>ENA-OWNK01001110-OWNK01001110.1-metagenome-genome-assembly--contig:-NODE-1110-length-12025-cov-12.971011_pt1 | contig 12025 bp, 7 predicted proteins | sample MGYA00245343_ERZ651121 | MGnify/ENA primary metagenome ERZ651121 (study PRJEB26857, sample SAMEA4031775) | metagenome | biome: human; feature: oral; material: saliva | place: Philippines | collected 2014... | reverse complement strand
GTAACTCACCATCAATCACCATATACACATCATCTTTCTGCGGATTATTATAGAGTCTGACCAATCGTTTTGCATCCTGCCGAGTAAGCTTCAGGGAGCCAGTAACACTACCTTCAGAGCTCTCCTCCTTATGTACTGCAGTGAACGAAGCTGACGGTATGGCATAAGGAGACTTCTTATCTAAGGCACAAAGGATAGACCAATCATCCATCATCCTATTCAAACCAAAACCAAACATATAACGTGAAGTATCATATAGCTGCTTCTCTCGGGCTAATTTCAGCAACTTCATCACCGTATTTTCATCCTGTGGATTCACTTGAACGTACGAAGTTTGAGTGGCTGCGACATCCTCTCCATTATCAGCAGCCTCTGCTGCCGCAGCAGCAACATACCCTTCTGTATCGGGTAAAGTACCGAAACGCTTTTTGAAAGCAGCAGTTGAATCTGCCTCTCCAGCATCTTCATTCTTATAAATCTCATCATTGAAACGCCCAAAATACTTCTCCAAAGGTCGGGTAGTGATATGCTTCTGATAGGGCAAAAGCTTATCACTAATTGATTTTAGCAGCTCATGTGGATCGTGCAAAACGGGATAGAAGGATATTTGTACGGGCTTCAGGCTTTGTGCAATGGTCGGTTGCAGACAGCTAACAAATACCGATAAGACAAAGATTATACGTTTCATAGAGTTTATAAGTTTGATTGTTTGTATTCAAAATTAGCACTTCATTTATTATCAAGATTATCTTACACGTTCTATCAGAAAGCTATAACCATCACCATCCGCCCCACTCTCGCTCTTCTCTTTCGCTTTTGGGTTGGCTGTCCACTGATATTCTAACCGTTGTATGAGCCCTTGCTTATCAATATAATAGACATAATTCTCAAACGCAGGACTATTCTTATCCTTTGATTTGAGTGCGATTACATATCCATTATCCTTGTTTGTTATCGTGTAATCTACTAAATTATTCAAACAAGGGAAGTAACAAGTGCCCTGTGTCTGACCCTCTAAAAAGAAATTATCCAGCACTGTCATAACAGTCAACTCAGGTAACCGAAGTGCCATATTATCGCTTGAGAAAAACGAACTCTGCCTATCCAGCAACTCTTCTACCATCTGTTTTGAGAACATTTTCATCTCCTCTTTGCTTGCGCCATACTGATCTGCATTGGCTATCAGATAGGATTCCATTCCTTTAGAGAACGCCTCTTGGTCCTTAAGTTTCGATACAGTGGTGTGTGTAGACAGGTCAGTCTCTATCATGACACTATTCTTGCGGAACAAATAACGGGCTTGTTCTATTATTTCTTGGAAGGCTTTATCACCCTTACCAGCCTCTTCATACATAGGATAGGATATATCTGGAATACACTCTATGCGTGTTATTTTATCGTTCACAAACCTTGGAATTAATTGGAAAATATGTGAGTTCTTCAACTCACTTCCCCCTTGCTTGGCTGTAAAACGATAAGTTAAGGTATCACCTATCACGTATTGTGCACGATAAAGGGGCGCAAGAGATGCCTCACTCACAGCAGATGAATTCAGATGACGCACAACTTCTTCAGCCTTATCTGCACTCATCTCCTGCGGAAGTTCTAAGTTTAGAGTGGAAACACCACTGTTAACGAACATTGAGGTGAGGAACTCTCCATACAATAAGAACACGATATTGTTATCAACTTCATCATAAGTCAGCTTTGTAAAAGCCGACGCTGCATCACGAGTAAGGTTTAGCAGAAAGACGGGATTACCATCACGACTCATACCACTACGCACATTTGTGAACGAGAGAGAGGGAATTGCCGATGGACTTTTTAGGTCTATAACGTGCAAATTATACAAATGCTTATCCGAAAGAGACTGAGATAGCAAGATACGATAGTGTGTCGGATCATACAAACTCTGCTCTCTGGCTATGTTTAAAAGGCTAAGTACCGCACTTTTATTCGTTTCTGAAACATAGAAGATAGCATCATCTGTAGGAGAGTTTTTAGCCTTATCAGCCTCTGATTCATCCGAATCATAAGTACTCCCAGAGTCTATATAACCCAACAAATCAATAAGTGACTTTGAAGTAACATGTCGTTGATAAGGCAACAACTTCTTATTCATCGAACGAATAAGGCTTGCTACATTCTTTACTGAAGGATAGACTGATAAAGGTACAAGCTTATCATTTTGTGCAAAGCTTACTTGCAAAAGACCGAGAAACAAAAAGAAAAACAGGATAACACGTTTCATAAAAACCTTTAAGTTAGTTATATGAAACAAAGATAAGGATAAACATTGACACTTCAAAATAACAAGGCAGAAACATCAAATAATCATCTTCTTAGTAGTAATCTCATTCATTTTAAATGATGAAACATGGTGTTACAGAAAATTACAAAGGCCTTGTAGAAGTATTACAGACGCCTTGTAGAAAGATTACAAGCGGCTTGTAGAAAGATTACAGACGCCTTGTAATTTTCTGTAATGGCACATCTGTGGATTTTTGCGTCGCTCTTATAACAGTAAGATAAGCGCTGATTGCCAAGCATAGATAAACCTTAAACGAATGAATTTCATATGAGGAGTACAGCCTTAAGCCATACATATAAAAAGATTTATAGGATACCGTTACGTCAAAACATAACTGAAAGCAACTGACGACATGGTTGGAAACAGCTTCATTCACCAACTAAAGACAGACAAAACATCACAAAAAAGCGGCTAATAGCAGGTCTCGATACTGCTATTAGCCGCTTGGCTATTTCTTTAAATCGTACAGTTTATGCCTTCACTATCAGACAAACGGCATACGCTGCCATACCTTCTTCACGACCAACGAAGCCCATTCGCTCGGAAGTAGTAGCCTTGATTGACACAGCATCCTCATCACAGCCAATGATTTCTGCCAGACATTTGCACATAGCAGGGATGTGTGGATTAATCTTCGGACGCTCTGCACAGACCGTTGCATCGATGTTTCCAACACGATAACCCCTGGTTGCAATGAGCTCTATGGTCTTGCGAAGGATTACTTTTGAATCCATATCCAATGTATCGGCAGAGGTATCAGGGAAATGATAACCAATGTCACGCATATTGGCAGCACCAAGTAACGCATCACAAATGGCATGAATAAGAACATCAGCATCACTATGTCCGAGTAAGCCAAGGCTGTGTTCTATCTTGATACCACCTAAGTAAAGATCTCGACCCTCTACAAGTTTATGGACATCGTACCCCATTCCGACACGGAAAGATGGGATTATCGGATTTTGAGAAGTAGACATAATACTAATTGGAAGCCTCCGCAAACTCCTCCAAAGGACAGGATGTCTTTGCTGACATATAAGCAGGAGGTTATAAATAAGTTAAAGTTTAAATCGTCCCAAACGAGTATTCTTACCTCCGTTTAAACAGGTCTTTGATTCCATCCATATCAAACGACAGGGAGAAACGTAGTGTCTGGTCAAGTGGATTGCTCTTGGCTGTTGCCACAACGTAACCAGCATCCAACGAGAACACACTCATCTTGAAGCCCGCACCAAAGGTAAAATACTTTCGATTACCTTTGTTTTCACTCTCATTATGGTAACCTGCACGGAGAGAGAACTTATCATTGTAAGTGTATTCTGCACCAACACTCCACTGAATCTCCTGTATTTCCTCAGAGAAACCATTAGGTGCATCACCGAAACTCTTGAAGATTCCAGAGATAGAAGACACATCATAATAGTCCTTCTGCAGGCGGTTATCATAGTCAACTTCCGACTCATCAGCCCTACGTTTTGGGTAAGTTGGCACGAGAAGCTTATTGGCATCTGCTGCAATAGTAAACTTATTGAACTCATCAATAGGAATCATGAGGGATGCACCAAGGCGCAAATTGGTTGGAATAAACTCTGAACGGTTATCTCCACCAAAGGTAATCTTAGATCCAATGTTGGAGATGTTCATACCCAAACCTAACTGACACTCACGCTGACCAATGTTTATATAATTCTGATAATAGCATGAGAGGTCGGCAGCAAAGGCTGAACCAGGAGATGTATCATCCGTGAAATTGTAAGTAAGGTCTGAATAAATCCAGCGTACAGCAGCTCCCAAAGAGAAGTGTTCACTCAACATCAGTGAGTAAGCAACATCAAATGACATCTCATAAGGATTGATAGTCAATGCTGAACCATCATTAGACTGCACCTCACCCAATGAGAAATAACGCATTGAAGCAGACACCGCACTGTAGTCACCAATACGATAATAACCTGCAAGGTAGGCAAGATCAATATCACTTACCAACTGTCGGAGCCATGGAGTATAGTTCAGAGACACGCCAGCACGTGAGATATTAAAAGGATACTTTGCTGGATTCCAGTATTGTGAGTTCACATCTGGATCAGTAGCAGCACCGACATCACCCATACCTGCAGCCCTTGCATCCGGCGCAATGGTCTGTGATGTAACCGAAGTGTTGACTGGATTGAACATGTTTCGCTTATCCTGGGCTGTCACAGTAGTAGAGACAAGCACCGCTAATGCCAAAATAGTTAATCTAAATGATTGATTCATTCTCTTTACTTGGGGTTTCTTATTCATAAAAAAAATCCATGATACAGCCCTAATCATTAGCTGTACCATGGATAGAAACGTCACTTTGTACTTATTTATTGTCTATGACTATGAGTTTCTTCGCCTTAGTTACCTTCGTAGCTCCATTACATGTCAGACGCACACGGTAAAGATAGACACCCGTATGTAGCCTTCCTCCGTTATTAATAGTCAGATCCCAATTCGTTGCGAAGGCGTTACCAGAGGATACTCCAGACTCTTCATGATGCCACAAGAGCCTTCCGCTCATATCAAAGACCTCAAGAGTAATATCGACATTGGAGCCTATGAAGTCGTGAGTGACGATGAATGTTGTCTGCGTTCGGGCTGGATTCTCTGTCGCTTCCACACTTGCATTGTCAGGAGCGAGCCCCTTCACGACATTGAAATGCAGCGTAACGGTTGATGGATTGTTCAGAATATCCCACGCACGGAACTGTAATGTGTGTGGACCTTCGGTCAATTCGGGCAGACTATAGCCTGTTGAGCCAGAAGTATAGCTACCAAAATCATAACGGAAGTTATCATTGAGATTGAAAGTCTGCGTTGCTTTGCCATCAACAACAAGCTGCATGTCATGTCCAATGCCATTCCCTGATGCGTTAAGTCCGTCCTTATCTGTTATCTGAGCAAAGAAATAGGGTGTCGAATTCACCTTTCCACCATCAACAAAGGATGGATTATTGAGGTAAGCATGAATAGATGGACCTATAGAATCATTATAAACGATTTCTGAACCATGGATATGGAAGCCTTCTTCTACCCCATTTGCCATAAGCGTATGGTCTGAACTGATTGCTGAAAGATTGATAAGTCCACTTCCATCAGCATAGTTTAGATCACGAGGTACGGCAAAAGTGAAGCTAAACGCACCATTACGCACACTGTCTGTACCGTTATAAAGAACCTTCTGGCGGTCATAATACTGGAAAGCAGACTCTGATGTCTCTTCTTGTTTCTTACATGTTATCAGCTCTCGGGTATCTCTTACGACAGAAGTAAGCAAACCATTAAAGCTCGTTTGCTTCTCTCCACCTTTATATATGTGTCCTTTTACGGTCACAACTGAACCACCTTTGAGGACAACTGAGCCAAAAGCATCAGGCACTTTACCATTAATGCTCTCTACTTTCACCTGCAGGCGTGGAAGGTTCAACGATAGTGCAGGGTCACCAAGAAGGGAATATTGCAGCTTGTTTGGCGTCAAGTCACTACTAGAATTTATCAATTCACACTTTGCCAGACGCTGTGCTTCACCCAAAGTCGTTGGCTTTCCATCCGTAAAACTCAACACATGTTTCAGGAAAGCAGTGTTAATAGCTTTGTTATAGTAAGCATAAACGGTACGTGTTGTACCCCAGAAAGCAACAGAACCACCTTTCTTATTCAACATTGCTGCCTCACCGATTGTGGGAATAGTACCATCAAAAGGCATAATATCGCAACTGGCAGTAATCCAAAGAGGAAGATTTGCATTTGAGAAATTAGCAAAGTCACTCAGCTTAAGTACTGCTTCATGGGATATCTGATCTTCTTTTCCATGACCAGCATAGTCCATAATCAATGCACCCTGTGCTTGTTGCTGCTTAATAATAGAGCTAACTTCTGGATAGGTATTACCTGTTGCAGAGGAAACACGCGTATATGAATCCCACATTACCTTCCGAACATAATAGTCAGGATAAGCTGCCATGATGGCTTCTGCGGTCTCATTGACGTCATTCATGTGAAGATTATTGTTGCCATCATCACCCATGAACATGATAACGTTCTCCCAACTGCCACCATTCTTGTTCTGTGCATAGTTGATTGTCTTGTCAACTAGGATCTGAGCATCCATAGCTGTCGTAACAGGAAACCGTCCTACGCCTATATCTTCCTTATCACCACTGAGCAAATTGTCACCTTCGCCATCATCCATAAGCGTAAACCAACCGTCATTAACATAACAATCAGTCTCGCTAAAGGAGTTTTCACTCTCGTAAGCCAGCAGATAATCATCAGGATTAAGGCTTCGACAATCAGCTGTCAACATACGATTATCCCATACACAGTCGCCAAAGAGGAGCAAAGACTGTGGCATTTCCTTATCATCTGTTGCCCGATCATACAGCATTTTCAGATATCTGCGATAAGCCATGGCGTCAGGTGTACCGCTGGAGAACTCATTATAAAGCTCATCAGCAGGGACAATACGAACGGTAATATTATCATGTGTGCGGTGGAAGTTGGCTAATCGTTCTGCCTGTGCCAGTAGTTTCTGACTTGTAGGAATAATTATCACCATGTTAACAGGCGTATCAGCATGATGATCTTGGTTCGTTATGTTGTACACATACTCGGGAACCGGGAACGAAGACTTCAATGAAGGAGCAGGTGCAGGCTTATCATATGTCATCGAAATATAGTCAAGTCGCACTGGACCACCTGACACTGTAGTCAGTCGGATGCTATCAGTATTCTGTAGATTATCAAGCTCATAGCTTCTTATTACTTCATAACCTTTATCATAAGAATCGCCTGGAGACACATGAATCTGAGCAAGTTGTCTTCCGTTCAGCTCAACCTTAACATCTGATGCATAGGTGCCAGTTGTTACCCCAACGGTTAGTATTCCCTTTGATGCCTTCCCTTTATTTACTAAAGAATATACTTTCGGCACATTCAACTTTAATGGTGTACTCTCAAAAAGGTCACGCCCACCATGATACCAACTGTAATCATCCACTTCATGCAGCGCATGATAATCAGAAGGAGAGGGATAAAAGCTATTGATAAAGGCTGTACTATCAGCTATAGTTGCTGGTGTTCCAGAATCATCTTCAGTCAGAAAATAATAGCCAAAGTCTGAGTAAGGATTGCGAATTCTTCTTTTTGCCGTTGCAGATGCCCAACTAACAGGACCTTCCGCATAGAAAAGTCGTCTGCCATTAGACACATAAGTAGGGACTTCCTTCAGATCATCATGAGAACGAAGGTAGGCATCATCCAACACTTCATTTTGGAGATTGCCACCATAACCATAGATCTTTACCTTGTCAGGATTAGAGAAACCTGCACGACGTATCAGTTCATTCGTCAGTTGATACACACCTGTTGAAGATACTTTTATCTTTGCCCACTTACCATTTGCAAGGACTGAATGTGCCGCATAGCGACTGGCTGCGTCTGAAGATGCGCTTCCTACCCGTGTAGACATCGTACGTACGGATTTCTTCTTAGCAAGTGCTGACTTCGGACGAGAGGTAAGTGCTATCATGAAACTAACAAGAAACTGCTTCTTTCCATTACGTTCAACGATAGGCGTAAGGGAGAATTCCAGAACTCCACGCTTACGATCAACTGTCATTCGTTGGTGAATAGCAGGAAGAACAGAAGGAACTTCACTTGTAAGTGCATTATAACGTGCTATGTCTTCCTTGCTCATATCTATGAACTCTGGATAACGAATCGACAGTTCATAGGTAGAGTCAGCATAATGTTCTCCTACAGGAATAGCATATCTAAAGCTTGGTAAAGAATTCCCAATAGTAACATCATTAACCGTAAGATTAAAGAATCTCTGCTGCTGGGCAACCACTTTCAGACAGCCCACCAGTAGCAAGAAGCAGAGTATTGTTGATAGTCTCTTCATTTATTTACAATTAAATTCAAGGACTTTTCGGTCCTCAAGATAGCCTTCTAAATGATCATTGATAGACACAGGACCACAAACTGCAGGACAACCCGTATAAATAATATCTCCAGTCTTAAGGGTAAAGAAACGACTTATATAGCTGATTATTCTGTCAACAGTAAATAACATGTCGCTCGTACAGCCCTCCTGAACGGTCTTCCCGTTAATATCAAGATAGAAACGGAGGCGTTGAACATCAAGAAACTTATCCTTTTGCATCCATTCTCCCAAAGCTGCAGAACCATCAAAACCCTTACACAAGTCCCAAGGTAAGCCCTTCTCTCTCAGTTTCTGCTGGAGTTCGCGTGCGGTAAAGTCTATTCCAACAGTCACTGCATCATAGTAACGATGAGCAAACCGCTCAGAAATCGTCTTACCCAAACGACAGATACGCACTACAACTTCTGCCTCATACTCTATTTTCCCCATGTCATCAGGGATAAAGAACGGTTTATGGTCTTTCAAAAGAGCCGAGTCTGCCTTCGTAAAGACAACAGGCTCCTCTGATACTGATAACGTTTCATGCAGCGATTTATTGTACTCTGCATAGTTCATACCGATAGCAAAGATCTTCATAAGTTCTGCTTAAATAATGTTTTTATTGCATGAGTTTGGAATGAAAAATCCCCTCCCTCTATAAAATATTTTCCTATTTGTTTTTTAATAGGTCATCTTTTGCCTTCTAAAAGATGCCCTTTTGCAATGTAAAAGGTGCCCTTTTGCAGTGTAAAAGACGCCCTTTTGCATGGTAAAACATGCCCTTTTACAAGCCTGTTTATAACTCTCTGAAATTAAGAACATTACAAAGGGTAAAAAAGATGACAATTGTCTATTTTACTTTTCATCACAGCTTTCAAACTGTAAGCATCTTTTACCGTTGGTAATGTTCACCCTTCTACCTTATCACTTCCCCTCTCACACATGATCAACCTGCATGTATCGGGCACAAGTTTAGCATCTCCCTCGATTCTATCTGCACAATCAGAATGAAGACTCTTTATATTTACACTCTATTAAGTATCGTAAATCAGGAACCATCTCTTCCTGTTTCATACCTCGTTCTACAAGCTGAACTTAGTCAACAGATCTGCTCAAAAAGTACAATCATGCAAATAAAAACAATAAAAAAGAGAGTTACAGGAGCCTTATGGGGCTTTCCTGCAACTCCCTCTATTATATATCCTCTTTAAAAAGAGATACTAATATTAGTCTGCTGAAAGTGTGAAACGCTTGTAAGCAACAACCTTAAGATCCTTGCTCTGAGCCTTCAACCACTCACCAACGCTCTGCTTGTCACCATCACCGAACTGGAATTCCTGGTCAACAAGGCAGTTCTCCTTGAAGAACTTATTCAAACGACCCTTTGCAATGTTCTGAATCATGTTCTCATTGAGGTTAGCAGCCTTCTCAGCAGATACAGTCTTACGAATCTCAATAGCCTTATCAGCCTCCTCACGAGTCAACCAACCCTTGTTGATATTAGACTCAATGTGATCATCACTGTCAACGAGGTTAGCATTGATACCAGCCTTTTTGATAGCTGCAACAACTGCCTTCTCAACCTGCTCTTCCTTTGTTTTCTCAACAGCAACCTTGAATTCCTCATCCTTAACAGACTGTGGAACAGATGCTTCATCAAGAGCTACAGGCTTCATAGCAGCAACTTGCATAGCTACCTTGTGTCCTGCATCCTCATTATTCTCGTTGAGCTGAACCATAGTAGCAAGAGTGTGCTTGTTCATATGGTCGTAAACAGAGATGTTAGCACCCTCTAAGAAGTTGTAACCATCAAGTTCCATCTTCTCACCTGTTACACCAGAACGCTGCTGAACAGCAGTTGCAGCATCCTCACCATTAGCAAGCTTTAAAGCCTTAACCTCATCAAGGCTCTTGCATTTATTAGCAACAGCGGCATCAAGAATCTCCTGAACCAATGCAACAAAGTCCTTACCATTAGCAACGAAGTCTGTCTCACACTTGATAGCTACCATAGCTGCGAAGTCGCCAACCTGCTTAACAAGAACGCAACCATTAGATGTTTCGCGGTCAGAACGCTTTGCAGCAATAGCCAAACCACGCTCACGGAGCAATTCTTTTGCCTTGTCGAAATCGCCATCAGCTTCTGTAAGAGCCTTCTTTACATCAGCAAGACCTGCGCCAGTCATAGCGCGGAGCTTCTTAATATCTTCAATAGATACAGCCATTTTTTGTTTTCCTTTCTAATATTATTAAATATTGTGGGCGTTGATGAGGGATGATGAACCTTACATGTAGCAACAAGAAAGGTCATTAGCACTCACCAGCGCCCACTATGTTTCTTAATTATTATTCAGCAGCTGGTGCTTCATTCTCAGCCTTAGCCTCAGCAGCTGGAGCCTCAGCAGTTGCTTCTGCCTTACGAGCAGCACGCTTTGGCTTAGCCTCAGCAGCCTCTTCAGCCTGCTCAGCAGCAGCCTTCTCATCAGCCTTCTCAGCCTTACGCTCCTCAAGACCCTCTGCAATAGCATCGCAGCAAGCAGAAAGAATTGCCTCTACAGAATCCTTTGCATCATCATTTGCAGGGATAACGTAGTCAATATTCTTAGGATCAGAGTTGGTATCAACAATACCAAATACTGGAATACCAAGACGATTAGCCTCTTTAACAGCGATATGCTCCTTCATTACATCAACAACGAAGAGTGCAGATGGCAGACGAGTTAAGTCTGTGATAGAACCAAGGTTCTTCTCAAGCTTAGCACGCTGACGAGAAATCTGCAGCAACTCACGCTTAGAGAGGTTTGAGAATGTTCCGTCATTCATCAACTTATCGATGTTCGTCATTTTCTTAACAGCCTTACGAATAGTAGGGAAGTTGGTCAACATACCACCTGCCCAACGCTCATTTACGTATGGCATGTTCACTGCTGCAGCCTTTTCTGCTACAACATCCTTAGCTTGTTTTTTAGTAGCGACGAACAAAATCTTCTTTCCACTCCTAGCTATTCCCTTAAGAGCTTCTGCAGCTTCGTCAATCTTAGCTACAGTTTTATGAAGATCAATGATGTGGATACCATTACGCTCCATAAAGATATAAGGAGCCATTGCTGGGTTCCATTTGCGACGGAGGTGGCCAAAGTGACATCCTGCCTCCAATAATTGGTCAAAATTTGTTCTTGACATCTTGTTTGATTTTACTTGTTTACTTTCTTTTTTAATTCTTTCTTGGCGAATGAGCTTCGCCAGGCTTTGTTAGAATCAACCAACGAGTAGTCCCCCGATAAGAAATCTCGCCAGTTTAGATACTAAACTTTATTCCTTCTAACCTTTGAGGTTTGACTTTTGAACTATTACCTTCGTGATTTTAGAAGTCATTTCCCGAAGTAAGAATCACCAAACAGCACATACAATAACGTTCGATGGTCCAAATTCGGAAATCAGCATTCAATGTTCAAATCTAATACCCAAAGCCCAGCAAAGGAAATATTAACGCTTACTGAACTGGAAGTGAGCACGAGCTTTTGGCTGACCTGGCTTCTTACGTTCAACAGCACGGCTGTCACGAGTCAGGAATCCATGATCCTTCAAGTTCTTCTTATCTTCAGCGTTTACCTTAACCAATGCACGTGCAATAGCAAGACGCAGTGCCTGGCTCTGACCAGTAAAGCCACCACCATCAAGGTTGGCCTTAATGTCATACTGACCTTCAACACCGAGCAACTGCAGTGGCTGCTTAACCACGTACTGCAGGATAGCTGATGGGA
>ENA-OWNK01001109-OWNK01001109.1-metagenome-genome-assembly--contig:-NODE-1109-length-12031-cov-3.948981_pt1 | contig 12031 bp, 10 predicted proteins | sample MGYA00245343_ERZ651121 | MGnify/ENA primary metagenome ERZ651121 (study PRJEB26857, sample SAMEA4031775) | metagenome | biome: human; feature: oral; material: saliva | place: Philippines | collected 2014... | reverse complement strand
TAAAAATTGACAAGTCATTTTTATTGAAGTATACTCTAAAGAGAGTTTTGCAATTATTTTTCATGACAAAACGGAGGTGTATGTATGAAAAAACTGGTTGGGTGCGTGGTTGCATGTCTTTTGCTTACTTCTGCAGTTTTCGCAAGCGGCAGCGGCGATAAAGGCGCGGCAAAAAAGGCAATGAAAGTCGGTATGGTTACCGATGCGGGAACGATCGATGATAAGTCGTTCAACCAGGGAACATGGGAAGGTATTGTCCGTGCGGAAAAAGAACTCGGCGTTGAGATTAAATACTTAAAGCCGGTCGGAACAACCGAAGCGGACTATGTAAAAGAAATTTCCAACCTGTATGATTCAGGTTATAAATTCATCGTTTGCCCCGGATTCAAGTTTGAAACTGCAATTTTCAAGGCTCAGACAAAATATCCTGATGCAAAGCTCGTCATCATCGACGGTAATGCTCACCCTGCCGATTCCTATGACGCTCAAAACGGCCCCAATACCATCGGTATTCTCTTTGCAGAACAGGAAGCAGGCTTCACTGCCGGTCTTGCTGCAGCGCTTCAATTAAAAGAAGGCCGCTTCGGATTTATCGGCGGAATGGCGATTCCTGCGGTACAGAAATTCAACTGGGGCTGGCAGCAAGGTATTAAGTATGCAAATGAAAATTTGGGTACCAAGATTGAATTGCATCAGGAAGATTTTATCTATCAGGGAACGTTTAGCGATATCGCGGCAGGCCAGCAAATTGCAGCCTCTATGTTTGACCGCGGTGTTACCTGTATTCATGCCGCAGCGGGCGGTGTCGGCGTTGGCGTAATCAATGAAACCAAAGCGCGCCGTCAGGTTGGTAAAGACGTATGGGTTGTCGGCGTTGACGTTAATCAATACAACGAAGGCTTACTCCCCGATGGAAAATCGATTATTCTGACCTCTGCAATGAAGTATGTCGATCGTGCATCCTATGATATGATCAAAGATGAACTCAACGGGAAATTCCATGGCGGTATAACTCTTCTTTTAACAGCAAAAGAAGATGCAGTTGGTATTCCTCCTGAAAACCCCAATCTTTCCGATGATGTGCAAAAGAAGGTAAATGAAATCTATCAGCAAATCAAATCGGGCGCCATCGTCGTTGCCGACAAACAAGGCGATTTATTCCGTTAATCGATAAGCAATTTTGTAATCCGAGGATGTATGAATGCGTACTCCTCGGATTTTTCTTTAGTCATTAATTAGATAAAAGTTTACAGTGTAAATAAAGGAAGGCCTGATCTGTCTGAACAATATGCTATCGAAATGCGCCATATCCGCAAGGAATTCCCCGGTATTGTTGCAAATGATGATATAACATTGCAGGTAAAAAAAGGGGAAATTCATGCAATTCTCGGGGAAAACGGCGCAGGAAAATCTACGCTGCTTAAAGCGATATCAGGCGAGCTGGAACCAACAAAAGGCAACATCGAATTGGGTGTCGGTGAGCGTCTTTCCGTATTATCTCAGGACCACTTCCAATTTGATGAGCACACGGTGCTAAATACGGTCTTGATGGGCCACACGGTGATGTGGGATATTATGCAGCAGCGCGATGCTCTCTATGCTAAGGCTGACTTTAGCGATGAAGACGGCATTAAAGTAGCCGAACTGGAGGATAAATTTTCTGAGATGGGCGGATATACAGCAGAAAACGACGCTGCTGAGCTGCTCGAAGGTCTCGGTATCAAAACGGCTCTGCATCAAAAGCTGATGGGCGAACTCTCAAACAAGGAGAAGGTGCGCGTAATGCTTGCTCAAGCGCTTTTTGGAGAACCGGACAACTTGCTACTCGATGAGCCTACGAACGACTTAGACCTTGAAACGGTAGAATGGTTGGAGGAATATTTGGGCAACTTTGAACACACGGTCTTAGTAGTAAGTCACGACCGCCACTTCCTTGATCAGGTTTGTACGCATACGATAGATATTGACTTCGGAAAGGTGACGATGTTTGCCGGCAACTACTCGTTCTGGTATGAGTCTAGCCAGTTGGCTTTGCGCCAAGCACAGAATCAAAAGCAGAAAGCTGAAGAGAAGAAGAAGGAGTTGGAAGAATTTATTCGCCGTTTCTCTGCTAATGTTGCGAAAAGTCGCCAGACGACTAGTCGTAAGAAGATGTTGGAGAAATTGAATGTGGACGAAATCAAACCATCTACGCGCAAATATCCTGGTATCATATTCCAAATGGAGCGCGAACCGGGTAACCAGATCTTAGAGGTAGAAGGACTGAAGGCCGTAACGAAAGATGGAGAAGTCTTGTTTGACAACATCAACTTTACGGTAGAAAAAAACGATAAAATCGTTTTCATTAGCCACGATCCAAGAGCTATGACGGCCTTGTTTGAGATCATCAATGGCAATCAAGAGGCAGCTGCAGGCGAATTTAAATGGGGCGTTACGATCACAACGGCTTACTTGCCTTTGGATAATACGTCATTCTTCGATTGCGACTTGAACATGATCGATTGGCTGAGCCAATTTGGCACAGGAAATGAAGTCTACTTCAAAGCCTTTTTAGGTCGAATGCTCTTTAAAGACGAAGACATTATGAAAAAAGTCAACGTCTTGTCCGGAGGAGAAAAGATGCGATGCATGATTGCTCGAATGCAATTGAAAAATGCTAACTGCTTGATCTTAGATACGCCGACCAACCATTTGGATATGGAAAGTATTCAAGCATTTAACAACAACCTGAAAGGCTTCAAAGGCAATGTCTTATTCTCAAGCCACGACCACGAGTTTATCGAGACCGTAGCCAACCGCGTAATAGAATTAACCCCGAACGGTGCTATCGATAAGTTGACGAGCTACGAAGACTACATCCACGACGAACACATTAAGGAGCTTCGCCAAAAGATGTACGGAAAATAAGCTATAACACCCCAAAAGGACTTGAGTTGGCATATACTTTGCATAATATCCAATAAAAGCACTAACAATTATGGACAAAAAGAAACCACATAACACCCCCGAGGACGCGACTCAAGCAATAGACGAAAGCACACAAAAAGAGCCTCAAGCAGAAATGCAAGAAAAAACGACTGAGGAGAGCACTCAGGAAGAGGCAAGTGTAGAAGAACAATTGCAAAAAGCGCAAGTGGAAATCCAACATCTAAAGGAAAACCACCTTCGACAGTTGGCAGAATTTGACAACTATAAAAAAAGGACACTCAAAGAAAAGGCCGAGTTGATTTTAAATGGTGGTGAGAAAGTGCTGACCGCATTCTTGCCCGTCTTAGATGATTTAGCACGCGCACAAGAAAACATCGAAAAGAATCAAGACTACAATACGCTGAAAGAAGGCGTAGACTTAATCGTCAAGAAGCTTTATAAGGTTTTGGGCGAACAGGGCTTAACAGTAATAGAAGCAGAGGGACAGCCCTTTGACACGGATTATTTTGAGGCAGTAGCCCTTGTCCCCGTTGAGGATGATGCACAAAAAGGAAAAATCATTGATTGTGTGCAAACGGGATACAAGCTAAATGATAAAGTCATTCGCCACGCAAAAGTTGTAGTAGGGCAATAACGCATTTAACGTAAGCCGAACATGTATTCATTATTATATGTTCGGCTTCACGCTTCTTTTTATAAATATGGCTACAGAAACAGACTTCTATAAAATACTTGAAGTTGAAAAGACAGCTTCAGCAGAAGAAATTAAATCAGCATACAAGAAGATTGCTATAAAATATCACCCAGATCGTAATCCGGGCGATAAAGAGGCCGAAGAGAAGTTTCGCCAAGCAGCAGAAGCATATGACGTCTTGCGAGATCCAGAGAAACGCTCACGCTATGACCAATTTGGAAAAGCCGGCGTTGAAGGCGGATTTGGTGGATTTGGTGGAGCCGGAATGGACCTTAACGATATCTTTTCTCACTTTGGAGATATTTTCGGCGATATGGGATTTGGTGGTTTCCGTGGTGGTTTTCATCAGCAATCACAAACGCGTAAATTTCAAGGAAGTGACTTGCGGCTAAAAGTAAAATTAACTTTACAAGAAATCGCTAAAGGAACGACCAAGAAATTTAAGGTCAAGAAAGACATTACGTGTAAGGAGTGTAATGGAAGTGGTTCCGCCAAAGGTTCACAACCAGAAACCTGTACGGAGTGTAATGGTGCAGGTGCTGTTTTACGGACGCATCGTACAATGTTTGGCATGATGCAATCGCAGGAGGTTTGCCCTCGCTGCCACGGAGAGGGGCATATTATAAAGGATGCTTGCCCTCATTGCCATGGGGAAGGTGTCGTCAGCGGCGAAGAGATTATCGAAGTAAACATCCCTGCAGGCGTTGCAGATGGCATGATTGTCAGTGTTGAGGGAAAGGGAAATGCCGGACGCCATAATGGCATCCCCGGCAACATTCAAGTTATTATTTCCGAAGAAAGCAATGAGGATTTGATTCGTGATGGACAAGACCTCATCTACAATTTGCTACTAACCATTCCACAAGCAACTTTAGGGGATGCTGTTGAAATACCAACCATAGACGGCAAGGCTCGAATCAAAATAACTCCAGGTACCCAGCCAGGAACAACACTTCGACTCCGAGGTAAAGGCCTGCCTGCAGTAAGAGGTTATGGTTATGGCGTCGGAGACATTGTAGTTAACATAAGCATCTATATTCCAGAGACACTTTCAAAAGCGGAAAAGGAATCATTTGAAGCAATGAAGGATAGCGAAAATCTTAAAAGCAATCCATCAGTCAAAGAAAAGATTTTCAAGGCTTTCAGGAATTATTTCAATGCTTAGAACAAAAGAGGTGCAAAGGTGATACGAGTCGCTTTTGCACCTTCTCTAATCTAACTATCCCAAGATTACATTATTTTTATAGCATATACAGAACGTCCAACCATAGTTATCTAATAAGCACGTAAAATAATACGCATAGTTAAATAAATCAAATTATTTCACATTTGAACGGATTTACAGATAGGCTAAAAGTACATTGCCAGTATCTTTGCCGATATGAAAAAATCTACAATTTGGATTGTTGCTGTGATAATGGGGAGTGCCTTTATGGTGCTTCTATATTTGCAATCGCGCTATTTCCAGCAAGTTTTCCAAATGCGCAAGCAGCAATTCGATGAGAATGTTTCTCGAAGTCTATATCAAGCTGCGCGAGATTTAGAGTTGAAGGAGACTTATCAGTTATTAAAAGACTCCATCACAAAAACAGATAAGACAACTAACATTACTAAAGAGGCAGACACAGCTTTCCGCTACAGCAATTTAGAAAAAGAATTCCCCTCCTTACACCTTCGTGAGGCGCGACTAAAGCGAACAAAAGAAGATCTTGATGCAGAAAAATTAAGAAAGAACGTAACCAATGTCCTTCTGCACCGCGAAGGAGTCTTAGAAGAAGTCATCAACGAGATCCTTTATATACCGAGTGCTCATCCGTTATCCGAAAGAATATCCTCATTGGATACTGACTTAAAAAGAGAGCTTAACAACAATGGCATCAACCTAACCTACCATTTCTATGTTACCAACTCAGACGGAGACACAATATATAAATGCCCAGACTTTGTTGCAGATACAAACGGAGATACCTACAGACAAGTACTATTTCCCAATGATCCAAGAGCAAAGGTAGGCATCCTATACATTCATTTCCCAGAACTACAGCGCTATCTTTTCTCCGAGGTGAAGTTCATTTGGCCAGCTACGGTATTCACCTTCCTCCTCTTATTCATGTTCATCTTTACGATCTACACGATATTCCGCCAAAAGCGTCTATCAGAGATGAAGAATGATTTCGTCAATAATATGACGCATGAATTTAAGACACCCATCTCATCAATATCGTTAGCTGCACAAATGTTGCAAGATCCAAGTGTGAATAAAAGCGAGGCGATGCTTAATCAGCTGACCCGCGTGATCAATGATGAGACAAGGCGCTTACGCTTTCAAGTGGAGAAAGTCTTACAGATGTCATTGTTTGATAAAAAAGGAAGTACTTTTAAGCGGAAAGAGATAGATACACATAAAATGATCAGCGATGTTGTGAACACATTCCGACTGAAAGTAGAAAGCTCGGGAGGAACCCTCACGACCGACCTTGCAGCAAAGCAAACGACGATCTATGGTGACATAATGCACCTTACCAATGTCGTTTTCAACCTCTTGGACAACGCTGTAAAGTACAGATCACCAGAGCGAGCACTTCATTTGATTATCACCTCAAAAAACCAAGGAGAGAAAATCATTATCAGCATACAAGACAACGGAATCGGTATTAAGCATGATGATTTAAAAAAGATCTTTGTACGATTTTATAGAGCCCATACAGGCAATCGCCACGACGTCAAAGGCTTCGGTTTAGGATTAGCCTATGTTAAAAATGTCGTTGGGCACCATAAAGGAACCATTCAAGCCGATAGCGAGCTTGGTGTAGGCACGAAATTTATAATTACATTACCCATCATAAAACAATAAGAGTTATGGATGAAAAGTTAAGAATCTTACTTTGTGAAGACGATGAGAACTTAGGAATGCTCCTTCGCGAATATCTACAAGCAAAGGGGTATGAAACCGAATTATGTCCGGATGGAGATGCCGGCTATAAAGCATTCATCAGCGGTAAGTTTGATATTTGCGTCCTTGATGTTATGATGCCAAGAAAAGATGGCTTCACACTAGGGAAAGAAATACGTCAAAGCAACGAAGAAATCCCTATCATCTTCTTAACGGCTAAGACCATGAAAGAAGATGTACAAGAAGGCTTCAAAATAGGTGCAGACGATTATCTGACAAAGCCTTTCTCTATGGAAGAACTCACGCTCCGCATCGAAGCTATCTTGCGCCGCGTAAAGGGAAAGCGCAATCGCGAGAAAACTTTCTACAAGATAGGAACTTTCACTTACGACACGCAAAAGCAGCTACTTTCTCGCGGCGATGAGCAGCGTAAACTGACCACGAAAGAGAGCGAACTCCTCACCTTACTTTGCACGCACGCCAACGAAATCCTTCAGCGCGACTATGCTTTGAAGACCATTTGGATTGACGACAACTACTTCAATGCGCGCTCAATGGATGTTTACATCACGAAGCTCCGCAAACATCTCAAAGACGATGAAAATGTAGAAATCATCAACATCCACGGCAAAGGCTACAAACTCATTATGCCTGAAGAAGAATAAGCTAAGGCCTCGAGCCATCTTACACAAAAATATTGCAGTCCAACTTCAGGTTAGGGCTGCGATATTTTTATAGTCTTAAGTCCTCGACGAAAGAAGGCACTTGCAAAACATATCAAGCATTCAATAAAAACCAATAGCGAATATCGAAAGAAGTAAACAGAAAAAGAATAAAAAGTTGTCTTTTGATGGAAGTATTTGCAGAAAATGATTATTTTTGCCTTCATCATAGACTTACAAATTTAAACTTCAACAACTATGGCAGAAGAAAACGAAATACAACCGTATGTGATTGGTTTAGATATGGGCGGAACCAACTCCGTATTTGGCGTTGTGGACCAAAGAGGAACCATCAAAGCACAAACCGTTATCAAGACTAAGGCTTACCCCGATGTCCACGATTATGTAAATGCTGCCGTTGAGGCCTTACAGCCTGCTTTTGATCTCATTGGAGGCAAGGAAAACATAAAAGGAATGGGTATTGGTGCGCCTAATGGAAACTTCTACTCAGGTTGCATCGAGAATGCGGCTAATTTACTTTGGAAAGATATCGTTCCGATTACCGCACTGTTTGAAGATGCTCTTGATATTCCTGTACGCGTAACCAATGATGCCAATGCGGCTGCAATGGGTGAGATGACCTATGGCGTAGCTCGAGGAATGAAAAACTTCACAATGATTACGTTGGGCACAGGTGTCGGTAGCGGCATCGTAGTAGACGGAAAGTTGGTTTATGGCAGTGATGGCTTTGCCGGAGAATTAGGCCACAGCACCATCGTTCGCGGTCAGGAAGCACGCCAATGTGGTTGTGGCCGCAATGGTTGTCTTGAGACTTATTGTTCAGCTACCGGCGTTGCGCGTACAGCTCGCCTAATGCTCGAAAAGAGCAACGAACCGAGCATGTTACGCGATATAGATCCCGACAAGATCACCTCTTTCGATGTCTTCCAAGCAGCAGAAGCCGGCGAGCAGATAGCTAAGGACATCTTCGACTTTACCGGCACAGTCCTTGGTGAAGCTTGCGCCAACTTCGCCTTGTTCAGTGCTCCTGAAGCATTTGTCTTCTTCGGAGGATTGGTCAAAGCCGGCCATTGGATTCTCGATCCGATTCAAGCAGCTTATGACGCCAACTCTTTGGCCTCATATAAAGGCAAGGCAAAACTACTTGTTAGCTCGCTTAATGGTAGCGAGGCAGCCGTCTTAGGTGCTTCCGCTTTAGGCTGGGAATAACATAGCTCTACGTATTTCCCATAAAGCGCGCAGGAGTCCTTGTGCGCTTTATGGGAAATTCATTATTATTTTCACGAAAGATAGCCAAGAAACGTCTATCTTTACCTATTATGCGATGAACAGCAATCTTAAGCTTGATAACAAAGTAAACAAACGATAAAACAACCCATTCCTATGTACACCATACAGTTAAACGAAAAAGGTTCACACAACCTGCAAATTACGGAGAAGAACCTTGAAACGATCGATCGCTATGCTTTGTTCAGAGATCTTGTAGATAGTCATGGCTACGTCAACGAAGCCGTCTTAGACAAGCTAAAATTGAACGTCAGAGCCTTGATCGCCCGCTCTACCGAAGATGCTAAAGACCTCTTAGACCTATGCATTGACGTCATATACCATAACAAGATGAAAGCCTATGGCTTGCACAATCTGATCATTCTCTATCTCGACTGGAAACGACAAACATCAACAGACGAAGCATAAGACGCCACCTCGATTTTTCTCACAATGAAAGCCTTTATCCTGCAAACCTCCCCTATTTGGCAAGATGCGCAAAGCAACATTTCTTTTATGGAAGACTTCATCGTAAAGACCGAAGCCATCAAGTCTGATCTTATTCTTCTTCCGGAAATGTGGGCGTCAGGCTTCTCCGTAGCAGAGCCTATTTATGACCAGCAAGCGCAAAAGTGGATGCAGGATGCAGCGCAGCGCTATGGTTGCGCTATCGCCGGAACGCTTGTAGTCAAAGAAAATGATCAATACCTCAATCGCTTCTACTTTTATAAACCAGACGGAAGCTTTGCCCATTACGACAAGCGCCATTTATTTGGTCATGAGAAGCAACTCTTTACAGCGGGCGAAAGGCGTACAATCGTCAATTGGAAGGGATTTAGAATACTACTACAAACCTGCTACGACTTAAGATTTCCCGGCTTTTCTCGTAACCGCAACGATTACGATATAGCTCTTTATGCAGCCAGCTGGCCATCCTCTCGCCAAGATGCTTGGACAACTTTACTAAAAGCTCGAGCCATAGAAAATCAATGCTACGTATTAGGGGCTAACCGAACGGGCGATGATCCACACTTACACTACACCGGCGGCAGCGTAGCCTATTCTTTTTCCGGAGCATTGATGACCGATTTGAAAGATAAAATCTGTGCAAAATCGGTCGAGATAGACCTGCAATCTCTTACCTCCTTCCGACAAAAATTCCCCTTCCTGCAAGACGCAGATACGTATTGAAACATTCTATCAACCCAGCAACGCAAATGTCCGATTTAATGTCCGTCCTAAGATTAGGCGGACTTTTTTTAAGGGCAAAAAAAGTCCAGGATATAAGACATAAAAACAACGTTTATATACTTGATTTACATATATTTTAAACCAAGCAATTAAAGAAACTCTTTCAACTCCTATTTTGAAAGAACGCCATACAGAAATACACATCTGAAACAAACCTTGCGAACGATCGAATCAAATTATCCTGCAAGACCAAACAACACTATTTTTCCTGATGCCTTTTTCGGCAGGAATACATCGCAAATAAACCACAACAAGAACTACTCTGCAAACGATCAAGCAGCGAATTAAAAGTTGCAAGTTCAAAGCACAAATTATTGCGATCACGAGAAAAAGGTTGTACCATCGTGAGGGTACATTCGTATCATCGTGAAAGCACACATCTACCCTCACGATGGTATTTCAAAAAAACGAGAGCGAGGGATATCAAATACCATTTTCCTCCTCAGAAAATAGTATATAAAAACGACCAAAACTAGTCATTAAAGCCTTCATGCTTACGCTTGCTTCTTATTTTTTCCGGTTGCAAGCGCCCATAGACTTCCTCTGCCACGCGCTGAGGAGCACCAAGTCCGCCCAGTCTCAGCCGCATCTGCTCATAACCGGACAAAAGAGCCTCATGTTTACACCCTTCCGGAAGAATATCTACTAAAGCTTGGCGCACATTAGATACCGTCATTTCATCGGCCACTAACTCGTTGACCACTTCTTGATCGCAGATGAGATTCACTAAGCTGATATACTTTACTTTCAGGACAAGTCGCCTCATAAAAGAAACCAACTTGCCGGCAGCCGTATGATAGCAAACAACTTGGGGTACATTAAAGAGTGCCGTTTCAAGCGTTGCCGTCCCACTTGTAACGAGTGCTGCTGCAGCATACGAGAGTAAGGGGTAAGTTTCATTGCGCACCAAATGCAAATGTCTACGTTCATCGGCTGTCAATCGAGCCAAGACTTTCTCATAAAAGGCCGGATTTACGGCGGGAGCGCACGCTATCACTAATTGATAGGTCTTTTGCAATAAAGGATGAGCCGCTCGAATCATCTTTATCAAGTTACGCTCTATTTCAGATGCTCTGCTACCGGCCAACAGGGCTATTATCTTGCGGTCTTTCTCTAATCCGTGCTGCTCGGAAAAGTCTGCAAAAGTTGTTTTATAGGATGATTCGAAGCGAGCCACCTCTTCAACAGACGGATTGCCCACATAGCTGATCGGATAATGATGCTTCTGTTCAAAAAATTCGACCTCAAAAGGTAAAATCGAAAACAGACGATCAACGTAGCGCCTTATGCTTTTAATGCGATACTCCTTCCACGCCCAGATTTTAGGCGCGATATAGTAGTAGACAGGACAAATGTTTTGCCTATGTACATACTTGGCCATTTTCATATTGAAACCCGGATAGTCAATCAAGATCACACAGTCGGGGCGCCAATCCTTTATCTCCTTTTTGCACCTCCGCAACCCTTTCAAGATGGCAGGCAGATGTAGCGCAACGGCTATGATGCCCATATAAGCCAAACGGCGATAATGGTAAAGCAGTTGCCCGCCTACCGCGCACATTAAATCCCCTCCGATAAACCGAAATTCAGCCTCGGGATCCTTACGCTGCAAGGCCCGCATCACATCAGCCGCATGCAAATCGCCACTGGCCTCTCCGGCAATCAAAAAGTATTTCATATCACAAAAGGGATTTAAAAGAGAGGAACTTAGTAGTCTTGACGCAACAGCTCGACAAAATCGTAGGCTGTATTATCCAAAGTAGTTGGCGTCACGGCAACATAATCGTGCGACAAGGCCCAAATATCCGTATCCTCAGCCTCCGGCTCCAGACTCTTCCGACTTCCTGACAGCCAGTAGTACTTGGTAGTATAACCTTGCCGTTCGCAATCTTCTATTTCGTTAATCCAGCGGCTGCGTGCCATTCGACAAATGCGGATTCCTTTGAACGTATCGGTCCTGGGGAAGTTGATGTTCAAACAAGTAAAAGGCGGGAAACTCCAAGTCAGCGCCTTCCGATAAAAATCCAAGATATACGTCTTTAACGGCTGAAAGTTGGCATCATCTCTATGGTCACACAACGAAAAGGCAATCGCCGGAATCCCCTGCAAAGCCCCCTCACTGGCCGCCCCCATCGTACCGGAATAATGGCTATTCACACTCGAATTGTCACCATGATTGATGCCGGAGATAATCAGATCTGGTTTTCGCTCTACCAAACGATTCAAAGCCAACTTTATGCAATCGCCCGGCGTCCCCGTGCAAGCATAGACCTTCAAATGCTCCTCATCTTTGAGCATTTCTGCTTGAACAGGAAG
>ENA-OWNK01001108-OWNK01001108.1-metagenome-genome-assembly--contig:-NODE-1108-length-12039-cov-10.762433_pt1 | contig 12039 bp, 10 predicted proteins | sample MGYA00245343_ERZ651121 | MGnify/ENA primary metagenome ERZ651121 (study PRJEB26857, sample SAMEA4031775) | metagenome | biome: human; feature: oral; material: saliva | place: Philippines | collected 2014... | reverse complement strand
CCCGATACATCCCCCAGCTCGCCAGGTAGAAAGCGAGGTGCAGGCTCAAATAGTCGTAGTCCGGGGACGGGTCAGTCCGCGCATCTCGAAATACGCGATAGCAATGCTCCCAAGACCTCGAGCGTCCATTCGCATTCGTGCGCGCATCGTCGTAGAAGGTCTGCGCAGCGTCAATCAACTCATCGATCGCGTCCATGTGCTCCCTCGCTCATCTGACCTTCAACATTGAAATCAGGCCCCGAGCGATGAACTCCGAACCACCCTTCCCTATCGAATCATAATCACAGCTAATATTCCTGCCGAGAAAACCCACGACGTGTCGCACGGCATCCTCACAACGGGCGCTCCCTGGGACGCCGTCGCAACTAGCCGGACATATCTCGGTGGGCCTAGTACCCTCTCCCCCACTCTCGGAGGATCTCTTCGACAACCTCGGACGCGCTGTCGTACCCCTCGTAGGTTGCGCGTAGCATCGCCGCCTCGTACACGTCCTCGTCGATGCGCACCGTGAACTCGACGACCGGTACTTGAGGAGCGACTCGCTCCACCACGTCCTGCTGCTGGCCCAGCCTCGACCCGAGCGTCAGGCCGTTCTCCTCCGCCCACCGCCGGATTTCGGCGTTCTGTTCCACCAAGCTCTCATCATTGCGCTTCGTCATAGTCACATGCGTACATGAGGGCGGGTCCCGTCTTTGTGGGCACACCCAGCATCCCACTCGTCGCCCGTGACCCGAGGACGTGCCACGGCCTCGTCAATCCTGGCGCGCCTCAGGCAGGCACTCGACGTCACTCACCCACTCGCGCACCGCAGCGCAGAGAGCTCCCGACCGTGACGCGTACCCTCACTGGTCGCGCGAGCCATCATGGCGTCAAAAATATCGACGTCAAGGCTCGTGGTTACGGCCACTCGCGGCGGGGGTGCAGGATGATGTGCCCGCTCCTCGCGGAGGAAGGCCACGAGTTCTTCAGCTTCCCCAGATTCAATGAGCCAGCGTTGAAGGTCGGCCTTCATCTTCGCGTCCGCTCGGTTACTACGCTTCCTCATGGGGACAGGTATACACGGCACATGCCTCACAAATTGCGCGACGTAGCCACTGCGCACAGATTGACATGAATCAAGGCTTCTCCTGTCAGAGTGTTTCACGTGAAACAATTGCTGGCACGAGGGCGCTCCCCTATCGAGGAACTCACTGCGCGCACACGCTCCATTCCTTTCGATTGGAAGCCCTGCATGACGCTAAATGATGCCTTTTTAAGCCTTACTGGCGACTTTGTCCACATACTGGACCACAGTTTCACCTGTATCAGATGCGCACGTCGCGCACATCAATCAATGTTTGACAAGGTCAGACACCAGACACATACGACGAACGCACATTTGCGCCGCCCGTCACTAAATTTCGGGAAGATGTGCATCATAGTTACTTCATATTTTTAGTGTTTTGTGTTGATTCTGAGCGTAGCCTGTGTTCTTAACAGGGTGTGCTTCCGATGGTGGGGGGTGCGCTGGAGGATAGCTACCTCATCGTGGAGGTTGAGAGAACATGATGGTTCCACCGTTGTCCGAGCGGCCCGTCACTGAGGAGGACGAGGAGCAGTTCCGGCGCGAATCCATGCCACGCAAGTACACACTGCGTCAGCGGTGGGCTGACTATCGAGCCGACGCGAGAGCCAACCGACCCAAGAGCGCGAAGGCCCGGGTGCGGGCCTGGCTGCACGTCGAGCCGTTCTATTGGGGAATGCGCGCCGCCTACGTGATCCTCTTCGTTGGGGCAGTTTTCGCCGTCTACATCAACGGCATCGCAGAGGGATGGTGGCACGCGTGGGGAGACAAACCCACCGTCGCAGCCACCACACCCGCCGCGCGGCCCGCACCATCCGCGTCAAGTTCCACCGATGCCGCGATGTCGGGCGACTACCAGATCGGACCCGACGGCGTGCTCGTGCGCCCCGCCGAACACGCCGCATCCACCTACACCAAACCAGAACTACCCGAGGAAGCCAAGCAAAACACAGAACGAGGCGCAGAAGCAGCAGCAGAGCACTACCTCGCACTCATGGTCTATGCATTCAACACGGGTGATACGCAGCCCTTTGCGGACATGTCTTCTCCGACATCGGGATTTGCGTCAGCAATTGTAGATGACATTAATGCTCAATACGAATACGGATGGATCTACGGGATGGAATCAAACATCACCTATGTGCTTCGAATCGATCCAATCGACGCGAACGGCAAGGACGTGCCAGAAGGATCGATCATAACAAAATACCGTGTCGAATCATACGACGGAACTAAATGCACTAAGACGAAAGCACACACCGCTGCATCCAAATATAAGTCTACGCTGACTCTCATCATGACATGGCATGAAGGACGGTGGGTCGAGACTCAAGGAAGGTTCGTTGGCGATGATGCGAATTAAATTGTTCAGATTCAACATTATCATTATCGTTGCTACACTCCTGCATACTGCAGTCATTCCTGCATCGACATATGCATATGATGAATCTGATACACAGCTCAATCATTATACCGAAGGGCCGGATCTAGTAATTGAAGGTGAAGTCGGTGAGGGTGAGTCCGATCCGGCCGATACCCCTAATGATCATGATCCCGCTGATGATATTCCTCCTCTCACCAATGAGGCAGAGTCGGCCCCTGCATCTGTCCCCTACAAGGACGCCGCACCCTGCAAACAAGTGTTTCTCAGCAAAGCCCCCAACAGCCCCATAATCTCCGATAACACGACCGTAGATAACTGCCCGCTACCTCCTGATCCCGAGGGAGGACCCAACCAAAATCCGGGCCGCGCTCCCACGACACGAGACCTTCTATATCTAGCTACGGCTGTTGTTCACGCCGACGGTGCTGGGTTGTATAAGCGTCCATTGGGGGTGTCATACACGAACAAGTACATACCCTCCATCGTCGCAGTCACACGTCCCACACAAACTCACATGGTCACCATGTTTGGCCGCGAAATCGCAGTCACATTTACTGCGACGAACTACGAGTGGAGCTGGGGCGATGGAACTCCGAACCTGGCCACCACCTCCAGAGGATCAGTTTGGTCCGAGGGCATGGATTTGAACACCGACCCAAACCTGATCCGCCACTACTACACCCCGCCCCAAGGCTGGCGCTCAATGCTCGATGGCCCCTACCCTCACGAAGACCGGGAAATTATCCTGACCACCACATGGAGTGGAACGCTTACAAATCCCTTTACCGGAGAAACACAAACCATCAACGGCCTAATCACCACGACGGAGACAACAGGCAAGTTCCCCTTGTCCCACCTGGTCATTAACAACACCGACACCTGGGAAGAAAAACAAGGCCACTAGCAGGGTAATCGAGAGAGAAAAGAACTATGAACGACCCACAGTCCACCGATAGCCAGTCTGTGGACCTAAAGTCAGGAGATACACCATCCCCGGCACCTATACCGACTGAGATCACCAAGCCCACTCCCCCAAGTGCGTAGAGCCCGTTAACACCAGTATGTTTCACGTGAAACAATCCCCGCACCAACCTCGTCACCGACGACGAAACGGGCATCAATCCGAGAATCACTTCCCCACATCACCACCGCAGCTGTCCCGGCACCCTAAGGCCACCGGCCCAGCTCCACATCACGGTCATGGTTTCACAGCGAGCTCGTAACGCACCCAGCGGCGCTGACCCGTGGACGTCACCAGGCCTCGTGACACGAGGTCGCGCAGCTCCGAGCGCGCTTCCTCAGCGGTCACACCAAAATGCTCCCTATATTCCCCGTTGCTCCAGGTACGCCCATGACGCATGTCAACCAGCGCCTCCTTCTGACGCCTATTCAGACCGCTCGCCGCCTCCAGCCCGAGACCGCCAAGCCACGTCAAGTCCCCATCCGGAATCAGCGCAGCATTCGGGAAACGCACCGTGAAGGACACCCGATGTGATCACAGCGCAATCCAGGTCAACCATGGATGCAACCCCGCCACTCACTTCAATTCATAGAAGCACCTTTCCATCTCATAGAACCCCATTTCTATGTCATAGAAGGGGGTTTCTATGTCATAGAGGCCCCTTCATAGCTCATAGAAGCCCATTTTTGCGCCATAGAACCTCATAGAGGGACATCTTCGATTCATAGAATCGAGCAACGCCTCAACCTCGAGGCTACAACGGGAACAGATACCATCCCCATGAACATGTGTTTCACGTGAAACAATCACTCCACGCCTAACAGCCTCACCACTCGCCCGGCAGGCAGCACAAGCAATGCTGCACACCAACCGAGCAACCGCCTAAGCCCAGGTTCAAGCCCGCTCACCCGCCCACGCCTCGAGTCAAATCGGCCGTCATCCTCGAATTGTTTCACGTGAAACATTCGGTGTCTGCGCCTACAGGCGAACACGCCCACGCACACGCCCGCAGATGCGCAACCACACGCCAACCACGCACTCAACCACGGCGAACAACAAGCGGGGCACCGCCCCTCGGCAGCACCCCGCTCAATGAGTCACACGCACCTGCGCCGCGCAACCAACAGCAAAACCTCACCCCCGCCTCTCGCGCAGGGTACGCGCGAGGATCCCATGCCTCGGCGCGAAGACCCAGGCGAGCACGAAGCATGCGGTGAGCACCAGGACGATCGTGGCACCCGTGGGAACGTCCAGCGACCACGACAGGTATAGGCCCACCAGGCCGCCCGACGCCCCCAGGGCCGGCGACAGAACCATCATCGTCCCGAGCCGGTCGCACAGGAGTCGCGCGGTCGCCGCAGGGGTGACGAGCAGCGCCAGCACCAGCACGTTGCCGATCGTCTGCACGGAAATCACGACGGCCAGAGCCACGGCGACATACAAAGACAGATCAGCAGCGAGCACGTGCACGCCCGCTGCCCGCGCACTCTCGCGGTCCAGGGTCACGGCCACGATGGGCCGGTGCGCCAGGAACAGCATGAGCAGCACGAGCAAAGCGCCAGCCAGCACCACGGGCACATCCGACGCCGGGATGCCCGTGATCGACCCGAACAGAAAATCCTGCAGGCTGCCCGCGTATCCGGGTGCCCGCGCGATGATCGCGACGCCGAGCGCGAACGCGCCAACGAAGAGCACGCCGATGACGGAGTCCTCCTTGAGCCGCCGATTCTGTGCCAACAGCGCGACCAGCACGGCGGTCACGACGCCCGCGAGGGCACCGCCGAACACCAGGGACCCACCGCACACGAACGCGATGGCCAAGCCGGGGAACACGGAGTGCGCGACGGCATCCCCGATGAACGCCATGCCACGCAGGACGACGTGCACGCCGACGCTGCCGCACACGAGCGCGGCGGCGACCGCGATGAGCAGCGCGCGCGGCAGGAACGCCAGCGCGGGGTTCGTCAGGTCGCGGAAGAAGTCGTAGGGGCTCAGGAAGTCCGCCGCAGCGACGAGGCCGTGGCCGCCCGCGTGGATCACGGTGCTCATGCGTGCACTCCTAGGGCGTCGAGGAGCGGGTTGTCGGGTCGCACGTCGAAGGCGCGGATCCAAGGGTCAGCGTCGGCGAGTTCGTCGGGTCGCCCAGACGCGATGATCGTGCGCCGCAGCAGGTAGAGGCGATCGCAGCCGGCGCGCGCGCCGATGAGGTCGTGCGTCGTCATGAGGAGGGCTCGCCCCCCGTCGGCGAGCGCGCGGAACAGGTCCATGAGCATCTCCTGGGTGGGCATGTCGAGGCCGGTGAAGGGTTCGTCGAGGAGCAGCACGGCGGGCCGGATCGCGAGGGCGCGGGCGACGAGGACGCGCTGGCGCTGCCCGCCGGACAGCTCGCCGATGGGTCGTTTCGCGAGGTCGCGCATGCCGACGAGGGACAGGGCCTCCTCAACGGCGCGGAAGTGCGGCGTCCGTGCGCGCCCGAGCAGCCCGCGCCGCACGGTGACGGCCTGGAGGACGGCGTCGCGGACGCTGATCGGGAAGTCCCACGCGAACTCGTGGCGCTGCGGCACGTAGCCGATCGCGCCGTCGGTCTCGACGCTGCCGCTGGAGGGGATGAGCCCCAGGATCGAGCGGATCAGCGTGGTCTTCCCGGCGCCGTTGGGTCCGATGAGGCCGACGAGCTCCCCGGCCTCGACCTCCAGGTCGACGCCCGTCAGGACGCTGCGCCCACCCAGGGACGCCCCCAAAGAGGTGACGCGCAGCTGGCTCACTGCTCGCCTCCCCCATTGTCGAGGCCGTGGCCCTCAGTGCTCTCACCCGCACCAGGTGCTCCGGCACTCTGGGACGAGGCCGTGGCTGCTTCCACGTTCCCCTCACCCCGGGCGGTGGGCAGGGGAGCGAGGAGGGAGTCGGCCTCGGCGATGGCGGCGGCCTGTTCGGCGTGGCTGCGGCGCGAGCGCACGATAACGAGGGCGCCGATGATGAGGATGGAAAGAATCGCGACCGCGATGATCGCGATGAACGCCCAGTCGGGCAGGCCGCCCTCGGAGGAGGAAGCGGAGGCACCCGGGTTCGCCACCTCGGAGCCGGTCCCCTGGGATGCGCCACCGGAGGGCGCACTGCCGGAGGATCCGGCCCCCTGCGCGGAGGAGCCCGACGTGGCCGCAGCGGAGGAGGTGGCGGGCGCAGCCATGGCCAGGGCTTCGGACGCGGAAGCGGCGTCGCCCACGGCGAAGCGCAGGGTCGTGGAAGCGTTGACGGCTTCGCCGGCAGTGGTCGTGCCCAGGAAGGTTACGGTCGCCGTGTAGGTACCAGGCTGAGAGAACGCCCAGTTGGCGTGCACGTGTGTGCCCGAGTCGATCCACACGTCGCCGGGGGCGGCACCCGAGTCGGCGAGCAGGAGGGGCTTGCCGAAGGTGCCGGATTGCAGGAACAGCCACGCGCGGCCGGGGCCGCTCACGGGGCCGACGCGCATGGTGAGGCCGCGGTCGATGGTGGCCGTGACGGCGGGGTCCTGCGTGTTCCATCCGAGCCATACGACGCTCGGGTTCTGCGTCTGGGGAATGACGTGGACGGGCTTGCCTGCGACGTCGGCCAGGAACGGGTAGTCGGCGGAGTCGGGCGCGGTCATGATGGCCGCGTCGCTGACCCGCAGGACGGTCTGGTTGGGGTCGCGCCACACGGCACCGCTCTCGGCGTCGTGGCGCAGTCCGGCCCGCCACTGCCCGTCGATCAGTCGGGGACCGAGATCGACGTGTCCGGCGCTGATCTCGCTGGCCTCATTCGACCACTCCTCGTGCGCGGCGACGCTTTGCGCGAGGTCGGGGTCGGGACTCGGGTCAGCAACAGAAGAGGGGACACCCACGATGAAGAGGAGAGCTGACACGAGCAGGGCACTCAGCGTCATGCCTAGACGGGGCCGTCGGCTAGCCCCGGGGACAGCGACAGGGCCTGGCTGGGCTTCGAGATGAGACGCCCGCCCACTCTGTTCCGTGGGCGGCATGATGGTTTGCCACATGAGGTCGGCGCGGGGCCTGCAGGGCCTGGCCGGGCTTCGAGACGACACGCCGAGCGATGCTCGTGGCGTGGCGGCGAGCGGGCGGGCAGGCCCCGCGTCGGCCGGAAGAGGTAGTCCCGTGGCGAAGAGCCGACGGCCGTCAGCAGACTGGGAAGAAAAGAGTTTCATGGCATCTCCTTGCCGCCCAGGCAGCGTGCCAGTGAGCGGGCGTTGTGTTGCATCATGTCGATGTAGGTGGGTGCTTGGTTGTCGAGGGTGTCGCCGTAGAGGGGGCAGATGTCCACGCCCGCGTCGGTGGCGGCGGTGCGCAGGGTGGAGCGGGTGCGCGCCAGGTTGGGTTCGAGGAACACCGCGGGGATTGAGGAGTCGGTGAGGGTGGCTTGGAGTTTGATCCGGTCGGCGATGGAGGGTTCGACGCTGGGGTTGGGTGCGACGAATCCGGCGACGGTGAGTCCGTAGGCGTTCGCCAGGTACGCGTAGGCGTCGTTGGTGGTGACGAGTTTGCGTCGCTCGGATGGGATTGTCTCGATGGTCGAGGCCATGGTGGCGTCGAGTTGGTCGAGGCGCGTCAGGTAGGCGGCGGCGTTGGTCCGGTAGGTGGCCTCGCCGCCCGGGTCGACGGAGATCAGCGAGTCGCGGATGACTCGCACGTAGGCTTGGGCGTTGTGGACGTCGTGCCATAGGTGGGGGTCGATGTCGCCGTGGACGTGCTTGCCGAGGACTGCTTGGGGCAGCATGTAGACGTTCGCGCCGGCCTCGCCGATGAATCGGAACGAGGCCTCCCCGGGGATGGTTGTGAGCGCGCGGGTGGGCACTTCGATGACGACGTGGTCGAGGTCTGTGCATTCCATGGTGGAGGCGACAACCGCCCCGGCGCTGGATGCGCCGACGCAGGGGGCCAAGGCCTCGTCCCCGCTAAGCGCGTCGGCGTCGGAGGCGAGTTCGACGCGCTTGGTGGTGAGGTTGACGGTGATGTCGGCGTGGCCGGCGGAGAGTACGCGGCGGTCTTCGGCGGCGGCGACGTCTTCGGGCGGGGTGCCGACGGCGAAGACGGCGGTGCCTTCCCCGACGGGTGCGGGGGTGGCACCGGGGGTGGTGCGCAGGTTGGCGCGGAAGTGGACGCGGTACACGCCGGGGGCGGTGAACGCCCAGCTCATGTGCTGGTGGGCGTCGGCGGGCAGCTGCGCGGTGTCGGTGTCGTATCCGCCTGCCGCGTTGAAGCCGTCGGAGGAGGCGAAGGCGATCTCGGGCTGCCCGAACGACGTGGTGAGGTACGCGGCGGCCTGGCCGGGCCCGTCGACGCCGGTGGTCGTCAGGTCGATCTGCGAGGCGCGGGTGGCTCCCATGTCGGTGCCGTCGCCCCACACGCGCATGCCGAGCCACGGGGTGTCGAGGGCTCGGTCTTCGACGAGGGGGAGGATGGTGGCGCCGTTCTTGGCGGCCTCTTCGGCAACGGAGACGGAGCGTGAGCCGGCGGGCAGGTTGGAGTCGAGGGCACGGATGAGGGCGTGCTCTTCGAGCATGAGGTAGTTGGAAAAGGCGACGTCCGCGTAGGCCACGTCGCGGATGGTGCGCAGGGAGGGTTCCCACGAGTGTGGGTCTGCCCCGTTGGGGACCATCTGGGTGACGTGGGCGCGGTCTCCGGCGACGTTGCGGACGAGGTCGGCAAGGATGCCGGTCGTGGCGACGACGCGCAGCTCGCCATCGTGAGCGGGGTCGGGAGCGGGCGCACACCCGGCGACCCCCGCCGTAAGCGCTAACGTCGCTGCGGCGAGCCCACACCCACTCCCCCGCCACCCACGGGAGGGGTGGCGGGGGATGAAGGAAAGAATGCCTCGTGAATGAGTGCTCACGAGAATGCTCGCGCGTTTCTGCGTCGGCCGATCGAACTGACCCACACGCAGGCCGCGCCGGTCAGCGCCCACGTGAGCGAGACGACGGCCAGCGGAATGGTGTCGGCGCCGGTGATGGCCAGGGAGAGGTCACAGTCTTTGCCGGAGGCGGTGCGGCCGACGACCTGGGAGGCCATGGGTCGGCTGCTCGTGCCGAGTGCGCCGGTGGCGGTGACTTCGCCGCTGCTGCCGTAGCCGGAGCCGGTCAGGGCCGCGCCGGTGGGGGTGACGCGCATGGAGATGGTGAGCGTGTAGGTACCGGGGGCGGTGAACACCCAGTTCTGGTGGGCGTGCGTATTGGGGCCGAGCGTGTAGCTGGAGCCGGGCCCGTCGAACACGTGCTCGCCGACGCCGGAGCCGAGCGCGCCCGCGTTAAAGACGGCGACACGGCCGGGGCCTTCGACGGCGTCGAGGGTGAATTGGACGCCGCCAGTGGTTCCGGTGACGATCTCTTCGCGCTGGGAGTTCAGGCCCAGCCACGGCACGCCCGCGATTTGGGTGGAGGGGATGAGCCACACGCTGGAGCCGACGGTGGCAACGAAGCCGAGGTCTGCGGGCGCGGTGATGCGCGCGGCCTCACCGAGTGCGAAGGTCAGGGTTGAGGGATCGACCCACTGCGCGGGCTGCGTGCGGTCGTCTTTGATGCGGGCGACGAGGCTGCCGTTTTCGATGGCGGGCCCCAGGTCGAAGTGTCCCTCGGTCGCGTTACCGGATGCACCCTCGCCGACGCTGACGGTCAGCGTGGTGCGCGCGGTGTTGACGGGAGCTTGGGACGAGGCCTGGGCAGCGGATTCGGTTCCCGTTGCCTCGCGGGTGACGCGGGTGGGGATGCAGCGTTCGCCTGACGACGTGGTGGTGCGAGCGCCCGAGGTCGTGGTGCCTGAGGTGGTGACGCCATAGGCGGTGCCTGCTCCCCCACCGCTGCCCGCGCCCAGACCTGTGCCCGAGGTCTGGGCGGGGTCGTTCGCTCCAGCGCCGGTGTCGGAAGCGGAGCGGTCTGTGGTGTCCGGGGCCGAATCCCCGTCAACGCCCGACTGCCCGGCTCCCGACTGGGCGTCCGTGGAACCCGGGTCGACGCCGGGTGCGGGGGCTGCGGGGTTGCCATTACCGCCGGGGGTAAGGCCGGCCTCGGCGAGGCACGCGGCTTCGTCAGCCACGTCAATCGTGTAGGTGCGGGTGGGTGCGACGGCGTTGGCGGTGCCGGTGTTGCCGGGGGTCCAGGCGCTGGCTTGGACGGTCAGCGTGTAGCGGCCGGCGCGCGTGAACAGCCAGTTGACGTGCTTGTGGGCGGCGTAGGGCTGGTCGATGTCGTCGCCGCCCGGGGCCAGGTCGTAGCTGCCGTCGGCGGTGACCGCCTTCAGGCCTTCTGCGAAGCTGGATGTGAAGGCGTAGATGCGCCCGTCGGCTGGCCCGGAGTAGGTGATGTGGAAGCGCGCGGCGTCGTATCCGCCGGCGGCGATGCCCAGGGTGTCCCACCCGGGCCACAGGACGGTGGATTGGTTGTCGCCGGACTGGCCGAGTAGGTACGCGGCGGCGGGCGCGCCGGTCGTCTGGCTGACGGCGTCGGGAATCTGGGCGAGCGTGCTCGCGGGGATCGCGAGGAGGGTCTGCTCGGGTTCGCGCAGGACGCCGGAACCGGTGGCGTCCTCCTTGATGCGCAGGGTGAGCGCACCGGCCGCGTCAGAGGTGAGGTCAAAGATGTCGGCGTGGCCGCGGTTCAGGGTGGCGGTGGTGCCGTCGGGCGGGGTGCGCATGACGTCGCAGGTGGTCACTCCCCCGGTTCCCGAGGCCGTGGCGGCGTCCGTCGCAACCGACTCCAGCGCGGTCGAATTCGTCACGGCCGCTTCTGAGTCGTCGGCGGCCGCATCGGTTGTAACTGTGGTGGCTGTGTTGTCGGTGGCCGCGTCGGTTGTGTCGGCCGAGTCAGCGTTGTCGATAGATGCGTCGGTCGTAACTGTGGTGGCCGCGTCGGTTGTGGCTGCGTTGTCTGCCTGGGTGTTGGAGGCGTCGGAGGCTTCGTGCGCCACTTCCTCGGCTACTGCTGTTTCGGTGGCGGAGTCGAGTCCAGTGCCTACCTCGTCGGCGGCGTGTGCTCCTGTTGGTGCAAGGAAGGATGCTGCCGCGAGGCTCATTGCGGCGAGGGCCCGGGCAGCTGCGCGGCCCGGGCTCCTGTATGTCGTGGGGTTCATGGGTCCTCTAGATACAGTCATTGAATGAGAATCGTTATCATTCTAGTCCTGACATGACTCCCCCGCCACTACGCCCACCACAAACACCCCTCAAAATACCTGTTCTGCACAACCAGACCGTCTACGCAGTGACTTGTATCCACTCACCATCGCTCGAAAGCTATGCTGGCAGCGTTTTTCCTTTGCAATTGCTTGATTCTCGCTGCGACGGATCTAACTGTCCGAACGATTGATTGCCAAAAAACCGAGGCATAAACTATAGCCATTAAGCGCCTGACACAGCTGCCAAGCTCGTCCGGCGCTTTTTCTTGTTTGACACGCAGGGTCGCGCTGACGCTACCCGCGTTGGCGCGCTCCACGTACGAGAACCGCCGGGCGATCCCCGGCCTCGTCAAGCAGGGACACAATCACCGATACGATCCCACGAGGAGCCCACTCATGTTCTCCACCATCGACGTCATGGTTGCCCAGGCTCACATCGACCAGCTCAACGAGCTCGCCGACGCGAAGCGTTCGCGCAAGGCCGACCGCCACTGAG
>ENA-OWNK01001099-OWNK01001099.1-metagenome-genome-assembly--contig:-NODE-1099-length-12092-cov-46.119963_pt1 | contig 12092 bp, 8 predicted proteins | sample MGYA00245343_ERZ651121 | MGnify/ENA primary metagenome ERZ651121 (study PRJEB26857, sample SAMEA4031775) | metagenome | biome: human; feature: oral; material: saliva | place: Philippines | collected 2014... | reverse complement strand
AGAAGACTCTCTTCTTTGCCCCTTTTCAAATATACTTGCTTATACATAAAGTTCCTTTTTAGAGTTTATTGGTTTCCGTTTCTTGCCGATTAGCGAATTATTTTCATGAAGATAATTATTTATTTACGTGAAAAGAAATCTTTTTCTTCATGAAAAAAAATATTTATCTTCACGATAATAATTTACATAGAGGCGTTATTCTGATGTCACTTCTGGTGTAGGGTTCACCTTTGGAGGAACGACAACGAGTTCGTAATTACCACTATGTTTCAATTCATGCAGACGCTCATAGAGTTTGATACACGTCCAAGCATCTGTAGAAGCATATATTTTCTGCTTATCACTTAATATCTCGTTCTCCCAATTAGATAATTGTTCACGTTTTGTGATACGCTCATGAAAGACATTTGCATAGAGTTTCTGAAGACTCATATCTTCAATACCTAACGACTTAACATAGTCTTGAAGGTCTATAAAATAACCCGGTTTAAAGTCGAGTCGCTGATGCAACATCAACATATCATCGCCCAAAGAGAGTCCCACTTTAGGCACTGTTGTATCTTCAAGAAAACGTTTAATACATTCAGGTACACCTATGAGATTCAATCGAAAAAGGAAACACACTTCATGGTCGCAGGCTTGCAAGAGTGCAACCTTACGACGTTGCCCTTTCTTAAAGACAGGACGTGTTTCCGTATCAATACCGATAATGTCCTTAGAAAGCAAATAATTAACTGCCTTCTCAGCTTCAGCTTCATTTAAGACAACAACAATCTTCCCCGGGAAAGTAACCCTTGGCAACTGTGATATTTTACTCTTATCGAATCTATTGTATAATACTGTACTCATTTCGGATTGCATACTAACTTGCAAAATTAAAAAAAAAGTTTGAAAAACGGCACTTATGTGGCACTAATTTATTACTTTTGCAAGTATAAAAGAATAGCGATAAATGGCAAAGAAGAAAACAGAACATAAAAGAAAGACTTTCACCGAGGCGATCGGACTAAATAACATTATTAACGACAAGACTGGATTTATTGCCGGACTTATCCTTTTATGCGTTGCCATCTATATCTGTGTAGCTTTTTTTAGCTATTTCAGTACAGGTGCTGCAGACCAAAGTTTAGTAACAGACCTTCGTCCTGGAGAGGTGGAAAACACAAGTAGAGTTTTCCAAAATGTATGCGGTTCGCTCGGTGCCATCATATCATACGGACTTATTTCCCGCTGTTTTGGTATTCCAGCCTTTATTATTCCAGCCTTCATTGCACTTTGTGGTCTCCGCATGATGGGAGCCTACAAAAAGCTGAACCTAACGAAATGGTTCATGGGTATGGCTTTGGTAATGATATGGTCGTCTATTACTTTTGCCAAAGCACTTACCCCACTGATGGGTGACCAAGTCTATAATCCAGGAGGAGACCATGGTGCGTTCTGTGTTCAATACATGGAAAACCTTGTTGGTACACCGGGATTAATCGCTATATTAGTGATTATCATGTTGGCTTACCTCACTTATCTTACTTCCGAAACGATTACTGTCGTACGCAAGATGATTAACCCATTTGGGTATATTCGTGACAAAGTGAAGTTTACGGTGGTACATGATAATAAGGGAGACAACACTGAAAACGTCTATGATGATGAGGTAGTTATTGAGGAAGAACCTGTAGAACCAGCAGAATATGTTGATCCTACCCTCGCAGAACCTATCGACTTGCCAACAGAACCTACAATCGTTCCACAAGAGCCAGACTCACTCTATTCACCTAATGGTAGTGACAAGGCTAAGAATACAGCAGAGAAAGAAGGTCCAGGCTTTGAAGTTGAGGAGGAGAAAGTTGAGGAGAAAGCAAATAGTAAGACGCTTGCAAACAACAATCTTCCCCTTACTCCTATCAATCCTCGTGAGCCATTTACGAAGTGGAAGTTTCCTTCACTCGACCTATTAAAGGAATATACTTCTGATTCTAAGACCAACTACGTTAGTCAGGAGGAATTAGAAGCAAACAAAGACCGTATTATCAAGGTGCTAAACGACTTTGGTGTACAGATTCGTAGTATTCGTGCAACAGTCGGTCCAACGATTACTCTCTATGAGATTACACCTGCCCAGGGTGTTCGCATCTCTAAGATTAAGAACCTTGAAGATGATATTGCGCTGAGTTTGGCGGCTATCGGTATCCGTATCATTGCTCCAATGCCAGGCAAGGGTACGATTGGTATTGAGGTACCAAATGCTAAGCCAAACATTGTGTCAATGTTCTCTATTCTGAACTCACGCAAGTTCCAAGACTCTACAATGGAGTTACCAATCGCATTGGGTAAGACTATCACCAATGAGGTATACATGGTCGACCTTGCTAAGATTCCTCACCTACTCGTTGCGGGTGCTACCGGACAGGGTAAGTCAGTCGGTTTAAATGCTATTATCACCTCCCTTCTTTATAAAAAACATCCTAACGAACTAAAGATTGTACTGGTTGACCCAAAGAAGGTAGAGTTCAGTGTTTACTCTCCTATAGCCAAACCTTTCATGGCAGCTGTTGAGGAGAATGAAGATGAACCAATCATCACAGACGTTCAGAAGGTTGTAAAGACATTGAAAGGTCTTTGTGTTTTGATGGATGAGCGTTATGACTTACTGAAGGCGGCTCGTGTTAGAAATATAAAGGAATATAATCAGAAGTTCCTCAGACACGAACTGAACCCAGAAGAAGGTCATGAGTTCATGCCATACATCGTTGTCATCATTGATGAGTTCGGTGACTTGATTCTTACTGCGGGCAAGGAAGTGGAGATGCCTATCACACGTATCGCACAGTTAGCACGTGCTATCGGTATCCACATGATTATTGCAACCCAGCGACCAACAACAACAATTATCACTGGTAACATCAAAGCAAACTTCCCTGGACGTATTGCTTTCCGCGTTGGAGCGATGATGGACTCACGTATCATCCTCGACCGACCAGGCGCACAACAGCTTGTTGGACGTGGTGATATGCTTTATCTCAATGGTGCTGACCCTGTTCGTGTACAGTGTGCCTTTGTTGATACGCCTGAAGTAGAGAACATTACCAAGTTCATTGCTAATCAACCAGGACCGGTTCGCCCATTGGAAATCCCAGAACCATTGTCAGAAGACGAAGTTGGAGGTGGTGGTGCACTGGACACTCACAACCTTGATCCATTGTTTGAAGAGGCTGCACGTGCTATTGTCGTCAGCCAACAAGGTTCAACAAGTATGATTCAGCGTCGCCTGTCTATTGGTTACAACCGTGCTGGTCGACTGATGGATCAAATGGAGAAAGCTGGTATCGTTGGTGCAGCAAAGGGTTCAAAGCCACGTGAGGTACTAATAAGCGACGAGGTAAGTCTTGACAATATGCTTACTATCCTACGTGGATAACTAAGAATAAAAGTATAAGAAATCAGAATAAAAACGATAAAACAATGAAACAGATTAAATATTTACTATTGTTCGTAGCCATCTTTATGGCAAATAGTATTTTCGCACAGAATGCTAATCAGGCTAAGGCTTGTATGGATAAAGCTGCAGCCAACATTTCTAATTTGGGTGGTTTTACAGCTCGCTTTGCACTTTCCAGACCCGGTGCTGTAGGTAGAACTGCAGGTACTATTTCTGTGAAAGGTGTTAAGTTTGTCGCCACAACGCCACAGACAACTGTATGGTTTAATGGAACAACACAATGGTCATACATGAAGTCTACTGACGAAGTGAATGTTTCTACACCTACAGAAGCACAGCGTCTTTCAATGAACCCTTACGCATTGATGACATTGTATCGTCAGGGTTACAACCTTTCAATGACAAATGAAGGTGGTTCTTACGTGGTACACATGAAGGCAACCAATCCAAAACGTAATATTCCTGAGGCTTATGTAACTGTTAGCAAAGCCTATCAGCTACAAAAGATTAAGATTAAGCAGGCTAATAAGTGGACTACTATCACCGTTTCTGATATTCAGCGCAAGAACCTTTCAGACAATATCTTTACTTTCAACAAGAAGAACTATCCGTCTGCTGAGGTGATAGACTTGAGATAAATGACTTACTGGGAAGCTATACAAACATTACATAAACACTTCTGCCTATCGGGTAGAAGAAATAAAATATGGCAAGCCAACAACGTAGCAAAGTACTTTTACTACGTGTTGGCTATTTTTCTTTGTGCTTATTTTGTATGGATAGGATGTGAATTGGCAGACCTCGTTATCGAGGATAATCTTGGTGGTTATCGTTTCATCTATGCCCTAATACCAGTATTTCTGTTCATTGATTATCTTTTCAGATATACGACAGACCACCGATTACTGATGCATATCCGTCCTTACCTACTCTTACCGCTTCCCAAACATAGCTATACAGACTATCTGATTCTGCGACAACTGATAGTTTTCAAGAATGTAAACCTTCTCTTTATCTGTATTCCCTTTGGTATCAAAACGCTCATTCCAGAGTTGGGTGCATCGGCTATGATTGGTTATACCGCAGGACTTTATCTCCTTCTACTTATCAATGGACAGTTCTTCCAATTTACACAAGTACTGACTGCACGTGGACTGTGGTATTGGCTCGTACCTATTCTTACCTATTTATTTATCGCCATAATACCAATCTTCTTCCCATCTCCACAAAGTTACCTCCAACGTTGGGCAGAGATTGGTAATGCAATGATAAGAGGAGAAGTGTGGATATATGCTATAATGGTATTGCTACTGATAGGAATGATATTGCTAAATCGCAACGTTCTTGAGCATCGTATTCTCCAAGAGCAATACACAGCAGCACCAGTGAAACATGACAAAAATAGCATAAACCTTACTTTCTTCAACCGATTCAACCAGATTGGTGAGTATCTTAAGATTGAAGTGTGGGGTATTCTACGCAACAAAAGACTTCGTTTGATCTTCTTTCTCAACACCTTTGGTATCTTTATCTTTAGTCTAATCACAGCCATTGACCCAGAGAGTGACATGGTTAAGATTAACGGCTTTGTCTACTATAGCTTTATCGTCTACGGACTAAGCTCACTCTCAAGAATCATGTGTTATGAAGGAAATTACTATGAATGCCTACTGATGCAGCGTAATAGTATCCAGAACCTTTTGCTTGCAAAGTATTATTTCTATACTGCCCTACTCTTAATACCGCTGCTCGCTTTCCTCCCTGTAGCTCTAATTGGGAAGATAAGCTTTTGGACAGTACTATCTTATGCCCTCTTTGCGGCTGGTGTCGCCTATCGTATTCTATTTCAAATGGCAATATATAATAAGGTAACATTCTCTATGCAAGCTACCCACACGGGCAAGAATGCGAATACTAACTATATACAACTCATCGTTACAATCATTACCATCATCAGTCCATTCCCAATTACCGCATTAGGTACATGGTGGCTAAACCAACCTATCCTCTCCAATACTATCCTCTCCCTCCTTGGTATCATCTTCATAACCACTCATCGTCGTTGGATTAGTAGTATCAGTCGAAAGATGAAAGACAACCAATACGAACAACTTGAAGGGTTTCAGAGGAGTAGATAAAGAAAACAACTTTCCGTTAAAACCAAAACTAAAAAAGAGCAGTTAGACTGGGTAATCACTCACAACTTGCATCTTCTTCACCACCTTTTTACATAGTGCTAAGCATCAGCACCACATGTGTTAAGCATCAGCACCGCATGTGCTAAGCGTGAGCACCATATGTGCGCAGCCTCAACACCACAATAAAAGTACTGAAAATAAAATGGACTTCAGGGTGAATAGAGTCACGAAACAACAATGAATAAGGTGACAAGAGGAATACTTATAAACCAAGCATAGCCAATATAATCAAAGAAACTCTTCTCTTAACAGGAAAATATCTACAATCATTAGAAAAACAACTATAGTTAATTCAACTCAACAATGAACAAAATAAGTAATATAAATGTTTTTGACTTATAGAAGTTTTTTCGTAACTTTGCTCTCAGAAACAAATTAAAATAAAGATTAGAACGTTATGCTTACATTAAAGCTCATCAGTGAAGAAACTGAACGCGTCATCAAAGGACTGGAGAAGAAACACTTCAAAGGTGCACGTGAGGCAGTTGAGAAAGTATTGGAATATGACCGTTTGCGTCGTGAGACTCAGCAGAAGCTTGACACAAACAAGCAGCAGCAGAATCAGCTCTCGAAGCAGATTGGTGGACTGATGAAAGAAGGAAAGAAAGACGAAGCTGACAAGATAAAGGAAGAGGTAGCACTATTAAAATCTTCTGACAAGGCTCTTCAAGAGATAATGGATATGGCTCAGAAGGATATGACAGACGTGTTACTGACAATTCCTAACATCCCTAACGAGATTGTACCTGAAGGTAAGGATGCTGAGGACAATGTTGTTGTAAAGGAAGGGGGCGAGAAGCCAAACCTACCTACTGACGCTTTGTGCCACTGGGACTTGCTGAAGAAGTTTAACTTGGTAGATTTCGATCTTGGTGTGAAGATTACTGGTGCTGGTTTCCCACTCTATATCGGTAAGATGGCACGCTTCCAACGTGCCTTAGAGGCATTCTTCCTCGATGAAGCTCGTAAGAGTGGCTACTTGGAAGTACAGCCGCCATTGGTAGTAAATCAGGAGTCTGGTCAGGCTACTGGTCAGTTGCCAGATAAGGAGGGACAGATGTATCATGCTAATCTTGACGACCTCTATCTCATCCCAACAGCTGAGGTTCCTGTAACAAATATCTTCCGTGACGAGATTCTCAACGAGCAAGACCTGCCTATTAAGCGTTGTGCTTACTCTGCTTGTTTCCGTCGTGAGGCTGGTAGCTATGGTAAGGACGTACGTGGTTTGAACCGCTTACACCAGTTTGATAAGGTTGAGATTGTACGTATCGATAAGCCAGAGCACTCTTATCAGTCATTGGATGAAATGTTAGACCACGTTGAAGGTCTTTTAAAGAAGCTTGAATTGCCTTATCACATCCTCCGTCTTTGCGGTGGAGACATTAGCTTCACAGCTGCTCTCTGCTATGACTTTGAGGTGTGGAGTGCTGCACAAGAGCGTTGGCTGGAGGTATCAAGCGTGTCAAACTTCGAAAGCTATCAGGCAAATCGTCTGCATTGTCGTTTCCGTAATGCCGAAGATAAGAAGATTGAACTCTGCCATACATTGAATGGTTCAGCCCTTGCTCTGCCACGTATCGTTGCAGCTATCATCGAGAACAACCAGACCCCAGAGGGTATTCGTGTACCAAAGGTACTTGTTCCTTACTGTGGTTTCGAGATGCTCGACGACAAGATGGACTAAAGAATACAGCCCCTCCCTTAAAAAGGAGGGGCATCATTACCGCGAACAACTAATAAAACAACAAAAGCTACTTACCCTTATCAATCTTTTATACGACTCTTTACAATAGAAGAACACCCAAAGTATAAAGAACACATAGGGTCAGTACTTTTAATATCTATTACCACTCCATGAACAAGATTATCCGTAAACAACAGTTTTCAGAGAAGGTTTTCTGCTTAGAAGTAGAAGCACCGCTCATTGCACGAAGCTGCCGTCCAGGTAACTTTATCATCGTGCGTGTTGACAACCACAGCGAACGTGTACCTTACACCATTGCGAAATCGGACCCAGTAAAGGGTACGCTCACCATGGTTATCCAAGAGGTAGGACGCTCATCAACAAAACTTTGCCAGTTGAATGAAGGCGATGAGATTGTTGATATTGTCGGACCACTCGGTACTCCATCCCATATTGAGAACTACGGTACGATTATTTGTGCGGGTGGTGGTATTGGTATCGCTGCCATTCTCCCTATCCTCACAGCCTTGAAGCAGGCTGGTAACAGAGTAATCTCTGTCCTCGCCGGTCGTACTAAGGAGTTAGTTATCATGGTAGACGACGTAAAGAAATACTCTGATGAGGTTATCATCATGACCGATGATGGTTCCTACGGAGAGAAAGGTGTCATCACTGTGGGCGTAGAAAAGGTAATACAGCGCGAACACGTAGACAAGGTGTTAGCTATCGGACCTCCTATCATGATGAAGTTCACCTCTCTTTTAGCAAAGAAATACGGCATTCCTAACGATGTTTCACTCAATACTATTATGGTGGACGGAACTGGAATGTGTGGAGCTTGCCGCCTTACAATTGGTGGTAAGACTCGTTTCGTCTGCATTGATGGTCCTGAGTTCGATGGCGACCTCGTCGACTGGGACGAGATGTTCAAGCGAATGGGGACGTTTAAGGATATTGAAACCTCCCCCAACCCCTCCGAAGGAGGGGAGTGCCTGGCGGGAAACAAGTCAGAAAAAGAGGCTCAAGGAAAGAGTGGAGATTGTTGTGACAGTGAGAAAAATAAGTCTGCAAATAACGACGAAAACACTTCTTCACCTACAGTCCACGTATCAGAAGAGCTGGAGGGAGCCGATTGGCGCACCACATTACGCAAGGAACTTAAGCCAAAGGAGCGCACTGCTATTGAGCGTGTGAAGATGCCAGAACTGGATGCAGACTATCGTGCGAAGACCCGTTTAGAGGAGGTAAATATCGGACTAACCCCAGAAATGGCTATGCAAGAGGCTAAACGCTGCCTCGACTGTCCGAAACCTTCTTGTGTAGAGGGCTGTCCTGTAAACATTCACATCCCTGACTTCATTAAGAATATAGAGCGTGGCGACTTCCTCGAAGCAGCCAAGATACTCAAGGAAACATCTGCCCTACCAGCCGTATGTGGTCGAGTTTGCCCACAAGAGAAGCAATGTGAGAGCCGTTGTATTCATTTGAAGATGAACTCACCAGCCGTAGCCATCGGCTATCTTGAGCGTTTCGCAGCCGATTATGAGCGTGAAAGTGGACACATGGCATTGCCAGACGTTGCGCCATCCAATGGTATCAAGGTGGCTGTTATCGGTTCTGGTCCTGCAGGCTTAAGCTTTGCTGGCGACATGGCAAAGCGTGGCTTCGAGGTTTATGTATTTGAGGCACTCCACGAGATTGGCGGTGTTTTGAAATATGGTATCCCTGAGTTCCGTCTACCAAACAAGATTGTTGATGTCGAAATAGATAATCTTCGTCGCATAGGCGTACACTTCCAGACCGATACTATTGTCGGTAAGACCATCAGTATAGAAGACTTAAAGGAGAAAGGCTTCAAGGGTATCTTCGTTGGTTCAGGTGCTGGATTGCCTAACTTTATGGGAATTCCGGGCGAGAACGCTATCAACATCCTTTCAAGTAACGAGTATCTGACACGTGTAAACCTCATGGATGCAGCCAATCCAGAGACCGACACACCTATTATTATGGGTAAGAAAGTTTTGGTTATCGGTGGTGGTAACACAGCTATGGACTCTTGTCGTACTGCCAAACGATTAGGCGCTGACGTCACACTTGTATATCGTCGTTCTGAAGCCGAGATGCCTGCACGTCTTGAAGAGGTGAAACATGCTAAAGAAGAGGGTATCAACTTCCTCACTCTTCATAATCCACAGGAATATAAGGCGGATGAGAAGGGACGCGTATGTGCCGCTGTCTTAGACGTAATGAAACTCGGAGAACCAGACGCAAGCGGACGCTGTCGACCAGAATTGACTGGTGAGACCGTCACTGTCGAGTGCGATCAGGTCATCGTTGCCGTAGGTGTATCACCTAACCCATTGGTACCAAAGTCTGTAAAAGGACTTGAATTAGGTCGCAAAGACACAATTGTTGTCAACGAACAGATGCAGAGTTCACAGCCAGAAATCTTTGCTGGTGGTGACATTGTACGTGGTGGTGCAACGGTTATCCTTGCTATGGGAGACGGAAGAAGAGCCGCTGCAAACATGGCAGAACAATTATTAGCAGAAAAATAATCACCCTGCTTATTGCTTGTATTGGTTAGTAGCACGTTTTATTAATAACAGTTACTCCCTTCCCAACAACAACAAACAGTGGTGCTAAGCCTTAGCACGAATGGTGTCGTACGTAAGCACCATTCGTGCGAAGCATCAGCACATGTGCAAAGAGGCATAAATAGCTTACTTTCTGTACCCTGAATAAAGAGCAATATACCAACAAACAATGCTATGAGAAGCGTGTACAGAATAATACTAAGCCCTATTAATAACAAAAAACATACAGCTTTACTATATTCGATTACATTTAGTGAAAGACTATTCCAAACTAATATGTTCGAGTACTCTCACTTTGAACATTAATGAAAAGTGTGAGTTTACTACTACTGTATAAGTATGAGTTACTATTAGCAATTCCGTTAAGAAGAAGAAAATATAAGTTTATTAAAAAGCTGGGCTATCGGCATGACGGGTAAAGAATATGACAGACAAGGAGTTTAGAAAAGTGTATAATCATTTTACTGTGATGATATGGAAAAAGAATAATGTTCCTTTGGATGGGCATCTTCCTGAGAATTGTTTTCTTGAAATATTCGTTATTTTGAAAAACGGACTTCGTTTTGATAATATACGACTATTTGATTCGAGTGAGAAATCTGAAATAACTTATTCACAATCACTTGTTACTTTAATTCGTGAAAGCGGAACACTGATGTTTTCTGTCGACGACATCTTGGTCGTTGGTACAGATTATTATCGTGACCTTTAACTTTATAAAGAAATAGCTGGGCTATCGGCGTGACGGGCAATATGTATGGAAAATAATAATAAAGAGAATAAAAATTTGACAGCATTGCCTGTTTGGATGCCTAATGCTTGTCCGAAGTTTAACGACAATATGCAGGCGAATGCGCCCTTTATTGTGACGCGTGAGATGACACGTACAGATTTAGGATTAAGTATTATCGGAACGAGATACCCACGTGTGGTTGCACGGTATGTCTCATTTCCTACACAGCGTGGTATTACTCGTGTACAGAAAGATGGTACTACAACGCAGGCACAAATTGCAGAGGAAGGCCGACGGACTTATCTTGATGGTCGTGCCTTGGCTATTGAGAATGGACGTGAGGCTGCAAAGCGGGGTATAACAGTAAAGGAGTATATCGAGGATATTCTCGGTCGTGTTTATGACGAGGAATATGATGAGCCACGTCCTGTTGCAAAGGTGCCTGGCTTAAACGCTTACCTTGAACTGCGTGGATGTATGGATGACTTAAAAGGTAAAGACGTTGATTGGTCGAGCGTTCTTCATCAGTTGGATTTGATGGCTGAATGGGCACAGAACATCTGGATACATAGAGATCGTAAGTATCGTGCTTCACGTCTTGAAGACCTACAGCCGCTTGACGAATGGGAAGAGGAGTATGACCCATCCGTGTCTCCTACGCTATATCCTAAGCGTGGTATTGGTTTGACCGATGTGGATTATTCGCGTCGTCCTGAACTCTTACACGTGAGAACATCACGTGAAACAGGTATTACGAAAGAGCGAATTGCAGAGATTAAAGCTGAACGTCAGCATCGTGCTGAAAGGAATGCTATGGGTTTTAAGGAGTAAAACACTGGGGGATATCAGCTTATACAGCTGTGTACCCCCGTGTTCTCTGGCTGGGCAACCTTTACCTTTCTATAACATTCCGTTTTTACTCTATTTGTCATGAGATTACAAGAATATTCACAAAACTTGTCCCCTACTTTTTTATCCTATATATAGACAAATTATGTAATATTTTCTAATTCATACTTCTACACATAAAAGATTATTATATTAAATATTAGATGTAGGTTCAGTCATACCAAAGAAATGCACTTCATATAAGAAAGAAAAGGGATAGACTCATAAAAGCTGGCTTACTTTTCCGAAACACCCCTTTACTTTAAGCACTTAGTGTTTCTGCTGTCAATACGTTTTGGTTATCTTATCCACCACCATTCTCTTCTTTTCTATATATGCCTATAATTTCTTGTTTGAACTTAAACTATCACAAATTGCAGACTACTAATATCTATCGATATAGTAAACTGTATTACTACATATTTTGAATGCCGATTTCATTAAGTCAATGCCTATCAATCCTTGCTATAAATCGTTGGGTCCTTCACACCTGCAGCATCAAAGGCTTCCTTACGTTCAACGCATGTTCCACACTTACCACAGTGAATATCAG
>ENA-OWNK01001093-OWNK01001093.1-metagenome-genome-assembly--contig:-NODE-1093-length-12115-cov-3.618242_pt1 | contig 12115 bp, 8 predicted proteins | sample MGYA00245343_ERZ651121 | MGnify/ENA primary metagenome ERZ651121 (study PRJEB26857, sample SAMEA4031775) | metagenome | biome: human; feature: oral; material: saliva | place: Philippines | collected 2014... | reverse complement strand
CTTACAAGCCCGGTCGCTTTTCGTTCAATGTGCGCGGCGGCCGTTGCGAGACCTGTAAAGACAGTGGCTACAAAACCATCGAGATGAACTTCTTGCCCGATGTGTATGTGCCCTGCGAAACCTGCCACGGCAAACGCTACAACCGCGAAACGCTCGAAGTGCGCTTCAAAGGCAAAAGCATCGCCGATGTGCTCGACATGACCATCAATCAGGCAGTGGAATTCTTTGAAAACGTGCCCAATATCCTACACAAAATCAAAGTATTGCAAGAAGTCGGTCTCGGCTATCTGAAACTCGGTCAATCCTGCACCACCCTCTCTGGAGGAGAAAGCCAGCGCGTGAAACTAGCGACCGAACTCTCTAAGCGCGACACAGGAAATACGATTTATATTCTCGATGAACCCACCACAGGTCTTCATTTTGAGGACATCCGTGTGCTCATCGACGTACTCAACAAGTTGGTTGACAAAGGCAATACGGTGATTGTCATTGAGCACAATCTCGACGTAGTCAAAGTGGCAGACTACATCATCGACATGGGTCCCGAAGGTGGGCGCGGTGGTGGCTACATCGTCGCAGAAGGCACTCCCGAAGCTGTGGTGAAACAAGGTAAAGGACCTACTGCCCCCTTCCTCCAAGCAGAATTGGCAGCTGCGCAAAAGCAGACAAAATAAGGAAAGTCATGCAAAAGCCTGACGAACATCTGGCACACAAATTTCCTGCTACTCCCACAAAAAATCAATCCAATCATTTAATAATCCCCTAACTCCCTTACCATGTTTGAAGGACAACCCAAAGGGCTCTTCGCCCTTGCCCTCGCCAACACTGGCGAACGCTTCGGCTACTACACCATGCTAGCCGTTTTCGTGCTGTTCCTCCAAGAAAACTTTGGGTGGAGTGCTGGTCTTGCCGGTACTTACTACTCTTCTTTCTTGATGTTCGTGTACTTCCTACCATTCGTTGGCGGTATTCTCGCTGACAAGTTTGGCTACGGCAAAATGGTGAAAATCGGTATCAGTATCATGTTCCTTGGCTACGTGCTCTTGGCTGTACCCCTCGGCAGCGGCTCTGTAGCCGTAAGTGCCGTAATCGGTGCACTTGCGCTCATCAGCATCGGCACAGGTCTCTTCAAGGGAAATCTGCAAGTAATGGTCGGTGACCTCTACGCCTCTCCCGAAATGGCTAGCAAGCGCGACTCTGCTTTCTCGCTCTTCTACATGGCGATCAACATCGGTGCCCTCTTTGCACCCACTGCTGCCATTGAAATCATGAAGTATGCGCAAGCCAATGGGTTCAATAAGGCAGACAGCTATCACTTTGCCTTTGGCGTGGCTTGTATCTCACTCATCATCTCTATCTTGATTTACTTTGCCACTCGCAGCACCTTCCGTCATGTTGAAGGCGGACACGTTGCTGTTCCAGCAAAGGACAACAACGCCGCAGTCGCTGCAGAACCCGAATTGAGCAAGGAAGACACCAAAGCGCGCATCGTGGCACTCTGCCTCGTTTTTGCTGTGGTGATTTTCTTCTGGATGGCTTTCCACCAAAATGGTTTGACACTCACCTACTTCGCGCGTGACTTTGTGGCAACTAGCTCTACCGGTGTTGAATCCCTCCTCTTCGATGTGACCAACTTGGTGATGATCATCATTGCCATCTACGCTTCTTTTGCAGTCGTGCAAAGCAAAACCCTCAAGGGTCGCACCATTGCTACTGCCATCACCCTCTTGTGTGCTGCCTTTGTCATCTTCAAAGGACTCACCGTTGGTGATCAATCAGTAGAAGTTAGCGCACCTATCTTCCAACAATTCAATCCCTGCTTTGTCGTTGGTCTCACCCCCGTTAGCATTGCGCTCTTCGGATGGTTGAACAAGAAAGGTCTCGAGCCCTCTGCTCCTCGCAAAATCGCTTATGGTATGCTCGTTGCTGCCATTGGTTTCTGCGTCATTCTCGCTGCCTCTATCGGTTTGGAAACACCCGATGCTCAAAAAGCAGCCATCGAAGCTGGGCAACAAGTGAATCGAGTGAGCCCTCAAATCTTGGTTTATACCTACCTCGTGCTCACTTTTGCTGAGCTTCTCCTTTCTCCCATGGGCATTTCCTTCGTATCGAAGGTGGCTCCTCCCAAGTACAAGGGTATGATGATGGGTGGTTGGTTCGTGGCTACTGCCATCGGTAACTTCCTCACCGTAATCCCTGCTATGCTTTGGGGTGCTGTTCCCCTCGTCTATGTATGGGGTGTACTTGCCGCCCTCTGCCTCCTCTCTTTCGTCTTCATCTTCTCTCAAATGAAGAAGCTCGAAAAGGTGGCTTAATCGCCCTACACGCTCATTTTGTACATAGTCTCTCATTCGGTCGCATCGAAATTCCCCCAATTTCGGTGCGACCTTTTTGTGGACTGCTCCTCCGCCATCACAGCCCCTTAATAGATATGGGTCGAATTGAGGGCAAAGTGATAAAAATCGCCAGAAAACTGCACTTTTTTCTTTAGGTAATATCATTTTTGACATCCTCACCTTACAGAATGAAACATCAACAATCCGTAAAGTTCCTCACAAGAGCGACAAACAGCAGCTTCCGTCCAACCTCACGCAAGGCGCCACAAATGGGGGTGATTTTCTCACGCGCGCGTGACGCGCGCGCCTTCCCTGCAAATTCCACTTTTTTGCTTTCACAACCTTCACAGAAGCTACAGCAAAGAGGCTATTTTTCGCTTGGAAAATCGAGACAAAAACGATGGATTCCCGACACAGGTTCACTAATGATGTTAAAAGTTGTCCGAAAGAGTCGCGTTACAAACTGACACACTGCGACTTGCAGCGTTTTCTGTGAAGGTGGTGAAAGAGAAAAGACGAAAATCCCTGTTACGCGCGCGCGAGGAAGACCAGAAACGAGGTGATTTTAGTTTTTTACACACTTCATCCAGTGCATTGCCATCACCTCAACTATTTCACCTCCACAAGCGTCCGAAAAGAAGTTGCCCACAACGAGAAAATTACGTTGGAGATTTCTCTAAAAACGTTGGACTTTTTTCCCAAAAACTCCCACGTTTTTTTGTTTTTCTACTACGTTTTTCTACTGCTCACGGAGAAAATTAAAATTGATGCTCCACGTTTCCTAAGGACAAAAAGTAAGGACGACAATCGCGCCCTTCAGATTGCGATCCAGACATTGCAATCCCCCCAAAAAAAACATTTTTCAGGATTATTTCTAGTTCTGTTTGGGCATGCCAGTAAAAATCTATAATTTTGCAACAAGCATCAAAATGCACTGTACGCACCCTCCCTTCACAATGTGGAGTAGTGCGCAGTCTTCCGTATTTAGGCTTTCCTAGGACTCTGATTTCTTTGCACTACACTACGGTAACAACGGATTTCGCCATATAAATATTCGAAAACCAGCAGAAAGCGTATTAGAAATAAGTCCTCATAGCTTAACAAACACATAATTCGTAGGAATTTTATATAGAAAAGCCTCTATTCTATATCTGTCACTTACACCACATTTCGTAATGCCGTGGTGAAATATTATTTGTATGACAACGAATCACACTTCTCTTAACCATCATGACAATGGTGCCTTACGCCGTTGCTTACAGTGTTCTTTCAGCCATCTACACGTATGGCTCTTCGCAGTATGTGCCTTGATGGTCACCAGCTGCAACACCATTAAGGATATCGCCTACCTACAAGACATCCCCACCGATAGCCCTATTACTTTGCAAGCACCACAAGACATCCGATTGGAACCAGGAGATCAGTTGAGCATCAGCATCCACGGCCGTGACCCGAAGGTGGTGGAAATCTATAATATGCCAACTGTCACAACAGCCAACAATAAGGGTTCTACCCAAGCAAGCTATACGGTGAATGCCAACGGACAGATTGATATGCTGCAATTTGGTCTCATTCCAGTAGCAGGACTCACACGCGAGGAATTGGCCAATCAGATAAAACAAAAACTCGTTTCGAGTGGTGTAGTGCGCGACCCAGTAGTGGTGGTAGACTTTGCCACCATGTCTTATTCTGTGTTAGGAGAAGTGGCGAACCCTGGACGCAAACCCATCGACCGCGACCACATCACCATCATGGATGCTTTGGCACAATCTGGAGATTTAACCATTCAGGGTAAACGTAAAAATGTGCTTGTGTTGAGAAACGAACACGGCAAACAAATAGCTTATCGCATTGATTTGACAAGCCCCAAGAGTGTTTATTCTTCTCCGGTCTACAATTTGAAGCAAAACGACATCATTTATGTAGAACCCACAGAAAAGAAAGCCAGTGAGTCAGTAAATAGTGCCAACACGCTTCGTACCCCTACATTCTGGTTATCACTCGTCACTTTCACCATCACTTTGGTTGCTTTATTCAAGAAATAATCTCTCTTCACCATGCAACGATCAGCAGCATATTTTCCCCAGAGCCCTTCACACGTAGCGCAGAGTTCAGACACAAACACCCTTGAAATTCTGCGTAATGCGTGGTTTCTGTCCTTAGCACACTGGAAGTGGTTTCTCCTGTCCGTCGTTATTACTCTTAGCGGAGCATACTATTACTTGCTTTGCACTCCCAAAACCTACGTTACTTCTGCGTCAGTTCTCATCAAACCAGACAACTCCAGTGAAAACACACCTGAACAAATACTAGCACGTCAGCGCATGGTGGTAGGTTCAAACGAGGCTGAAATGACCAACAAGATACTCGTTTTGAGTAGTGCCACCATCACACGCACTGTGGCAGAGCGTCTCAACCTTGATGTGGAATACACGCACAAAGGGATGTTTCACGACAAAGTGATTTATGGCAGCGAACTCCCCGTAAAAGTGGAATTTCTCAACATCGGCGAAGAACAAAGAGCTGCTTTCCGTCTTTCACTACAAGCAGACGGACGTGTTGTTATAGACAACTTCTCCAAGAATGGCGCTAGTTTGTCTGGGACCGTGATGGGAAAGGTGGGTGAACGCTGCGTCACCCCCGTGGGTTTGGTGAAATTAGTAGCCAACACGGGCTATCGCCGTGGAATGACAGATGAATACAACGTCACCCACATCCCCCTCTCTTCTGTAGCAGCCACTGTGCGCGCAAGTTTTAACGTTGCACAAAGAGACAAAGCCTCAACGATTATAGAAATTCAATATAGCGATGTCAATACCGCTCGCGCAAAGGACGCCATCGATATGCTCATTTCCGTCTACAACGAAAACTGGGTACGCGATCGCAATCAGATTTCCGTGAGCACCAATGAGTTTATCAAGGAGCGTTTGGCGGTGATTCAACGCGAATTGGGTAGCGTAGACCAAAACATTGCTGGATATAAATCCGCAAACCTCCTCCCCGACGTTGAACAATCAGGAAGTATGGCAGTGGTTCAAGCCAACGATGCCGAAGCAAAAGCGCGTGAACTCTCCACGCAAGTCTACATGACACGCCACGTGAAGGAATATCTCACCGATGGTCGTCACGAAAACCAAGTGTTACCCTCTAACTCTGGTATCAACAACGCATCGATTCAAGCACAAATCAACGACTACAACACGCGTTTGTTGGAACGTAACCGTCTCTTAGCCACATCTTCAGCACAAAACCCTGCTGTGATGGATTTGGAAGCTCAACTGAATTCCATTCGTCGGGGCATAATCCAGTCGCTCGACAACGAACTCGACATGCTCAAAACCCAACAACGTGTCACAGAAGCTAGTCATAGCGAAGCAACCAGCAAGATTTCAGCCAATCCACGTCAAGCCTCCTATCTGCTTTCTGTAGAACGCCAACAAAAGGTCAAGGAGTCGCTATACCTCTTCTTGTTGCAAAAGCGTGAAGAAAACGAACTCTCGCAAGCTTTCACTGCCTACAACACGCAAATCATCGAAACACCACATGTCACTGGCATACCTCCTCAACCTGTATCACGCAACATTTTCATCACAGCTCTTCTCATTGCCATAGGCATCCCAGCTTCCATCATATTTGCGCGCGAAGCACTCAACACCACCGTGCGCGGTCGCAAAGACTTGGAAGATTATAGTATGCCACTCTTGGGTGAACTTCCCCTCAAGGGCAAAAAACGTCCCATTTGGCAACGCTGGCGCAAAGAGAAAATTGTTGCAGCCCCCAATATGGTGGTGGCTGATCAGAAGCGCGACATTCTCAACGAAGCCTTCCGCACCGTGCGCACCAAGTTGGAGTTCACACTCGGATTTGACGGAAAAAACAAAGTGGTGATGCTCAGCTCCTTGAACCCAGGTTCAGGTAAGACATTCATCACGGCTAACCTCAGCGCAGCTTTTTCTCTCAAAGGAAAACGCGTGTTGGTGATGGACTTAGACCTCCGCAAAGCATCACTCTCCGACTATCTCGGACAACCCAAAGTAGGCATTTCCAACTATCTTTCGGGACAAATCGACGATTGGCACGAAATCATCACTCCTCTCAACCGTGTGGATGTTCTCCCTTGTGGCGTCATCCCTCCCAACCCTGCCGAGTTGCTCTCCACCGAGCGATTTGCAGAAATGATTAAGGCAGCTCGTGAAGAATACGACATCATTTTCCTCGACTGTCCTCCAGTGGAAATTGTTGCTGATGCCGAAATCATCAATCCACACGCCGATCTCACTCTCTTCGTTGTCCGCGCATCATTGATGGAGCGCAGCTATCTCAAAGACATCGAATGTTGGTATGCTGAGAAGAAATACAACAACTTGACCCTCCTGCTCAACGGCACCACCGATGCTCTTGGTCGCTATGGCTACCACAAATACGGCTACGGCTATGGTGGGTATGGATATGGATACGGCTATGGTTCAAGAAAACAAGAACAAGCATAGTATATTCTATTATCAGTAATTTCCCCCTTGACACACAATGAATCATCCTCTCATCTCCATTCTAGTACCCTGCTACAACGTGTCCCCTTGGAACTAATGACCGATAGGGGATAATATGCGCCTACACGAAGAAGAAAAACGAATGATACAAAAGAGTCAATCTCCTCAAAACAACGATGCTACGCTCAACGGAAGCCTCTCCCCTTCGTCACAAGAAGAGAGAATGTTCAGTGCTCGCCGTGCCTCGCGCAATGCTTCATTGTTGATGATTCGATCAGTACTCGCCATCATCATCGGCTTGTTCACCTCACGCATCACATTGAATGCACTGGGTGTGGAAGACTATGGTATCAACGTGGTAATAGGTGGATTGCTCCCTGCTTTCACCTTCATAGCAGGCATTCTAGCCTCTGCCACTTCTCGATTTCTCACTTTTGAAATTGGCAGAGGAGACGAACAGGCTATTCGCGAAACCTTCACGGCAACTTTCTTTGCTCATTTGGTGTTGGCAATCATTCTGGTTGGTGTATGCGAGGTTGCAGGCATCTATCTTTTGCATCATAAACTGGATATTCCCGCAGCGAGGATGAACACAGCCATGATAGTGTTGCAATTCTCCATTCTAGGCATATTTTTAGGCATCACTCAAGTCCCCTATAGTGCAGTCATTGTAGCTAGAGAAAAATTCACCATCTACGCCTACATTTCATTGGTAACGTCTATATACTCACTGTTCTCTGCCATCTATGTGAAATATACCTCCATGGACAAACTCGTAGTTTATACAGTGCTAGGTGCCATCTCCAATGTTGCTGTCATCGTATATCTACGCTACTATTGCATACAAAAATTCCAAGAGGTTCTCCTCCTACATCGTGTACCCTTCTTACGACTCAAACCCATTCTTTCTTTTGTGGCATGGGAACTTTTCGGAAATTTTTGCTTAGCCATTTTCAATCAATCACGAAACTATCTCGTCAACATCTTTTTTGGACTACGCTATAACACCTCCACCAGTGTTGCCACCACTGTTTCAGGGTCTGTGGAATCATTTACCGGTCCCATACAAACGGCATTCTTTCCTTCTGTAACCAAACAATATGCACAAGGCAATCTCACTGAGATGCAAAGAGCACTGAACACAAATTTATTGTTTACCTCTATCGTATTCGCCCTGTTCGCCGTACCCATAGCCTTTAATGCCGAAACACTCTTCCAACTATGGTTAGGATCGGTGCCGATAGATGCAGCTCACGTTTTGCGCTTCATATTACTTGCCACCTTCTTTGGTATAATGACTGCCCCCTTTGGAAAAAGCATTCACGCTATAGGGAAAATGCAACTCAACTCCATAGTAGGCGGACTTTATGTGCTGGCGCAATTCATCATCATTTATTGGCTTTATAGCACCTATCACAACTATCTCCATGCTTTCATAGTGATTGCCATTGGTGGATGTGGTGAGATATTCCAACGTGCTGCCATCCTTAAAAGAGTGCTCCCGGAATTACCTCAGCTACCATTATTCCTCACCATGGCAAAGGTTTCCTTCACCGTATTGATAGCCACTCTCCCTATTTTTGCAATAGAAGGCTATATCTCTCATTCACTCTTACGATTAGTGCTCACCACATTGCTCTACATCGTTTCTCTGGGAGGCTTAGCTTATACATTGATTCTCTCAAAACAAGAACGCACGACCCTTCTTGCATTCCTGCAGAAACAGCTTCAGAAATTCAACCTACGTAGATAGCGTCAATAGGTTGACAACTCAAACAGCTCCACCGCTTATGCCCCAGTTTCACCACATAGCCTACGCCTGCAATGAACCCTATGCACAATATGTCGCTGTAAAATGGGTATGGGGGAAAGTTCTTCCTAAAAGACAAAATAGCAACACGGGGCTTTCTGAACGTTTTTCCATCAAACGCAAGGATTTACTCGGAGCTTACTAGACACGTATCGACTTTTGCCAACGAACAGCGCGCACACATCTCCTCGAGTGGATAATCCCTGAATATCTCCATCAGATATTCCTACACTGCGCAGTAGCAAAGCGCACAAAAGACGAGGAAACTTGCTCGGTGTTTGAACAATATACAGAGAAAGCCAAACAACAACATGCGCCTTTGATTGAATAATATGCTCCTCATCTTTGGACGACACTACGCATCAAACAGCATCCTCTTATCAATTTGGCACTTCGCATCAAAAACAGGCTAATGCCAACTTCAATGTTTCGGTTCTCCTACACTAATCACCCATAATATGCGTCTTTTCATCTCTATTCACTATTTGGAGATTGGGGGAGTGGAAACTAGCCTCATCAATCTTCTCTTGGCACTCAACCCTCAACGAGTTGAGGTGGACTTGCTGGTCTATGATCCACGAGGAGAAATGATGGAATTTATCCCTAGTTGGGTGAAACAAATCAAAGCTCCTAAGACGTATCGCTACATAGAGCGTCCCTTAAAAGAGACTCTTCTGGCTGGAGAATGGCGAATGGTGTGGGCAAGACTACGTGCAAAATGGGCTATGCAACGCTACACTATGCAGAAGTACCCAAAGGACGGTAGTGCCATTTTCGGATACATTGGCAATTATGTCACTCCGATTCTCCCCTCCCTTGACTATCTTGGAGAATACGATTTGGCAATCTCCTATCTCACTCCCCACAACATTGTGCTGAAAAAGATAGATGCCAGCAAAAAGGTGGCGTGGATTCACACAGACTACAGCACTATTGATGTCAATGCGGCATTGGAATTGCCTGTTTGGGAGGGATTTGACCACATAGTGAGCATTTCCGACCACGTGAGCGAAACTTTTTGCTCTGTGTTTCCATCGCTTCGTCCCAAGTTGTTGCGCATCGACAATGTGCTGACCACAGAATTTGTGCGACAACGCGCACGCGGAGAGCGTCCTGACGATATGCCTTTGCACAAAGATGCGGTTCACTTGCTCACTATTGGGCGCTACTCTCATCAAAAATACTTAGACAGCATACCGACTCTCTGTCGATTGCTTCGCGAAAAAGGCATCAACGTGCATTGGTTCATCATTGGTTATGGCGATAGCACGCTCATAGATGCAGCACTTGAGCAAGAAGCGATGAGCGACTATGTGCATTTACTGGGAAAACGCGCCAATCCCTATCCCTACATCGCGCATTGCGACTGGTATGTGCAGCCTTCACGCTATGAGGGGAAATCGGTGGCTGTGACAGAAGCGCAGATATTGTGCAAACCTGTCATCATCACTGCTTATCCCACGGCAGCATCGCAGGTGACGCACGGCAAAGATGGTGTGATTGTGCCTCTCGACACTCCCGAACTCACGGCTGAGGGGATGGCAAAGTCGCTACAAGACACTGCACTTCGCCAACAACTCACTGATTATCTCACCGCTCACGACTACGGCAATGAGCAAGAGGCACAAAAGGTGATGCAACTTATGTCATAAACCCCAATCGGTCATTAGACCGTTATAGCGACCCTAGTTATTGATAATATAACTTCCTGCCATCTTTCACTTCCTTGTTAGCATCTTGTTTCTCGTTTGTTCTCGACGTAGCCCGCTACGCCTTCGAACCAACGACAAACCATCTGCTCAACAATCAAATAAAATCTATTCAGAATCTAATGACTGATTTGGGATTATGGAACAAACACTCATTCAGGATGCAGATTACGAATGATGAAGTAGTCTGCTATGATGAGAGTTCGTCATATTATGAACCGCTTCGCTTGTATCTTCAAAACTCTCCCACTTCATCTTTGTAGCTTTTTGTGACTTGGCAGATGTCAATAGTGATAAAACTTGCAAATATTCAGGTGGATTTTTATGAAATGTTCTGGTATCTTTCTATCTTTGCAGTAGCGCAATGCGCGTTTTGGATGAAAATATCGCAAATAGATTCACTTAAAAAATGGCTCAATAAACATTAAAATAACTTCACATACATTGCTCAACTGAGCTTTGGCATCTATCTTGTGCATTGGGGGTTCATCTTGTTATTACGCAATGCCTCCTTCTCACTAAGTAGTTTTCTCCCTTTCCCACTTCAACACCTGACTGCTACCGTTTTCGTCTTTCTGGGAGTCTAGTAGTAACGTGGCTGTTTCAACAAAACAAGTGGACGCGACAACTCATTGGCGGTTAATCGTGTATCAACAACTCCAATAATATGGCAGACGCACAACACGTTGCATTTTGCATTAGCGATAACTACAGCTCTATTGTGGCGGTCACGCTACAAAGTTTTGTAGACCATCACACCAACGAAAGTGTCTTTATCTTCCACATCGTGTCGGAAGCGATGTCAGCAGACAATCTAGCTTATTTGAAAAGTGTGATAGCGCAACGCACTTCGTGGCAGTTGATGTATCACCCTATTGAGGAAAAAAACTTAGCACATATTCCGACGGGACCATTCACCATTCACGCTTGGTATCGCATATTTCTCGACAAGCTCTTGCCAGACAATGTCGACAAAGTGCTATATTTGGATGCTGACACGCTCATAGCCTCATCCATTGACGAGTTATTCCAAATCCCACTCGAAAATGTCGCCATCGGCGCAGCCAAAGATCAACAAAATTTCATCACTGCCACCAAACAAAGAATTGGTTTGCCACAACAGCATACTTATGTTTGTTCTGGTGTGTTGTTGATGAATCTCAGTTATTGGCGAGAGCACAACATTGCTCGACAGATTCTAGATTGGGCTATCGCTAACGCGCACAGATTGGGGTGCCCCGATCAGGATGCCATCAACATGGTTTTGAGAGAGAAAACTGTGGTTCTTCCTGCCAAATGGGGTATCATTGCGAGGAACTTTCTATATGATGCGTTCTATCAGACAGAAGAAGCAGTCGAAGCGTATCACTATCCTTGCATCATTCACTATGCAGGCTGTGCACCATGGTATTACGAACTGAGCAAAATTGCCCCAAGATTTCAAGAACTTTGGTACGAAACGAATAAGAGTATGGAACAGCCAGTGGAAATGCGCAGTTATTTCCCCTCCATCATCAAACGCTTGAAGGCTCTATTTCGACATCTACAAGAAGGGCGTCTGACCTATCCAAGGATAACTTCTGCCTTTATCGAACGAAAGTTGCAACAATTCAATTGGATTTGACTTCCCCTCTATGATTATAATGTTATGATTCCTCGCATTATTCATTATTGCTGGTTTGGAGGAAATCCCTTACCCAAATCTGCACAACGTTGCATTGCATCGTGGCGAAAATTTATGCCCGATTGTGAGATTCACGAATGGAACGA
>ENA-OWNK01001085-OWNK01001085.1-metagenome-genome-assembly--contig:-NODE-1085-length-12135-cov-30.713245_pt1 | contig 12135 bp, 5 predicted proteins | sample MGYA00245343_ERZ651121 | MGnify/ENA primary metagenome ERZ651121 (study PRJEB26857, sample SAMEA4031775) | metagenome | biome: human; feature: oral; material: saliva | place: Philippines | collected 2014... | reverse complement strand
ACGCTCTTCCGATCTATCTTCCCTATGAATGAATCGGAAAATATACTAAAACATATTGAATCAATCAATAGCGAAGCTAATATTTACATTACATTTAATTATTTCAAAATAAGTAATAAAGAAGCTATCAGTGATAATGATATTGAAAGAATTAAGTTCATTCTATTAGATATCGATCCAGAACGTCCAAGTGGAACTGCTTCTACCGATAAACAAAAAGAAGAAGCGAAAAAGAATAATAAAAAAGATTCTTCTAAAGATGAACTAAGTGAGCAATCAGCAGAAAAAGAACTAAAGATTGAAAGCAAAGATGAAAACTTAGACAAGCCAAATCTCTTTAAGAAAGATAATGACGATATTCTTTTAGATGATGAAGAAAACGAAAATCTTGACGAAGAACAAGACAAAGACGATTCTTCTGAGGAATTAGAAGATGAATCTATTGACGATAAGAAAAATCTTCGTCAAAAAGAAGATTTAGTAAAGGATAAAAAGAATCTTCGTGGCTCTGAGGACTCTCTTGAATTAAAATTGGAGAGAGAGTTTAATGGAAAACTTCGTGTTTCTAATGGTGAAGATGAAGAGGAAGAAGAAAAAGTTGAAGAAGAGGCTTCTGATGAACTAAGCGAAGAAGAAGAACGTCTTGCTGAATTACAAGCGAAAAAAGAGCAAGAAGATGCTGAAAGAGAATTTAGGCAAGAACAATTTAGAGAAGCTAATGAACGTTCTTTACGCTATCAAAATGCCAATCGTTTAGGTCAAGAAAATTATCGCAGAAATGCAGCTTTTTTAGAGCAAGAAGCTTTAGATAGAGAAGCTTCTGAACAAGCAAATTCAATCTTTACAGAGCGTGCTAAAAAGATTGAAGAAGATGAGTTCACTAAGAAAAACCTTGAGAATTTAGGGAAAAACAATAACTCTGATGATAATGTTCTTACAAGAGAACGAAACATTCGTCTAAAAGATAATACGAAAGATTTAGATGATAAATCTAAAGAGGATGTTACACCTAAATTTAAAACCAAAGGTTCTGTTACTCCTGAAATTAAAGAACTATCTGCTCAAGAAACTGCCAAAACAATTGCGAATAAAGCTACTAGCAATGCGACTAGCATGGCACAGGATGCTGGTCCAAAAATGGGGCAAGAATCCTCAGAACAAGATGAGTCTAAAAGAAGCCAGTACGCTAAAAAAGTAGCTCTTGAAACATTAGATATGATGCAAGGGGGCAAGCAAATCGAGTTGGATGGTATTGCTGTCCAATTAACAAAAGACTCCCCAGTAAGCAACGCTCTTTCCCAATCACTTCATGGACAAACGGTTAGTGGTTTGGTTGGTCAAATAGCAAATATCAATGACAGAAAAAGCGCTGAAGAAAATGCTCAAACAGCAATTCAAACAGGGATTACTCAGGCGGCAAGTAGCGCTAAGAAAACAATCGCTACATCTGCTGATAAATTCTTAGAAAATATTGAAAACCAAGGATTTAAAAAAGGTGGCTCTTCAACAAATAGCTTAAAAGTCGGTGGTAGAAATCAAGGATTAAACACTCGCCCTTCAACAGCTCCTCAAACTGCAACTAGATTAGGTTCTAAAAAAGCAGGAGTTTTAAATGTTAGAGCTGGAAATGATTCTGTTGCTGGTATTTCACGAAACATCAAAGGACGTACTATTTTTGAAGGTTCAGCAGGACGAAGGCTAAGTGCTGTTGGGAACAAGCTAAATAGTGGGTTAAAACTTGATAGAACTATCGCTTCTCAACGAGGTATTGTAGGCGCTCATAGGATTACTGTTGGAAATCTTGCTTCTGCAAAAGCAGGTATTCTAACTAAAGGTGCTATGAGTAGTGCCATTTCAGAAAATGCTGGAGTAATCGGTCAATTTGCTGGGCAAATGATGAAACCTAGCGACAAAGCGAGCGAAAAAGATAACAATCCAGCTAATTTAGCTAAAACTGGTAAGAAATATCTTGATAAGCTAAAAGTTAATGTAAACTCAAAGACTTCAGCTTCTTTGAAGGGTAAAACCACAACTATCGTCGCAAAAGGGGTAACATCTTCTAGTTCTAGCGCAAGCGCTGATACTTTAGCACAAACTAAAAAAGCTACTAAAGCAGGGGATAAAGTTGCTACCTTTGGTCGTAAAGATGCCGAAAGAACAGTTGTCAACAAAGGGAATGGCGCTATGCGTATTGTTCGTGAAGGACAAGAAACTGGCGTTAAAGAACTTAATGTTGATAGCCCAGGGGTGCTAAGAAAAAATAAGGAAGAACAACTTCTAAAAGGTCGTAATCTTTCTCAGAAAAAGAATATCAAAAACGAAAAAGACGCAACAGAAATTTATGAAAAGACTGTTAAAAAGAAACAGGGCGGTATTCGTTTAGAAAAAGGGAAAGTTGTTGAAAATCCTGCTGATACAGCTCCTAAAGATATTCTAGGTAAAATGGAGGCTAGAAAGAAAAGTATTTCTAGCAAAGCTAATGGTAAGCTAAATGGTAAAATTGCCAACGTTAGAGCAGGAGGTAAAGGTTTAACTCCTAAAGGCGGTCCTTTAGCAGAGCAAGCTGAAAATGCTCGTAAACAAGCAGAGTTTATTCGTCGTTTTTGGATGAAGAACGGAACAAGATTCGCTGGACAAACAGCTCAGACAAATGTTGTTGGGAAAGTTATCCTTAAAAAAGCTGTTGCAACCATTGCGACAACAGGTATGTCTGCTGGAGCTATGGCAGGAGGCTCTGCTATCTTCGGTGGTTCAAAAACAGACCCATCGTTTGAAGTTATTGCTGCAAACGTTTATGACGAATCCGATACAAAATCTTTAACTCAAGAAGCAGTAGAAATGCTTCAAGCTCGTGCTAAAGCTTACGATAAAAAGGCTAAAGGTAAAGATTTAACCCCTACCGAGTTAGAAAATGCAGGGAACAGATACAAACCTTTATTAGAGCATATCTACGTTCCTAAAACTATCAATGGCAAACCTGTTCAATCAAGGGTCAAATATAAGTTTGTTGATGGGGATGGAAACAATATTAGCAAAGATAAGTTCTTGCTAAATGAGTATTCTGACCTTGTTATGCCGAAAGATGCCGTTAATTCAGGAGGAATTGGTGGTCCAAGTGGAGAAATTGGTTCAAACGCCACAGGACACCCACTAAACGTTCCTTATACAATTACTCAAGGGTTGCATGGTTTTGCTGCGATTGACTTGGCTGCTCCTGAAGGTTCGCCAATCTTTGCGGTTTCTGACGGAACAGTTCTTGAAGCAAACTCACAACCTGGCTATATGAATGTCAATGGTAACTATCTTCGCCACACTCTTCCTAATGGAGAGACAATTTACTATGGACACATGAGCCAACCACCTTTAGTTAATGTTGGAGACCAAGTTAAAAAAGGTCAACATATCGGATATGTTGGTCAGACTGGTTTAGCAACAGGTCCGCATATTCACTTTGATATTCGCTATCCTGATGCCAGCGTTCCAGGTGGGAATCCGTGGAAGTTATTGCCAGGAGTTCCTTATGGTTCAGTAGGGATTACAGTTGACCCCGCAACTTCAAAAGGTGAGACTCCTGATACAGAAAGTAGCGGAGGCTCAAGTAGTTCATCTAGTTCTTCAAGTGGTGGTAGCAGTTCATCAAGCAGTAGCTCTAGCAGTTCAAACAAAACTGCTGGTGGCGAAACTCAAATGGATAAGATGTTGAATATGCTTGGTGCGCTTGAAACAGGTGGACAAGTTTATGGTCAACGTGACTACTCTAACTTTATCAATGCTGAGTTAGCAGCCGAAGTAACAGCTACTCTTGGTTGGTCTTCATTCTATGGAGAACATGGTCGTCAATGGCTTGAACGTTTTAAAAATGAAAACCCTGATTTATTCAATCAGCTAGACGAAGGTGGACAAGTTGCTCCTGTTATCGGACTTAACTGGGAAGCTTCTCGTTGGAACGCAAATGCAACTCAACGCGCTTCTATCGTCAACATGTTGACAACAGACCAAGGTAAGAAGCTACAAGACCAAATGACTGCTGAACGTATATCAGAACATTGGAAACATGCCGCATCTAAATATACAGATAATATGCGAGCGATTGCGTGGTACACCAACATTGCCGAATTGGCAGGTTCAAGCACAGCAGAGTGGTTGTTTGAGACTGCAAATGGGGATTACTCATTAGATAATCTCTATAACATCACTATGTCTCGTACAGGATATGCAGCTATCGGTAATGCTATGTATGAACGTAGGCACGCTCTTTATAAGCAGTGGATTGAAGAACACTTTGGGGCTGATGAAAAAGTTGATTTAAGCAATATCTCTGTAACAGGTGCAGGAGCAATCAATTCTAGCGGAAGCAATCCAAATAGTGGAAGTGACACTCGTGCAGGGCTAAAACTTCTCATTAAAGAAGTCTTAGCGATGTCTGCTGTTGGTTCACACTATGGACAACCACATCAAAAAGAAGACTATCTCAAATACTGTCTTGATGTTATTGACCACGCCTATGAAGGAAAAGACGGTAACGGATTTAAAGTCGAATACATCGAAAACAAACACTCTGTTATCGCAAACGTACAATTTAAAATATTATGTGACTTGTACGAACTTGAAAAAATGGAAACGAAGTTCCATACATGGGATACAAGTGATTCAACCTATGGAGATAAGAACCCTCAAGCTTACATGGCTCTTCCTGAGAAAGACTTTAATGAAATCTTTAATGTAGATATTAAACCAATTTCTTTAGATGGAAGTGCTGGAAGTAAGAGTGGCGGTGGAGGTAGTTCAGGTCTTCCCTACATCAAATGGGCATTGGCTATTGCTGATGATGACTCTCACGGTTATTCTCAAATTCACCGTAATGGAGACCCAGACTACGACTGTTCATCATTCATTTGGTATGCTTTGAACCAAGCTGGGTTTGATGTTGGTTCTTACGCTTTTGCGACACCATCAATGCCGTCCGTTTTACAAGCTGCTGGATTTGAAATGTTTGACATCAACTCTGGTACTCAACTAGAGCCAGGGGATATTCTTCTTAGAGATGGACATACAGAAATCTACATTGGTGATGGTAAAACCGTTGGCGCTCACGCTGATGAGAATGGTGGTATTGTTGGTCCGCAAGGAGGAGACCAAGGTATTGCTGGATTAGGATTTGGAGAAATCTCTGTTATTCCTTTAGATATTAGTGCATGGACTTGGGGCTTTAGACCTCCAAAAGATTATGTATCACAACATTCTTCAAGTAGTGATGCTTCAGGTTCTCAAGGAGCAGTTGAATTTGGTCCAGATGGCTTGTTAAAAGAACAAGCTTCTGAACTAGGTCAGAAAATTATCAATAAGTTATTTGCAATTCCTGGTCAACAAAATGGTGGACAACAGCATATTGATTGGGGTATCGACGATGATATTGATAAGCTGTCAACAGCGGAAGCTGTATGGGTTATCCACAGACTAGAAGGACCAGGATTTGGTCAAACTGGAGATGGATACGCTGGTGCAGACACTCCTGAATCTCATCGAATCTTCGTTCAAAATCAGATTAACAATCGTTTTGGCGGTTCAGTTCATAATCTATTGAAAAAATGGGGTACATTCCCATATAATGGATACTAAAAATAAAAAGATGAAGAATTTCTTCGTCTTTTTTTATTTTATTTTTGTTAAAAACTGGGCTTCCAAGGTCTTATTAAGTTCGTGAAGCCTGGACGTGAGTTTACCCTCTCTGTCGACCTGCTTCACGCTGCAGGAAGTAAGTTTGGTGACGACGGAAAGGCCTCTCCTTTCTACAATCCAGCTGGAAAGTTGCTTAGCACTGGACTTTGGGATATCAACGTTAAACTGCCTATCGTGATTGATGGACAGTCTACTGAGCAGAGTGAACTCGACCCTTCGCTTATCAATCCTGCAAAGGCGGTGATCGAAATCTATAATGGTCACCTCCATGGTCCACATGCTTTTCATCAGAACCCAACACCAAAAGAATTGAAGTATATCGGTCGTAACTATAAACTTACCTATACTTTGGAGAATGGAAAATGGGTGGCTGACCCACAGAATGGTAAGAGTGTGAATCTTATGGGTAGCAGTCAGGACCATTATGTGTCAGCTTTTGTCATTCACTACTACGACAAGGCAGGTAACGAAATTACCTCTCAAATTGTCAATAATGGTGAAGACAGCCACTATCAGCACTTCTTTATGGTAGATGATATTCGCCCTTCTTATGGCGGAAAGAAGGAGGCAACCGATGTTAACTCTACTGAATTCTTCGATTATGTCTACTGTGATACGGACCCATGGAATAAGACTAACAAGTTTGATGGTGCTAAATTCACTGGTCAGTCGAACCCTATCGGACACAAAGGCTACTTTAAGTTCTTGCGTACGCATAAGCAGTTTAACCTCGAAATTCGCCTGATGCGCGCTCGTAACTCTAAGTTGACAAATGGCAAAGCAAGTTCTTTCTGTGCACCAACTGCTCGTCAGTTGAAGGAAGAAGCATGGTTGCCAACCATCGTTGTACCGATGAATATCTATATGGATAGTGATGAGCGCGAACTGGATGAAAAGGTTTACGATACTGATTACGATAAGTTAAGCGACAATGCAAAGGATTATTCAGAGAGCAACTTGGTGTCAATCCGTTCACTGATGGATGCCTTTGGAATAACCGATATCAAGACTGCTGTCCTCGATTTCTGGTGGAATTTCCACGGAGATAGCAAGCACAGCGATGCTGGTTTCTGGTTCTAATCGCAAGATTTAAAGACTTATTCCTTCCTCTCTTAATATCGAGAGAGGAGGAAATAATATGGGAGACAGAAAGTATTTACGCGCTTTCTGTCTTCTGTATTTCTGTATTATTGTAAAAACCTTTCATATCCTCGATTTAAAAACATCATCTTTTGCCTTTGAAAAGACGCCCTTTTGGCTTGCAAAAGATGCCCTTTAAGCCCCTTACTAACGCCCTTTTGACGTCTTACTAACGCCCTTTTGAAAACCGCTTTTGCAACTACTTGAACACGAGAGAGTTATAACGATGTTTAAAATACTTGTTTTTAGTCTTTTATTCCACCTTTTTTCTTGCTATTTTGTAACAATATTTCATAACGTTGTGCGGATGAATTTTCTCACAGAGGGCACAGATTTACGGTGATATGATTTTGTTTCCTAACAGCTTTTATTTTCTTATCGGCATCTTGTCTGTCTTTGTAACTTGACGTAGTCCGCTACGTCTGCGCCTAAAAGACAAATAATCTGCTCAATGATAAAACAAAATATGTTTAGGCTCTAATAATCGATTTGGGTTAAAATACCTATTAGTAAGTATTGACAAGACGGAAATCTTCGCCTATCTTTGCAGCAAAAATCGACAGAATGGAGAAACGATTAGTATGCCATAGAACGTCAAGTGGAAGAAAGCGTATTGCAGGTTGAATGCAATACGCTTTTTTTTATGAACAAAATAAGACATTGTCCGTTAATAAGACTATTATGAAAACATTAAAAGAAGATGTGCGGAGTAGGATTGTTATGGCTGCCCGCAGTGAATTTATTAAGTGTGGTTATAGGAAGACATCGATGCGTACAATCTCGGCAAAGTCCGGTGTTGTGCTGGGGAATATATACAACTATTTTAAGACAAAGGACGATATCTTCTGTGCTGTCCTTCGTCCGCTGCTCTCTGTGATAGGCGAGTGTATGGCGGAGCACAGCAAGGGTGAGCACGAGGAAAAGCGTCTTGACTTCTCTCGACAACGGCAGAAGGAATTCCTATCGAGTATGCTTCGCATTATCTTCTTATATAAGGAGGAGTTGAGGCTACTGCTCTTTGAGTCGCAGGGCACCTCCTTAGAGAATTTCCGTGAGACCTTTATCGACGAACAGGTGGCGATAAGTAGGACTTACATGGAGCAGGTGGAGACGAGTGTGTCGCCCCTCTTCTTTCGTATCAGCGCCTCTACATGGCTGACGATTATCGGTGAGATTGTGTCGCGACCCGACCTTCAGCAAGAGGAGGTGAGGCAGGCTCTGACCGAATATATACGCTACAACACGGCTGGGTGGCAAGAACTCATAAAAAAATAAGTTAGGTATGAAGAGACTAATCCTTATTACAATGTTATGTCTGTGCCCTCTGCTCGTGGCAGCCCAACGGCTGCTAAGGGGTAAGATCATGGAGAAAGAGACGTCGACTCCTATCTGTGGAGCATGCATAGCAGTCAAGGGAACGAAGCAGAAGACCCTCTCTGACAAGGCAGGCGACTATCAGCTGACGGTTCCCACAGCGGGTGCTTACACGATAGAGGTGTCGGCAGTAGGCTACAAACGGCTGAGGGAGGTCGTTGCGGCGGGTGGTGATGTGACAAGAGACTACTATCTTGAACCCTCATCGACCTCGTTGCGTGAGGTTGTCGTGCGGAGTTCGGCACAGAGTGCAGAGATAAACCAGATACGACAAAGCCCTATGGCCGTGACAGTTGTGGATGGTGCGAAACTGAGAGGACGGTCGAGTAGCATAGAGGAGATACTGACGAGGACATCAGGAATTAAGGTTCGGAAGGCAGGTGGACTGGGTAGTGCATCGCGCATCTCGGTTCATGGCTTAGAAGGGAAGCGTGTGGCGGTATATATCGATGGGTTCCCACTGAACAGTCCCGACGGTTCGTTCGATATTAACGACATTCCGATAGACGTCATCAAGTATATCGAGGTGTATAAAGGAATTGTTCCTGCGGAGTATGGGGGAGACGGTTTAGGCGGTGCCATCAACATCGTCACGCGAGAAGATGAGTGCGACTTGGTGGGCTTCACACAAGAGTTGGCATCCTTTGGGACGGTGAAGACACTCGTAAGTGGACAAAAGCTCTTTAGCCGACCGGGGATATTATTTAACGTGGCATTCTTTAAGAATAAGTCGAAAAACGACTATATGATGTCGTGGCCAGTGTTCGAGACCAATCTGCCTGCGTCGGCATATAGAAAGGTGAGACGTAGGAACGACTATTACGAAGCCAATTTCTATCATGTTGGGTTAGGGTTTAGGAAACTTTACTTTGATAAGTTCGACTTAGAATGTGCCTTTTATCAGAACAAGAAGGGGATACAGTCGCTTAATTTCGACGCTCGTCATGCCTATACAAAAGGGATAAATATCATGCCAAACCTCGTGTTGGAGAAACAAGACTTCCTTGTTAAAGGACTGGATATGAAGTACACTATCGTCACACCTATCATCCGCTCGAATATGACAGACACCGCCACTACGAGGAGACAATGGGACGGAACAGTCACACAAGCCGTAGGAGAGACGGATGACAACCTGTTCAACGAGTCGCATGATCGGCAGTTTGAGGTGAGGAGTAAGTTTAACTTGAAATATACACGGGGTCGGCACACTCTTAATCTCAATGACCAATACGCCTACTCGGCTTATACTCCTAAGGACGAACGCATGAAAGGCTATCTTGGCTTTGACCCCAGTGCCTATCCAAGTAGGATGACTGCTAACAACATCGGCCTCAGTCATCTGTTTGTGTCGGATAATCGTCGACTACAAAACTCATTGACAATCAGCATATACTACCTTAATTCAAGGGTTTACAGAACCAGTGACGCGCTGGCGAAAGGGCAGGCAACAGACGAGTTAGCACCGAAGCAGACCCGTGTGGAACGGGCGTATTATGGATTCAGTGAGGGCTTCAGCTATGAACTGTGGAAGGATGTGCGGGCAAAGCTGTCATTTTCGCATAATGTGAGGATACCTGATACGGGCGAACTCTTTGGTAATGGGGTGAGCATCAAACCGTCGGTGAACCTGCAGCCAGAGGTGGGGAATAATCTGAACCTTGGTTTTATCGTCGATAGAAGAGGACTATGTGGACTCATGAGGGTACAGTGGGAGACGAATTTCTACTATATGATGATGAAGAACATGATAAGACTCTTCCCTGCTGACACACGTTCTATCTATACGAACTTAGGGAAGACAAGGACCATCGGAATGGACACTGACGTGAAAGTGGATGTCACACGCAATGTCTATCTCTACTTTAATCTCACCTTACAGGACATCCGAGACAGGCAAAGATGGTTTAATGACGAGCAAGGAACGAGCAACCCTACCTATAATAAGCACGTCCCTAACATCCCTGCCTTTTACTATAACTATGGCATGGAGTACCATGCAGAGGGCTTGATAGGGCGCCGAGAGCTGTCGAGAGTATATATCGACGTGTCGCATGTGGGCGAGTTTGACTGGGGATGGCAGATGAGTTCGCTTGCAGAGGAGCGTAGGAAATGGCGTATCCCTTCCAATGATGTCTTCACGATAGGCCTCCAACAGTCTTTATGGCATAATAATATGTCACTGAGTTTTGAGTTAGAAAACGTCTTCAACAAGGAGAACTACATGGAATTTAAGATGCCTCTGCCCGGAAGAACATTAAAGGTAAAACTACGCTTCAACCTGTTCAGAGACAAACTGGCAGGTGGGGCAATGAGCTTATAATTATTAACTTCTTTAATCAAAACACAATGAAACATTATTTCTTAGCCGCAGCTATAATGCTGCTAACGACCGTCGGACTACTATCTTGCGACAAAGACTCACCTGACACACCGCCTGCACCGGCCAAGACGGAGATGGGTTTCGTCCATAGTGTTAACATCGGAGACAATACATACGTAAGTGTTTTCAAAGACATGAACGTTGGTTCGCTCAATACTGATAATACGCTGGTGATGCCGAAGGGTGCTTTTTCCTTCGTATATATGGGGAAAGTGTATATAACCGACACCGAACACATCTATAAATATGCCCAGAAAGAGGGAAAGTTAGTGCAGGAGGGGAATACTATCCTACTCCCAAGTGGGGCTGCAGCAATGTACATCACCTTTGCTTCCGACCATAAGGCATACGTCTCTTGTTCTGGTTTAGGAAAGGTAATCATCATCAATCCTACCACAATGGAGAAGGTTGGAGAGATTGACTTGGCGGAGTATTCCTTGGGGAAAGCCGCTGGTGACAATAATCCTGAGCCTGCCGCATCTGTCATAAGAGATGGAATACTCTATGTGGCACTTAGTCAGATGAAGTCTACATACGTCTGTGAATCAGGGGCTTACGTGGCTTTGATTGACACAAAGACCGATAAGCCAATCAAAGTCGTCAGTGATGACCGTGCCTCTATGGCCTCTGGTGAGTCGCCAGCTGGCGACCCTTTCATCGATGAGAAGGGCGATATCTACTTTTACTGTGTAGCGATGTTCGGCTATCAACCGGGTGTCAAGGAGGGATTTCTGCGTATTAAGAAAGGTCAGACAGACTTTGATAAATCCTACTGCTTCACCCTTGCGGATGTTGACTTAGTAGGAGTCAAAGGTAATAAGACGTCGTATGCTTACATGAAGGTGTATGGCGGCAACGGAAAGGTGTATGCTTACCTGAACATTCCAGGTGCTGCAAGCAATCCACCAGACTATGTTCACGATAAATGCTTCCAACCTTTCGAGATTAATCTCTACAATAAGAGCTGTACAAAGTTAGACCTCTCTGCCACAACTGGGTGGGCTGCAACCCTCTGTAAGTCGGGTAATGATATCATCTTCGGTATGTCCACCGACCAAGGCATGGGCTATTCCGTCTATCATCCAGCCACTGCCACCTACGAGATCCTCAAGGTAAAAACCTCTGGTGCACCATATTCTGTGCATGAGTTGAGGTAGTTTGTGTACATATCGAATCCACAGAAAGAGTAGTAGTCCCTTCCCTTGAGGGTGTCTCAATTTTGATATACCCTCAAGAGAAGGGACTGCTTGGTGGTTGCTGGTGGCTCTTTGTGTGGTTGTGGGGAGATATTCATTCTTCCCCTTTTCTGATTTAACCCAAATCGGTTGTTAGGAAACAATACCATAGTAATAAGAACGATATATATTGTGGTTTAATGACCGATTTGGGTTTAATTCCAATTTTTTTCCTTATCAACTTTGCTTTTGTACTTTTTATTTGTTATCTTTGCGCTTAGATTTAAATAAAAAGGAGTTCTAAGACTATATATGGGCAAAATAAAGACAATAGGTATTCTGACCTCTGGCGGTGACGCCCCTGGAATGAATGCAGCAATACGT
>ENA-OWNK01001083-OWNK01001083.1-metagenome-genome-assembly--contig:-NODE-1083-length-12160-cov-6.206857_pt1 | contig 12160 bp, 18 predicted proteins | sample MGYA00245343_ERZ651121 | MGnify/ENA primary metagenome ERZ651121 (study PRJEB26857, sample SAMEA4031775) | metagenome | biome: human; feature: oral; material: saliva | place: Philippines | collected 2014... | reverse complement strand
GCAACCATGACATGGACATGCCGAGACTGCGGGGAGCGCATCACTGGGCAGAAGCTGGAGCACTGCCCGGAGTGCCACCAGACTTTCACCTGCACCCGGTCAGGTGACCTTCATCGGACAGGGCCGCACTCCGCCCGGCGCTGCCTACCCCCTGAGGACATGGCGGAGCGTGGGCTGACCCCCAATGCCCGGGGGCATTGGATGACCACCCGAAATGAACAGTCCGGACTGTTCATTTCTGTTCCCAGCAGCCGTTGCGTGGTAGGGTAGTCACCATGAACGATATTTACGAAGAGGCCACACAGGGCTATGACATGACAGAAGCTACCGCCTCTCGCATCCGAGGGCTCATCCGGGACGCATACAACCTGGAGATTCACTTTTCCGGGCTCGGTATTTTCGTTAAGGCTTTGCCTCAATCCCCCTATGGGGTTCTCAAGGTCCTCAATCGGTTTAATAGCCTGTTGGAGGCCCAAAATTTTGCGTGGGCGTGGTTGACCGGGCCGTATGGTGTGGTCCGCGATGTCCGGTTCACCAAAATTGCCACAGGTATCTGTGGCGTTGACCTAGAGGCTCTCATTCGTGGTATCCGAATCTACCTGGAGGATAAGAGTACATCATGACCAGAACATTCAAAGATCAATCCTCCAAGTGCCGGGAGGTATATACCCCCCTTATGACTTGGCCGGTTTGGCCCAAATCATAAGCAACAACATTGATAAGTATGCCAAATGGTGTGTATATACCACTATTGGTAATTCCGGAAACTATATCTTTGGCCCGTACAAGCCGAGCTGAACATGCGCAACGGGCTTTGGCGTATTCAATACGCGGAAACAGTCTATGACCTTCATATGGGAAACGGTCATACAGAGGAAGAGGGAGAGCTGCTCGACAGCTCTATTGAGTCAGTTTATACGGTACTGAAGAAAGTGGGCCCCAATGGGCATAAATTCAATCAAGGTTCTTGCAGAATTGGTGGATGCACCAGAGCTTATCCCCTTCTTTGAAGGGTGTGGGGAGTATACTCTGATAGATGTGGAGGCCCTGCTCCACAACCTGGTTGCGACTCAGGGGCATCCATCCCCGACCTATAGGGCACGTATGCGCACTGGTCTCTTAAACGACATCTGGGATCGGGTGTATGAGTTTGAGCCGGCTAACTACTTGAGATGGCTCATCTTGAACAGAATTGAGTGCCAGGCTCGATCTAAGGGTCTCCATGATCTTAACCAAGAGCTCTGGGTCCTCGCGTCTCTGTGGGACGCCTCTTACTCCAAAGAAGACCTGGATGAGGAGTACGAGGCAGTTGAGGATTGGGACTATTCGTTCCTGTGCGAAAATTATCTCAGTTCAGTTCCCTCAGCGGATGCTGTGGCCCAAACGGCAGGACACGCAATGTATTACGTTGCCAATGGTGATATGTTCGGGACAGTACCAGTTAATGAAGTTCTGGAATACTTCGGTTGGGAGATTTGATGGTTGTCGCGGATCTTATTGAGATTCTCCAGGACGCAAGCCCGGAGGCGCCGGTTTTTATGGATTATTGTGGGCTTATATTCGAGGCAGACGCCGTTGCTGTGCAGAACGGCAAAGTCTATATTCAAGGAGACTGATAATGAATAAAATAAAATACCCTGACGACATCATAAGGGGCTGGAGGCAGGCTATCGAGGTAGCTGAGAATCTGGAAATCTGGGCTGACGGGGATGAGTTCATCCTTGGGCTTTTCAAGGATGAACACTCGGTGCATGGGGAACTCCAGGGCGCTCTTGATGAGGCTGCGTCTCTGATCATTGGGGACGGACCGGTGAGTTCGGTGGAGTTTACTCAGATTGACGGAGTGTGGGTTGTTGATATGTACTCACTCAGGAATGACCTTTACGCTAGGAGGAAACATGGATGAAACACTAGCTGAGATGCAGCATAACTTGCGCAAAGCGGGGCAGTTTCACCTCGCAGACGCATTGGGCCGAAAAGTATTCCTAAATCGGAAGTACTCCGTGCTCTCGAGTACTCTAGGCACCTCGTGGCCATGAACAGCTCCAGGTCGACTTTTGCCGCCAGAGCGGATATATTGGCCGCCATGTGGGGTTACGCGGATCGTCGGGACGACGGGGATGCCTCCGTGCACATATTCTAGTAGCCATCGAACAGCCGGTACGGGAGCATCCTGACATCGAGAGTATTCATGAGGAGCTGTTGGCGCTCGCCACAGCTTATGAAGTCTCGTTTATGGAGTCGTTTGACCTCCATAAGCTGACGCGGCTGATCGGCCGTGTCGATTTTGATGGTCTGAAAGAGGCTCTTTACGGTCTTTGTCCGAGCACGAAATCCTATGTCCAGGTCTTTGGTCGAGCCTATCACTACCACAATACCGGGGACATGGATGGTATTGCCTATGATCGGGTACTGCGGGAGGTTGGCCCCATGAGTAATGAGCTCTACCATGGGCTCCGGTGGCTCCATCATGAGGCTGCCCGGGAATTGGACAGTTCAGACTGTCCACTTTTGTGCCCCGGCCGGCACACGTAGTAATATATCTAACATGAGTTACTTTACCGCTGCCACACAAGGTTTGAGCATCGCCCCCGGCTACCGCAGGCAGGTTGAGCGTCTGTTTCAAGGCGCCAATACTGCTTGGGTCGAGCGCACCGACCTAGGCTATGAGTTGTCAATCCACGGCGAGCTGCACTCTACCAGTTACACACTAGAGGATGCCTTTGAGGAGCTGGACACCGCCCTGCTTCGCGGGCACCTCAAGGGCATGCCCGATACCGTGGAGGTTTTGGACCTCGGTGGTGGCGTGTGGAGCGTTGACATGGCCGACCTAGTTCGTCGCGTTCGGGCAGCGCTTGAAGCTTTCTGATAGTTCAATATAGGAGGTTGAAATGATGTCGAGTTTTTTCGTTACGCTAATTGCGTCTGCAATCCTTGTCCTGGCCGTTGTTGTCCTCTCTTTCTCCAAATCCCGTGTGCTGGACGTAATTCTGTTTTGCGGTTTCTACCTCGCAGCGGTGGTGACCGCCACGGCGGCCATCGTTGGGCTCCTTTCGAGGACGCTGTGACGGTCACGGAAGCCGCCGCTGTGCTGGGTCTGGCTAGAGGCACTGTGCGGGGGTATTGTCGCGCGGTGGGCCTCCAGAAGACTAACGGGCAATACGACATCGACCCTGAGATAGTTGAGGAGTGGCGTTTCGACCCTCCTAAGGTGGCCTCTTCAAGGAGAGCCGCCGCAGGTGCCAGAGACGATGTCTTGGACGGGCCGCCTATCAAGAAACATGTTTCCGAGTGGGCCCCGGGTATACAGGAGGCCCGTAAGGCACGTAGGGAACGGCTGCTGATCGCTATACGGAAAGCGGGTGTGTAATGGTTTTTTACAGGGCTAAAACCAGGCCTTACGCCCATCAGCGCGAGGCACTACGGAAGCTACTCCGTAATGGTTACGGCGGGGCTCTTTTGATGGAGCCTCGGACTGGCAAGACAAAAACCTGTATTGACTGGGTGGGTATTCTCAGGTCCCTGCCCAGTCGGGACTTGGATGTTGCGGTAGTTTTTGCCCCAGCGCCTGTTCTTTCCGTGTGGGAGCAAGAGCTGAAAATCCACTGTAGCGTACCATATGACGTGCTTCTGTGGGACGCAGAAGCCAGGTCAAAAAAAGTTGTTCCTAAACCCGGGAACAAGCTGTTGTGGGTGTTGGTGAACTACGAAGCCCTCTCGGCCGGCGGGCGGGTAACAAAGTCCGGCAATGAGTCTGTGAGGGCAGGGCGTGGATGGGTGAAAAACACACTTAAAAAACTTTGTGCACAGTACCATACCGCCATTATCCTAGACGAGAGCCATAGAATAAAGTCGTGCTCAAGCAAAGCCGCAATAGCCTTGTTTACGCTTGGGTCAAAAGCAGAATACCGACTCATTATGTCGGGTACACCCATTACTAAGCATAATAGGCCGGATGATATTTACTCCCAATGGAAGTTCCTGAACCCAAAAAGGTTCATGGACGTTCCGACCAAAATGAGTTTCCTTTATAGGTACTCAAACTTAGTTAATAATAGCTACGGGTATTCACAGTTTGAAGGCATCCGCAACAAGGAGGAACTATATAAGCGTATGATGGAGGATTCGTATACTGTCACACGCGATGAATGCTATGACCTGCCAGAGCGTACCTATATAAATATTCCTGTGAGCCTGTCGTCCCGCTCCAGAGAGATTTATGACACCATCAAGTCCTCGGGTGTGTGGGAGGGCACCACGGCCACACACATTTTGGCCAGGCTTACAGAGTTGACTAAAATCACTGGAGGTTATACAGGAGAGGATTGGCGTAAAATAGGAACAGAAAAACTGGCGGCTCTTCGTGGTATCATTGAGGAGCATAAAAATGAGGGCTCACCATTGGTTGTGGCTGCCCGGTATCACGCCGAGATAGCCGGGATTCAAGAGCTTTGTCGGGAGCTCGGAGTACCCTGCATGACCATACAGGGCGGGTCGGACACTGCGGCCGAACTAGAACGATGGCGGTCATTGAGCGATTGTCGAGTAATGATCCTACAACCGCGGTCCGGGTCACTCGGGATCGACCTAAGGGAGGCGGACCATCTAGTTTGGTACTCGTTAGTTTATCAGTGGACGGACTATTCCCAAACATGTGATCGTATTGCTCTCTGTGAACGGCCGACTGTTATCACCCATCTGCTGGCGCAGGATACCGTAGACTGGGACATCGCTAGGATCCTACAAGAGGATGGAGATGTGGTAGAGACTATTATGAGAGGTAAAAAATGAGCGAGCAGCAGTACCTCAGCGCGCTGAAATTGGTGCGAGATACCGGGGTTCCAGTTAAAGACCGAACTGGGGTGGGGACCAGATGGTCTCATGGCGTTATGATGAAGTTCTACCTCACCCGGGGACAAATACCTCTGCTGCAAAGTAAGAGCATCAACTGGCGGGTCCCTCTGGATGAATTGCTGTGGCTCGTCCGCGGTGGGAGCAATATTCGGACATTGGGCTCTCATATCTGGGATGAATGGGCTGACCAAGATGGGGAACTGGGCCCTATTTATGGCGTCCAGTGGCGTGGAATGGGGGCTTGTAAGGTCGACCAATTGGCGGCGGTAATCGAGGGTCTTAAGACAGACCCTTTCTCCCGTCGGCATGTTGTCTCGGCCTGGATTCCGGATGATCTTGATAATATGGCTCTTCCCCCTTGCCCGGCGTTGTTTCAGTTTAATATGACCAAAGAACACCAGCTTTGCTGCTCACTTTATATGCGGTCTGGGGATATGTTTCTTGGGGTACCGTTCGACATTTTTGAGTATGGGGTTCTCACTCATATGGTGGCTCGCTTAATTGGGGCCACCCCATGGGAACTGAGTGTATATATCGCTAATGCTCATATTTACAATTCTCATATCAAAGCAGTTGATGAACAGCTATCCCGTAGCTATAGATATGAGCTACCCAAGTTGGTAATTTCCGGGGATCAGCGGTCGATCGATGATTTTAGAATAGATGATTTTGATATCAAGGGTTACCGCCCACTTCCTCGAATTAAAGCACCTGTGGCGGTCTAAGGAGTATCATGAAAGAAATTTTTGAACACCAAAAGTACCTTATGGAAGAAGTGTACAAACTGTCAGCTGATCCGAAAGCATCAGTTGAGCACTATCGGGCTGCTTCTTTGGCGTTGATTGATGAGGTCATGGAAGCGCTGCATTGCGTACCTTGGAAGTCGTGGTCTAAGTGGACAGCGTGGGACTGGGATGCGCTTCATGGGGAGCTTGTTGATGTATTCACATTTGTAGTTGAGCTTTGCCTGCTTGCCAGGCTGGGACCGGAAGACCTGGAGAAGGGCTATTTCGAAAAGGCTAAGACCAACCAGGAGCGCCAGGAGTCTGGAACATACGGAGCTGACTCCCCGCAACAGATGTTGTCACAACGGCAATTGGATGAACTCTATGAGGTTGCCGAGCTGGGCGAGTGCACCACAGCACACGTGGGGTGCCTCATTGTGGCCCAAGATGGCCGTGAAGCTTGGGGGTATAATTGCGCTGCAGATGGTATCCCGTGCACTCATACGGCCTCAGAGGGGTGCCCCGGGAGGACCGTGCATGCTGAAGTGGCGGCATTGGCCAATGCGGCCCAGCAGGGCATCAAGTTGGCCGATGCAGCGGCATATGTAACACATAAACCATGCGACAAATGCATGACCGCTTTCACCCTGGCGGGCGTCACATATGTACAGGAGGTATAACAATGATTATTGTTGAGGGCCCCGACGGGGCCGGGAAATCCACATTGGTTAAGAGACTCATGGATGAAAACCCTAAGCTTCAATTGGCTCCGAGGGCATGTACGTCTTTGGGCGGGCCTCTTCGTGGGGACGCCATGTTCGAGTGGCTGCGGGATTATGGCGCGATGTATGGGTACATCTACGACCGCCATCAATGTATATCCGGTGCAGTGTACGACACTATTCGGGCTGACCAGCCAGACGCAAGTCTCCGAGGATGGCTCAGCGGTTTGCTTTGGGAAATTCATGAAAACGCACGCGTTTTCTATTGTCGCCCGCCTAGGCGTGAAATCCTGAAAGCTGTCCGTGTTAGCGACCAGATGGCAGGTGTGGCTAGCAAGATTAACCTAATCATTGACATGTATGACTCGATCATGGCTTATATGATTCCTCATGAGGTATATGATTGGACCAAAGATGACCTGCCATGTCTGTGATGGTCACTATGGGCACAACGGGCAGCCCCAGACGATCCCTAGTAGTTTGCCCGGTACCGTCCTGGTAACGGACGTGGCGCGGGACCCCAAGTGGGTGCAGGACGTGTGGGAGCTTCCGGCTACTCCAATTATCGTGCCTGCTCTTGGGGCAGGTACGTGGGGTTGCCCTACAACTGAGCACGCCTATGAATGCGGCCAGCACCGATTGATTCCTGCGCTAGAAGGCCATCGGGCCGTGGCGGTCGGTTCTACCGCCACGGCTGCGCTGCTCGGCCCGGGCAATCATGCCAAAGGTCGATGGGTAGGGTCAGTGATGCCGGTCCCGGACCTGCCAGGACCGGATACCCTCCATAGGGACCGAATGTCCGCAGCATATATGGCTCAAACTGGGTTGTACCCTGGAAAAGTGGATATTAAATACCGTGGAGAAGTAACGAGAGAAAGTATCCCGGCTTTCGTCTCAGAGGTTCGCCAGGCCACGGGGCTTTCGTGGGACCTGGAAACATCTGGCCTTGACCCGCGTGCCAAGGGGGCCAGTATTCTTTGTGTCTCGGTAACTATCTGGAAGGGGGATGAAACCCACGGCACATGGGTTGTGACTGGCGAGGCCATTCCGGAGTTTCTTAGTGGTTCCTATTGGCCAGAAGTGGTCGTCGCCCACAATGGGAAGTACGATCAGCTTTGGGCGCATCAGATTTACGGTATAGTGCCTCCGGTTACATGGGATACCATGCTGGCAGAGCACCTGATAGACTCGGAGGGCCCAAAAGGCCTGAAGATACTCGGGGCCAAATATTTGCGCATCCCAGATTGGGCAATTGACTTGGAAGACCCAATGTCGGTGCCGCATGTGGAGCTGCTCGAGTACGCCGCCATGGACGCGGCCGTCACTGCGGAGGTGTACCTCAGGCAGAGGCCGCATGAGCGGCTCTTGACAGACCTCTTGATGCCGGCCAGCCAGGCCCTGCTCGGAGCAGAAGCCGAGGGTGTGGGGCTGGACCTGGAGGGTGCCATTGAGCTGCGGGGTAACCTCCGGCAGCAGGACATCGATATTACAGAGCGGGTGTCTGCCTACGGCCCTGCTGAGACCCCCCGGCAAGTTGCGGAGTTGCTGTATGAGACCCTCCAGCTGCCGGTGTTGGAACGTACGCCAACCGGAAGGCCCCGTGTAACTGGGTCAGTTCTCAGGCGGCTTGGCCACCCCGTGGCAGATATTTTGGCTGACCGGGCCAAAATACGGAAAGGAATCTCCGCATTCCTGGACCCATGGATCAACGCTGTCGATGTTGTCAATCCACGCCTGTATAGCACTTTCCGGCTGGCAGGTACCGCCACGGGGCGGTTGTCCAGCGGTGGTGCTGAGGGAAGTACTGGGGTCAATCTCCAGCAAATTCCCCGGGACTCCCGTTACAAGCGTCTCATTCAGGCCCGTCCAGGTTACATTCTGGCCGAGCTGGACTACTCTCAAATCGAACTCCGCGTGGCCGCGCATCTTTCTGGTGATCCTCGCATGGTTGATATATATCGTAGTGGCGGGGATATCCATGCAACTACTGCAAGAGCAGTGACGGGCAAGCAGTTCCTGAGCAGGTCTGACCGAACAAAGGCAAAGGCCGTAAACTTTGGGTTCTTATACGGAATGGGGGCCGCCTCGTTCCAAGATTACGCCCGAGACAGCTACGGGGTGGTGCTTTCCGAAGAAGAAGCCACAGAATACCGAGGGAGGTTTTTTAAGCTGTACTCTGGGATACCCAAGTGGCACAAACATGTTAAAGAAGAGGCGCTTAGAAATGGGTATGTGGAGACCTTGTTCGGCCGAGTTCGGTATCTGGATGGTATCCGGTATTGGTCCGGCTCTCGAAAGGGGGCGGCTCTCCGGCAGGCGGTAAATACATCTGTCCAGAGCGTGGCGTCGGACATGATGATTCTGGCGCTTGGGATGATCCACCGGCTCATTGTTGTCAGCCCAAAATATGATGCAAAGATCATTGCTACAGTGCATGACAGTGTCCTCCTTGAGATAAAAGAGGAAGATGGAGAGAAGATCGCCAGAAAAGCAAAATATATAATGGAACATTTGCCGCTAGGGCATTTTGGAGTTAAGTTGGATGTGCCAATTAAGGCAGGGTTGTCTATGGGGCACCGCTGGGGTGAAATGGAGGAATTTTGATTAGTAGAGAGCCGGGAAAACTGCCAGTGAATGAGGATGGTGTTCCAGTAATCACTCAGTCACTGGTCAATTCATGGATGGATTGCCCGGTCAATGTGTATTATCGGTATATTCAGGGCCTGTCTCCAAAGAACCCGCCAGAACATATCATTCGTGGGGTCTGGGTCCATGAATGCTTGGAGGAGTACTACAAGACTGGGGAGTGGCGTGCCAAGCACAGCGAGTGGGCTTGTCGTGGCTACTCACAGAAGCTTGCTCAGGAAATTGGGCGTACTCTGGCGGGGTATGTGTTCTATTATGAAATGGATAGTATGGAGGTGCTGGCCACGGAGCTGCCTCTGGAGGCGGACCTCCCATGTGGGTACAAGTTCCGTGGCAAGCTGGACGCAATTGCCAGGTTTCCCGACGGCAGACGGTTTATTATAGACCACAAAACAACCAAGCGCATTAAACCAATGGAGCAGCAGATTGTCCAGATCCAGGCCCCTATGTATATGTGGCTCTGCGAGCAAAATGGGTTGGAAATCGACGGATTTCTGTGGAACTACCTAGTGACTCCCGGTCCACAGCCGCCCAAATTTGTAGCAAACGGAGCGCGGCTGGCCGCTCGTCAGCCGCAGACCGACTACCTCACGGCCATGGAAACCATAACTAGGGCGCGGGAGTTGTATGGTGATAGGTTTGTCCCCAATCTCCGGCATGAATCCGAGGTTCAAGCGATGCTGGAGTATCACCGTGAGGTCCGTATCGGCGGAAAACACGCAGAAGCCAGCCAGTTGTATCGACGGAGGTCTGTGCCTCGGTCTGACCAATGGGTAGAAACTGTTGCCCAGCGGGTTGACAAAATTGCGCAGGCCATGTGGGCGCAGGATTGGTCAGATGAGGGGCAGATTCCTGTGTCTCCCAATGCCTACTGGAGTCCCTCAGCAGATTATCTTGATCTGGTGACCGCATACATGATGACAGGCAGCTCTGACCTAGTGGCCGCACAGCGATATACTAGGTCGAACCCGATGGAAAGGTATAAGTGAATGAGTAGAATCATCAAGGCAGGAACTGCGAATCCTCGGCCTCCGAGGTATTTGGTCTATGGCCGGAGCAAGCAGGGTAAGACAACTTTTGCCTGTACGGCCCCGAATGTTTTGGTGCTTGACCCCGAGTCCGGCACCCGTGAGGGTGTAACATCTGTGGATGTTTACCCTATTGAACGGTGGCAGGACTGCGACGAGGCCCTCAAGTTTCTGAGAGGCGCCAGCCACGGATATGACTGGATTGCGGTTGACGGGCTGTCGCGAATCAATCAAATGGCGCTCAAACACGTCATGCGCCTTGGGGAGGAAGCTGACCTTTCTCGAGTTCCAGGAATGGTCCAGCTTCGTGACTACGGACGAGCCGGAGAACTCATGAAGGGCCTTTTGATGTCGTTCCACACGCTGCCCCGTGTGGGTGTCGTGTATACGGCTCAAGACCGAATGGAAGCCCCAGACCTCAGTGATGATGACGTTCTTGATGAAGACGCTCAAATTCCCGGGGCGCGGTATGTCCCTGACCTTCCCAAATCCGCGCGAGCCGCCGCCACAGCACTTGTGGATTGCATTGGCCGTGTTTATTCTGTGACCGTAACGGGGGTCCACCCGAAAACTGGAAAAGAGGTTACGCAGAGACAACATCGCCTTTGGATTGGCCAAACTGAGCAGTATGATACTGGGTATCGTACGGCACACAAGGGCATCCCAAATTACCTCCGCAAACCCACTATTCTCCGGCTACAAGAACTGCTGGAGACCGGAAAAACCATCTAACATAAGGAGCTAAAATGGCCAAAATCACCCTGGACTTCAGTAATGTTTCTGAGGGCTTTGCCTTCTCCCCTCGCCGTCTCCCGGAGGGCGCCTATCTCGCCACACTGGCGAAAGTTGAGAGCAAAACCTCTAAAGCCGGAAACCCCATGCTGGTATATACTGTTATTCCGGTAGAGCACCCGACCGCAGTCTACCCCTATTATGTACTGCTGGACGAGAAACAGCTGTGGAAGTTCCGGACTCTCCTGCTGGCCGCTGGCAAAGAAGTACCCAAGCGGAAGGTCGCGGTTGATCCAGAGTCCATTGTCGGAAAACAAATTATGATCGACTTGGAAGACGACGAGTGGGAAGGGCGTGAAAAAAGCGTCATTGCGGGTATTTTCAAGCCTGATGAAAAAGACACTCCCACAGAGAGCTCGGAAATTGAGTTCGACGTAGACGAAATTTGATAATCAATTGACGGGGGAGGGGCCTAGGCTCCTCCCCTGCCTAGGAGTATGGGTGCAACCCGAATATCGCATTGCGCAAAAGATGAAAAAGCTTATTAGGTCTAGAGGTGGCTGGGTGGTTAAAGTCCACGGGAGCCCTTACCAGGATAAGGGTACCCCAGACCTTTTGGCATGTTACAAGGGGTTTTTTGTTTCTATTGAAGTTAAGACATCCCGGGGAGTCCCTGAACCTGAACAAGAGGCCGCACAGAGAGGGATAATCGCCGCTGGGGGATACGCCCTCATCACTCACCAAGTACAGGAGGTAGCGGGTGTCCTCGACGCAATCGACGAGCTTTAATGTATTGGCCCGAATATGGGGAGACACCGCGGGGTACGTCTGGACTCCCTGGGTTGAGGCTGGCTCATGGGGCGGGCCAAAAGGGCCCCGGTACCACGAGGGGCGAGCGTGGAAGTGGCCTGAGCAGGCAGACGCTATCCGGGCCCATATAAAGGCACATGACAAGGACGATCAGTATTTCGCGCCTGAGGTGTTTTCAGCCCCTCGTCGTGTCTCCCAGCATGCCATCCCAGTGCCATGGCTGTGGGCAGATCTTGACCCGGTAGACCCGCACCGAGTAGGCGACTTGACACCTACCATCGCATGGGAGACGTCTCCCGGCCGTTATCAATGTGTGTGGGAAATGCCCTATCCGCGTGAGGCCGCTGCAGAGCACGGGGGGCCTAACCACCGTCTCACGCACTATCTTGGGGCGGACCCATCAGGCTGGGACGCCACCCAGTTGCTGAGGATTCCTGGCAGCGCACATACCAAGTATGGTCTCCAGCGAGGTAAATTGCTCTGGACGGACGGGCCACGGCTGCACTGGAGCCAGACAACCCAGCTGCCCGAGGTGCCGACCCGGGACGAAGACATCACTATGGCGGCCCTGTCTGAGGAAGCGGTCCGGAGAGTGGACCGGGCCGCCGTGTGGGCCCGTGTACGCCCTCTCCTGTCTACTCGC
>ENA-OWNK01001079-OWNK01001079.1-metagenome-genome-assembly--contig:-NODE-1079-length-12174-cov-15.294909_pt1 | contig 12174 bp, 10 predicted proteins | sample MGYA00245343_ERZ651121 | MGnify/ENA primary metagenome ERZ651121 (study PRJEB26857, sample SAMEA4031775) | metagenome | biome: human; feature: oral; material: saliva | place: Philippines | collected 2014... | reverse complement strand
CAAAAACAAACACCTAAGTTCACTGAAGGTGATCCAGTAGCACCAATCACAATTAGCGCGGATAACCCAGCTAAATTCATTGACCCAGAAACTGGCGAACCAACAGATAAGACTGAATTACCAGCAATGAAAGATGGAAAACAAGTTGGTACTTACAAACTTGATCCATTAACAGGTGAAGTAACATTCACACCAAATAAAGACTTTGTTGGAACTCCAGATGGAATTTCAGTACAAGCGAAAGATGCGAATGGTACACCAGTAACAGCTAAGTACACACCAACAGTTACTCCAGTAACTCCAACTGCTGAAGATGTAGAGTCAACTGGAAAACAAGGACAAGAACAAAAACAAACACCTAAGTTCACTGAAGGTGATCCAGTAGCACCAATCACAATTAACGCTGATCAACCAGCTAAATTCATTGATCCAGCTACAGGTGAACCAACTGACGCAACTGAATTACCAGCAATGAAAGATGGTAAACAAGTGGGTACTTACACAATTGATCCAACTACTGGTGAAGTAACATTCAAACCTAACAAAGACTTCGTTGGAACTCCAGATGGAATTTCAGTACAAGCGAAAGATGCGAATGGTACTCCAGTAACAGCTAAGTACACACCAACAGTTACACCAGTAATTCCAACTGCAGAAGATGCAAAAACAACTGATGTTCAAGGTAAGACACAAACAGCGAAACCTAAATTCACTGAAGGTGACTCTGATGTGCCACTTGATGACACAGTACCTGCAACATTCGAAGATGGTTCAACTACGAAAGTAATTCCTGGTGTAGGAACATTTACAGTAGCTCCAGACGGAACAATTACATTCGTTCCAGAACCAAACTTTACTGGGGTTGCTCCAGCTGTAACAATTCAACGTGTTGACGTGAACGGAACAGTTGTGAAAGCAAACTATGTTGCAACAGTTACACCAGCTCCTGCTAAACCAGTAGAAGTTGAACCAGCAACAACAACACCAGAACCAGCTAAACCACAACAAGAATTACCAAATACTGGTACAGCTGATGAATACGGAGTATTTAGTGCAGCAGCATTAAGTATCCTAGCATCAGTAGGTTTAGTAGCTACATCTCGTAAAAAAGATGAAGAGCAAGAAGCTTAATTTTAAACATTAAGAATCAGTATGAGGCTAGGGCAACCTGGCCTCATATTTTTTGTGCATTCTATTAGTAAGATAAATTGAAGAAACGCGGTAGATACGATAAAATTAGGAGATTAAGTAACTCAAATTTGAAAGAACAAAAGGAAGGAGGTAGCTATGTTTAGTTCGAAAAATATTCAGATGAATGAGCGTAAAAATCGTTCGAAAGTAACGCGTTATGCGATTAAAAAACTCAGTATGGGAACAGCTTCTGTGGCAGTTGCATTAGGATTTTTATTCGTACAGGGACAAAGCGTTGTGTTAGCTGATACTGTTGAAACGACTCAAAGTGCTACTGAAACTACATCAGAGGAAACGACTGAAAAAGTAGAAGCAACCACTGAAGAACCAACCACTACCTCCCAAGAACAAGCACCTCGCACACGTACAAGACGTGAAGCAGGAGACGCTCCAGCAGCAACGACTCCAATCGGGGCGGATGTGGAAGATGCTACGGCGACTCCTAAAGTGACCAAACCTGGATTTACAAAGGAATTATCCCAAGAAGAATTACTAAGCCAGGTAAGTTGGATTGATTTTAGTGATGTTGCGAACTGGAGTGGAACAACGACCACTTCCACTGGGCAATTAGCCTTACAAGAAGGGTCAACGTATACAAAAGAAATTAGCCCAGGCTATGTCGTGACGGTACGCGTGAAGTCGTTGAAACCATTTAACGCAACGGAACTGTATAAGAAGAGACTAGAAGCACAAGGAGCAACGGGTGCTGAAAGGAGTACCTATGATCCAAACGCTAAAAATGGATATATGAATACCTCTGAAAGTGCAGACGGGAAACGTGAATTTAGTGCAGGAAAAGAAGCGCTGCTTGTCGGCGAACCACAAGACGCGTGGAGTGAAATTTATAATTCAGGAATCGATACTGGCGAAAAGAGAACAACGATTACGACGCAATATGAAGGCGGCAATGTCGGGGTTCAATTTGAAATTACAGGAACGTATAAAGGAAAAACGGTCCAACCAACTGTTCTTATGACAGAAGGAGATTCGTCGAATCTAGGGGAATTATCACTGTATACTACGAACGGAACAGGCTGGCAGCATTTTGCAGAATGGTATAAATACGACAGCCCTTATACGCTGAATTATTTCCCACAAAATACAAAAGACTTATTCGATCCGAATAAAAAAGTTATCGGTTTCAGACCAATACCGATTAATGGAGTGAACTACCATAGTGGAGAATTGGCAGCGATTCGTGAGGCTACGCAAGTTGGGCCAGATAAGAAACCTGTCGCGTGGAAATACTACGGGAGTCCTGATCAGAAAACAGGCGGACTTGGAACAGGTGTATTTGGACCAAACTTATCTGCGGGGATGGTCGCTGTACCGATAGTTATGACGCAAGGGGCTACCGAAGTGAGTCTCTATATGGCTTCGGCAAGCAAGCAGTCTGCCATGATTGGATTCTTACCACTTGACGAGAGTGATGCTCCGGAAAGTTACGGGAAAGCAACGCATAGTATTAACCAAGTTCACAATGTGACAGGGGAAGATGTGAAGCAACCGTACCTTGGAGATACACGTCCAGATGTTGACGAAAATGTGGACCGTACAAATTGGAAAGGCGACGATGGTGAAGGGGTGGCGGATGAAGGTATTGACCAAATCTTGCCAGAGAGCCTTAAAGGGAAAACGAACGGTATTTTAGTATTAGACCGCACGAAAACAGGCGATTTAACCTTATCCGTTGAAGCACATACAGGTGGAGCGGAAGAAGCAACACTATACGGATGGGTAGACTTTAACGGAAATGGAACTTTTGACGAAGATGAGCGTTCTGAAAAGCTAACAATTAATGCGGATGGCACGGCTACTCTTGTCTTTAAAGATGCTTTCAAAAAAGTGAATGGTTCGCTAAGTGAGCTAGGTGCACGTGTGCGTATCGCAAAAGACGCCGCTCAAATTGAGAAACCAACAGGGATGGCCTTGTCAGGTGAAGTGGAAGATTTCGAAGTACATTTAACTTTCTTACCAAAAGGAAGTAAGACAGAAACAGACGGACTACAAGGAATTCCACAAACAGGAACAGTGGTCTTTACAACAAGCGGGAAACAACGCTATTCACTAACCGACGATGCGACTATCGACGAAACCATCGAACCAGTAATTGTTGATGAGACAGGTAACAAAGTAGCGCTTGATGCTGAAGGGTACTATGTGGTGGCTGGCGAAGGGAAATATAAAGTGGCGGGAGCAGGAAAAGATGTGACCGTTACATTTATTCCAGAAGCTGGGTTTGTTGGAACAGGTAAAGGAATCACGATTCGTCGAACGGACGATAATGGAAATGATACGGGATGGACGCCAGTGAGTGCGAATGAGACAATCGTCAGTGACCAAACAGGAACCATGGATGGACGCTATATTCCAACGGTTGTTCCAATGTCAAAAGAACTCACAAGCACAAAAGTACAAGGGCTCACCCACGTGGAAACACCGAAGTTCGAAGGAAAAGACGGAGCTGTTACACCGTCAAGTGAGAAGCCAATGGTCTTAGTGGATCCAAAGACGGGCAAGACGCTTGGTGTGAGTACTCCAGCTTTGAAAGATGGAAAAGAGGTTGGAACGTACACGGTCGATGAAACGACGGGGAAAGTAACGTTCACACCGAATAAAGACTTCACAGGAACAGCAGATCCAATTGTTGTTCAGGTGATTGAAAAAGCAACAGGAAAAGCAATTGCTGGCTTGAAATATACGCCAATCGTTACGCCTGTGACGCCAACTGGAGAAGACGTAACGTCTACAGGTAAACAAGGAAAAGTTCAAACGGGAATACCGAAGTTTACCGAGGGAGATGCCAAAGTACCGTTGAAGGTCGACGTGGACCAACCAGCTAAATTCGTGGTGAACGGAACTGCAGTAGAAGAAACAACGATTGACGCCTTGAAAGAGGGCAAAAAAGTTGGTACTTATACGATTGACCCCTTAACAGGCGAAGTAAAGTTCACACCGAATAAAGATTTCGTAGGGACACCAGATGCGGTGACCGTTCAAGTGAAAGACGAGAACGGAACAACTGCGACTGCGAAGTACACACCAACTGTAACGGCAGTCACTCCAACAGGAGAAGATGTAACGTCTACAGGTAAACAAGGAAAAGTTCAAACTGGAACACCGAAGTTTACGGAAGGCGATGCCGAAGTACCGTTAAAGGTCGACGTGGACCAACCAGCGAAATTCGTGATGAATGGAAATGCGGTAGAAGAACCAACGATTGACGCCTTGAAAGACGGCGCAAAAGTTGGGACTTACACGATTAATCCATTAACAGGAGAAGTTACTTTCACACCAAATATTGATTTCGTAGGTACACCAGATGCGGTGACTGTTCAAGTCAAAGACGAGAACGGAACAACTGCAACTGCGAAGTACACACCAACTGTAACGGCAGTGACTCCAATGGGAGAAGATGTAATGTCTACTGGTAAACAAGGAAAAGTTCAAACGGGAACACCGAAGTTTACCGAAGGCGATGCGGAAGTACCGTTAAAGGTCGATGCAGATCAACCAGCCAAATTCGTGGTGAATGGATCTGTAGTAGACGATACTACGATTGACGTTGTAAAAGATGGCGTAAAAGTTGGTACTTATACGATTGACTCATTAACAGGCGAAGTAACCTTCATACCAAATAAAGATTTCGTAGGAACACCAGATGAGGCTAACGTTCAAGTCAAAGACGAGAATGGAACTACGGCAACTGCTAAGTACACACCAACCGTTATTCCTGTTACGCCAACTGGAGAAGATGTGACTTCGACGGACATTCAAGGGAAGACACAAACTGGCAAGCCAACTTTCACAGAAGGGGATGTAGACGTACCGCTAGATGACAGCGTACCAGCTACCTTCGAAGATGGGACGGCTGAGAAAGTCATTGCAGGTGTTGGAACATTTACCGTAGCACCTGATGGAACGATTACCTTTGTTCCAGAAGCAAGCTTTACAGGAGAAGCTCCAGCGGTCACGATTCAACGTGTTGACGTGAATGGAACAGTTGTAAAAGCAAGTTACACAGCAACAGTTACACCAGCTCCAGCTCCAGTAGAACCTGTTAAACCAGAGGAACCGACGAAGCCTGAAGAACCTTCTAATCCAACAGTTCCTGAAAAACTAGCAACACCTGAAAAGCCAGCGGTGACAGAACAAGAAGCACCACAGCAAACGGTTGATTCCCCAGCTGTTGAAAAAACAACTCAAACAGAATTACCAAATACTGGTACAACGGATGAGTTTGCAATCTTCAATGCAGCTGCACTTAGCATTTTGGCTTCGTTAGGCCTTGTTGCGACTTCTCGTAAAAAAGAGGAAGCTTAATTTAGAACAAACACAAAGCGTGAGACTAGAATTCCTAGTGTCACGCTTTTTTTGACGTTGCAAAACTTTCATTATGAGAGTAGACTAGAAAGGTACACACTGAAAAGGAGTGATTTGAATGAAGAAAATCGAACAAAAAGATTTATTCGAGTTGAAAAATGTAGGGCAACCTGTTGTGGCAGGAGATGCTTTCTTTTTTACAGAAACAAAAATGAATGAAAAGAAAAATACGTACGAGACAGCTATTTATAAGTACACAGCTGACGGCAATGTAGCGTATGGAGACGAAGGAACGGTGAATTCATCACTGAAAGTCTCTCCAGACGGGAAATGGATTAGCTTCATCAGCAATGCAGGGGAAGAAAAGACGCCTCAATTAAAAATTCAATCGGTTCAAGGCGGGAAAGCCGTCGCCTTAACAGAAGAGAAAAAAGGCGTATCTAGCTATGTGTGGGCAAAAGATAGTAAGTCTATTGTCTTCCAAACTACAAAACCAGAGGAAGAGGAGAAGAAAGAAGAATTCCCTCAACCAATCGTTGTAGAAAAAACAACGTACCGTTTTGACGGAGGGACCTTCTTACCAAACGACGAAGTTACCCAAATCAAAAAAGTGGATATCGTTACAAAAGAAAGTTCAACATTGTTCGAATCAAAAGAATCCATCGGTCTCCGCGATGTATTGCATCATGGAACAACACTTGTAGTGGACCGCGATTTGTCAAACGTTCGCTGGACATTAGACAGTGCAGAAGCATGCTACGTGGATGTGACTACAGGCGATATTCATCCGATTCTTGAAGCTGGAACAGACGAATCTTATCGCTATGTGTTAGATGCAAAAGACGGAGCAGTCTTACAATATAGTTCAGGAGAGCACGGATTCGTGACGCAAGCAGACTTAATCGTGAACTTCGATAGCATACCAACTGCAGAAGGACATATTTTGAACTTAACCGCAGATCTCGATGTGGAATGGGGCGACTGGCTCGTGGCGGATTTCCAACAAGCCGTGACAGGAGTTGAGCCACAATGGTTTGACGAAGAAAGCTTCTTAGCCTGCGCAAGCGTTGAGGGCAGAACCGTTCTTTACCGTTTGTATTTAGACGGACGAGTGGAAAAAATCTTCGATGAACTCTTACACCTAACAGGAGCGACAATCATCTCTGAAGACGAGCTACTTATCACGTACTCAACAACAACTGTACCAAGCGTACTAGCGCGATTAAACTCAACAACAGGCGCTATCACAGACCTTTACAATCCAAACGAAGCGTACTTAAAAGAGCATATCGTTACAACGCCTGAACGATTTACCTATAAAGGGTACGACAACTGGGATATCCACGGTTGGTATATGCCACCAGTCGAAAAATCGGACAAACACGCGGCAATTCTCTATGTTCACGGTGGACCACAAGTGGCTTACGGCGAAAGCTTCTTCCATGAAATGCAAACACTCGCTGCAAAAGGCTACGGTGTCATTATGATTAACCCACGCGGAAGTAACACTTACGGACAAGACTTCGTGAAGAGTATTCTTGGCGATTACGGTAACCATGATTTCGACGACTTAATGATGGGGGTAGACTACATCTTAGAAACACATCCTGAAGTCGATGCGGACCAATTATACGTGGCTGGAGGAAGCTACGGCGGATTCATGACAAACTGGATCGTAACACATACCGACCGCTTCCGTGCTGCCGTTACACAACGTTCCATCAGCAACTGGATTAGCTTCTACGGCACAAGCGACATCGGCCCATTCTTCGTAGAAAAACAATTGCTCGATGACATTAACCACACTAAACGCTTATGGGAAATGTCACCTATAGCTCATGCGAAAAACGCAAAGACGCCATTACTGGTCTTACACGGACAAAGTGACTTACGTTGCCCACAAGAACAAGGGGAGCAAATGTATATGGCCATGCGTAAAAACAATGTGCCAACAAAAATGATTCTCTTCCCTCAGTCTAGTCATGGATTATCTCGCCAAGGATTACCAAACCTTCGTCAAGCACGTCTAAAAGCTATTACAGACTGGTTTGAGGAATATTCAAAATAACAGCGTTCTCTCTCAAACAGCAGAGGTTGACGCACTTACTAATTGATTGATTTCGAAGAATCAACGGATTTTATAATAGCTGTAATAGGAAAAAGATTAAATGCAAATTAGCGGACGTTAGAATGAAATTCTTACGTCCGCTTTGAGCATTAAAGGGGAGAGACAATAGGCTCGACCCGGTCTCCTATTACAGCTATTATCAAAAAATCCGTAAAGATTTTGAGAAATCTAAAAATATAAACCATTTAAATAGGGTGAGTCGACATCGGCTCACCCGTTTTGCTTAATTAGAATAATAAAGAGTAGAGTTTATTAGCCTAATTGAACAAATTTAAATGCTGTTGCATGGTCTCCGCACTAGACTGCAACTGTTGAAGAGAAGTATTAAAGTCGGTCATCCATTCGGTTGAAACGACTGACAATTTTAACCGTGCTTCGTTTGTCATGCGAAGCAATGTTTCAAGCGACTGCAAAATGTCGTCGGATTCTTTGCCGACAAGTTCCGTTCGGTAAGTAGCAATCAACTGTTTACGGTCTGCTTGAAATTGTTCATACAGTAACCTGTCGCAAGACGAACCCCAAAAACAAGTACGAGCAGTCAGGTTTTCCGTATTACAAATCATGATAATGTTCTCTGCATTCTGAAATCGTTGTTGATGAGGATCTTTGTGATTTGGATTGTCGCATAACTCCATGGTTTGTGCCTGAACTCGAAACCACTTTAAGCATTTCTCTTCGGGGATACCAAAGCGTTCGAGGGCCCGCTCTTTAAAGTGTTTCGTGAGAGAATACTGTTGAAAATTCGCAAGGCCCATCATGTACACCTCCTTTCTCAAATTTTCACCTATATTATACTCCTCAAACTAGAGAAAAACACGAAAAGAAGAGTAGATTTATTGACGAATTTGAGGGAATACTGTATTCTACTAAAAGGAAAAAATGAATAGTGACCTGTAAAGGGATATGTGTTGACAGATTCTCTATTATTTGGTAGACTATTGGAGTTGAGAAAACAAGCAGAAGCATCCCGCTTCTCGCCTAAGTTGACAAGAGTCCTTGGGCTGATAGGAAATGTTCAAGTTTTAAAAAGACATTGGCAGCGGGGGTATTCTATGACTTCCGTTGCTTTTTTGCTTTTTTTCTCTCAAAATTTCTTGGAGGTGAATATCATAGCAAAAGATATGATGGTCAATGATGGAATTCGCGCTCGTGAGTTACGTGTTATTGACAATAACGGTGAACAAATTGGTGTTCAAACGAAAAACGATGCTTTACGTTTAGCAGAACAAGCTGGACTTGATCTAGTATTAGTTTCGCCAAACGCAAAACCGCCAGTTGCCAGAATCATGGATTATGGTAAGTATCGCTTTGAACAACAGAAAAAAGAACGAGAAGCTCGCAAAAACCAAAAAGTCATCAATATCAAAGAAGTGCGTCTAAGCCCTACAATTGATGAGAACGACTTTAATACGAAGTTAAAAGCAGCGATCAAGTTCCTTGAAAAAGGCGATAAAGTCAAAGCAAGCATTCGATTCAAAGGTCGTGCCATTACTCATAAAGAGATTGGTCAAAAAGTTCTCGAGCGTTTAGCAGAACAAGTTTCTGAAATCGCGACAGTTGAACAAAAGGCTAAAATGGACGGACGAAGCATGTTCTTGATGTTAGCACCTAAGAATGATAAGTAAAAAAGTAACAGGAGGAAAGTCTCATGCCAAAACAAAAAACACACCGTGGTTCAGCTAAACGTTTCAAACGTACAGGTGGTGGAGGATTAAAACGTTCTCAAGCCTTCACAAGCCACCGTTTCCATGGCAAAACTAAAAAACAACGTCGTCACTTGCGTAAACAAACAATGGTTCACGCTACTGACATCAAACGTATTAAACAACAATTAAGTCAAATGCGTTAATTCAGCACGCAAACTATTACATTTTCAACCAGTCGCAAGAGACTGATAGACCAAGGAGGAATTAATTATGCCACGTGTTAAAGGTGGAACAGTTACTCGTCGTCGTCGTAACCGCGTTTTAAAATTAGCAAAAGGTTACTACGGAGCGAAATCAAAATTATTTAAAACAGCTAAACAAGCAGTCATGAAATCATATATGTATGCTTACCGTGACCGTCGTCAAAAGAAACGTGACTTCCGTAAATTATGGATCGCACGTATCAATGCGGCAGCTCGCTTAAACGGATTAAGCTACAGCAAATTAATGCACGGCTTAAAATTAGCTGGTATCGAAATGAACCGCAAAATGTTAGCTGACTTAGCAGTTAACGATGCAGCTGCTTTCACAGTATTAGCAGACAAAGCTAAAGAAGCATTAGCAAAATAAATTTATTTTCTAGATAATAGATCCACATTTGAGCCCCGTTAAACTCAATGTGAAGAATACCAAGAAAGAAATTGGAGGAAACAATCGTGCGTACAACATACATGGCAAAAGCTAGCACTACAGAACGTAACTGGGTTGTTATCGACGCTACTGATGTGCCATTAGGACGTCTTTCAGCTGTTGCAGCAAGCATTTTACGTGGAAAAAACAAACCAACATTTACACCTAACGTTGATACAGGTGATTTCGTAATCATCATCAACGCTGACAAAGTTGCCTTAACAGGTAAAAAAGCAACTGATAAAGTTTACTATCACCACTCAAACCACCCTGGTGGATTGACTGCTCGTACAGCTGGTGAATTACGTGCTAACAACTCTCGTAAATTAGTTGAATTATCAATCAAAGGCATGTTACCTAAGAACTCATTAGGTCGTCGTCAATTTACTAAATTACATGTTTACGGTGGAGCTGAACATCCACATGCTGCACAACAACCAGTAGCAGTAGACATCCAATCACTAATCTAAGGAGGAAAAAGCATTGGCTCAAGCACAATACCGCGGCACTGGACGCCGTAAAAACTCAACTGCCCGTGTTATCTTAGTACCAGGGACAGGAAACATTACAATTAACAAAAAATCAATCGAAGAATACATCCCATTTGCTTACTTACACGAAGTAATCAAACAACCTTTAAACTTAACTGAAACATTAGGTTCATACGACGTTTTAGTAAACGTTAACGGTGGTGGATTCACAGGTCAATCAGGAGCTATCCGTCACGGAATCGCTCGTGCATTATTAACAGTTGACCCTGACTTCCGTGGAGTGTTAAAAGCTGCTGGCTTATTAACACGTGACCCACGTATGAAAGAACGTAAAAAACCAGGTCTTAAGAAAGCTCGTAAAGCATCACAATTTAGTAAACGTTAAAACTTATTTAAACTTATTGAAAGCATTTCGTATCAAAAATACGGGATGCTTTTTCTGTTCACCCCAAATTTTTGTAACTAGGTGATACTTGAAATTAATACAAATTTGGTTGTTTTTGATAAATCTAAGCAACACTACATGATGAAGTGAAAGGGGATGAATCTTTGATAGTATTCACTTATTGTGAAATATGATATATTTATTAATTAGATGGATGAATACTTCTAGAGTTAAATATAGTATAATAGGGACATACTTTTTGGTTTATTTTTGTTTGTAGTCGGATTATGAAAGAATATCCAATATTATGCGATAAGATAGAATGTTACAAAAAAGAAAGGGGATGCAATCCGATGAAGAAAGACAGATTAATTGTATTGACAGATGCTGTTCTAGCAATTATTATGACCATCTTGGTTTTAGAGTTAGAAAAACCAACAACACCAAGTCTTGAAGCTTTTTGGGATTTACGGCAAAATTTCTTTGCTTGTTTTCTTTCCTTTTTCTGGTTGGGATCGTTATGGATGGCACTAAACACATTATGGGAAAAGGTTGAGAAAATTTCCTCAGAAATTATTTGGTGGAATTTGTTTCTACTCTTGGAGCGGCAGGAGTTCTCTTTGGAGAATTTCATGCCATCCAAGATACCAGTCTGAATGATGTGGTGGACCGGATCTATATAAATGTCAAGGATTTACCGTTTCAGTCCTTGGGAGCTTTAGCTAATATCCTGTCTGATATTAAGAAGGGACTGATTCAAGACAGTCATATCTGGTCTTTCTTCCAGTCATTTTTCAAACAATATCAGTTGATAATCAGCTTAAATCAGATCTATCAGTTTGTCTATCTTTCTCTGATGGAGATCATGTCCTATCTTCACTTTGATTATTGGAAAAAAACGGCTCGGTCAGGAGCTAGTATGAATAAGGAGAACAAATGAAACGTTTAAAAATGTTATGGCATATTATGCAGGTTACGGGTTTTACTCGGTTTGCTCTGAGTTTTGTGACCTTTGTTTTTGGGTCAGGAGGCGTGCTTTTCCTAGTTGAACCTGCTATCACAAATTACGGAGACGGTCTTTGGTATGCTTTTGTGACTTCGACGACTGTCGGCTACGGGGATCTCCTAGCTGTGACCTTGATTGGAAGGATTACCAGTGTCTTCTTGACGATTTATGGGCTCATATTTTTTGGCTGTTTATCAGCTGTTATTTTTAATTATTATACCAATTTAAATAAGGAAAGAGGAGAGGACAAATGACTGCCAATTATTCAACACGGGAATACCGTGAGAAATTATACGATGACCTTCATGTTCGAT
>ENA-OWNK01001077-OWNK01001077.1-metagenome-genome-assembly--contig:-NODE-1077-length-12199-cov-3.770586_pt1 | contig 12199 bp, 10 predicted proteins | sample MGYA00245343_ERZ651121 | MGnify/ENA primary metagenome ERZ651121 (study PRJEB26857, sample SAMEA4031775) | metagenome | biome: human; feature: oral; material: saliva | place: Philippines | collected 2014... | reverse complement strand
CTTATTAAAAGTTTTATATTTTATTACAATTATTCTTACCATACATTTCAATCAGTAATTTCAAAAAAAACGATTAAGAATAAATCTTAATCGTCAAAATCTTATAAAATAAATATTAAATTACAATCCACGTTTGAAGAATTTACGGAATTCAGAAACTTCAGCAACACTTTGTGAAATTGATACTTTATATTTTGCACCGTTTACAAATCCTGGATCAAATGTTATAGGTTCAAATTGATAATGTACATTTTCTTTATCAGCAACACAGTATCCTATAGCTGTTTTTATAGTTGCACCATTTTCTTTATTAAAGAATTCCGGTTCTCCATATTCAGTTAATGTAGCATTAACATTAATTATAACAACTTCACCCTCTTTATATCCAACAATAAAATTGCTATGTTTTGTAATCTCTACGATAACTGCATTAGTATAATTTTCCATGTGACAATATATTAATTTATATTCATCACCATTTGGAACACAAGAGTTGAAAATTTCACGCATTCTTGCCTTGTTTTTTCTGTTATCTTCATCACTTGCTCCAGTTAGAGCTTTTTTTACAACATCAAATAATCCCATTATTTTCTCCATCCTTTATTAATATTATTATTAAAAATTTCTTCTCCATACTTTATATGATTAAATAAGCCTTAATTCGGCAACCAAATATTATAAGTTTTTGAAGAGCTATGCGTCCTCCAGTGTTTGCTATCCGTAGAATCCACACTAACTTTATGGTGCTAAACGATAAAAGAACAGTTCTACAAAGCATGACAAAGATAGTAATAAAATATAAGAACATTACTCCTTATGATGGTTTTTTAGTATGAAAGGCGAGTTATGGCCATTGGATTAAGCAGACAATGGGACATAGATCTGATACATTCTTCCCCATTTACCACGAATAAACATTAAAGATTCGAACTGTGAATATAACATGCAAATGTGGACTTAGACTAAACACAACGCTATAATTCAATATCCATCTATGTCATAACAAATCGTTAAAGGAATTTATATCACCAACACTATGCTAATATAAAAAGATTTTCTAAATTTGCACATGCTTGTTGAATCCTACTAATAGACATTCCTGTGATGTTAACAAAACGAGCTTAAGCTTACATGCTCATCATCTAACTTGGGCATGATGAGGAGAGTTAAAAAAGAAAACGTCGCATCCTTTATCCCTTTGTCGCCCACCGCTCAAAAAGATAGAATATGAAACAAATAGTATTGATAGCGATATTAATGGTTTACACTGTCACATTCTCACAGTGTAAATCAGAGCCTGCAAAACCTGTTTCTCAAATGTCTAACAAAAAGGTCAGTGAGAATAGCAAACAAGAGGGAATAACAAAGGATTCTTTAAGATATTGGGGTATTGACAAGAGGGAACTTTTAAAGCACCTAAAACTTCAAGAACTTGCTTGGTATGGTGGTGACTTTCGAGATGATCAATCCAAGCCGAGATATGAGCCGACACGGGAGGATTTTCTCTTGACAATACCATTGGTAGAACATTATCTATATACGCATGGATTTAAGAGACCTTCAAAAGCGTTATTCACAAAAAGGGTAAAAGAGGTTTTTGGAAAGAGTCTAAAGGCTGGAGTGTTGCTTACAAGCCTTAAAGATGATATTAGTTATGGCTTTGCTAATCCATTCTATGCCGTGAGTGAGAAGGGCTTTATTACTTACAATTGGCCACTCCGTGATTTAATTACTATCAAAAACAATAATGTTAGACTAAAGAATGGAGTCCTACGACAAATCCTATTACTAAACAAGTTCTTGATTTATAATGATACAGACGCTTTGAAACAATTAGGGCAGTATCAATATCAAGGGGAGACAGACGACATTGGCGATTACTACGACAGCTCCCGAATGTTAGAGGATTTATTAAAAGAATATTCTTATTTTGGTAGTCCTGAATTAAATCAATGGTTCTTTAATACGGAAAGAAAGAATCCTTTTGCTTTCCTTTGCTATATCTTTGACAAAGGGAAAGGGAACAACTTAATCGTTCACCCAGAACTGATAGAGACTATTGAGAGGAATACAACAGGCAAGAACAGTTCTTTCTACAATGATAAGTTCCTAATATATGTGTATCAAGTGTTACAAGATGAAGATGGAATGAACGCCGCACAATTTAATATAGACCAAAAAGCACGAATATTCTGTTATCTGGCAAATTCAGAATATAAGATGCGCAACAAATATGCTGATTATATTCCATCAACCAATTGGGGCCGAACATCTATGACGTATGTAATAATGACCAACTGTAAGAAAGTCTACCAGTATGCACGTGCACACATGTTCTTTGGTATCAGCAGTCCTAAAATGATGGATGAAATAGAACGGGAAGGATTAGACCTAAACCCTCCTATAGACGACAAGTAGAATAACAATGTTACATAATTCATCTTATCACATGGGAGTCAACACAAGGATATAAGACAGAACAGATGAATATGGCCATTATAGAAGCATTGAGATCAAACAAGATTAGCTATATTCGCACGCGTTACTTGTATCTGTTGAAAAGGGTTCCATTTGATTGGGCACAACTCCATTCGATATTGTTTTTATACTTTTGCAGTAGGTTATTCAAAGAAAAAGAGAGATGAGAAGAGTATTAGATTTAGCCCTTTTATTAGTACTGACAACTATGCTTGTTCATTGTACTGAAAAGACAAAGCGCATGAACATTGTTGCTATGCAGACACATAAGGCATCACATGTTCATTATGACAGCATAATCAGTATGGAAAGGTTAAAAGAAATGGGCATTGACAAAGGTACCTTGCTAAAACATATAGCATTACAAGAGAATGCATGGAATGGAGGTGACTTCCGTGATGACCAGTCCACGCCCCAATATATGCCTACAGAGACAGACTTCCAACTGACCATCCCCTTGGTAGAATACTATCTTACTACTCATAGCTACAAGCAACCTTCTTCAAAGCTGTTCCAAGAAAGGGTCAAATATGTCTTTGGGACTCGATTGAAAATGGATAAGACAAAAGGCTATGAGGGAATTGGAAGCGATGGTGATTTCAGCTTTGCCCTACCCTATTATGCGATTTATAAAGACCGATTCATAACTTACAACTGGTTACTACGCGACCTTTTATCCATAGAGGGAGATAAGATAAAACTAAAATCACAGGTCTTTCAACAAATTAAAGCACTAAATGACTTCATCTTCTATGACGATATGAAGGCTTTCAAACTATTAGAAAACTTACAGGCGCAAGGGGATGATGACGGCCTTGGAACGCCTTATAATGGAGTAGACATCTTAGATGACTTATTTTCTACATACCGTTATTATCAAAGTCCCAAACTTAACCAATGGTATTTTCTCAGGCATGTAGATGAGCCATTTGACTTTGTAAATAGAATCTTTGATAAAGCTCCCAACAACAATATAATAGCACATACATTATTGATAGAGACCATTGAGAATAATACTACAGGCAAAAAGCATGACTATTATGATGACCATTTTGCCAATTACATATATGATCTTATACGAGATGAGAATGAAATGAATAGTAAGCACTTTACCCTTCAACAGAAGGCACAAATCTTTTGTTATTTCGCAAACTCAGAACATAAGATGCGTGAGAAGTATCGACAGTATATCACATCAAACCTATGGGACCCCATGCCATGGACTTGTCTGATAATGCTCCGCTGTAAAGAGGTTTATCAATATGCACGTACACATAAATACTTTGGTATCAGTAGTCCTAAAATAATGGAAGAGATGAAACAAGAAGGTTTTTCAGAAGAATCAGACGGACCTGATCCAGAGTAAATAACGAGGAGCTTTTCTGAATTATGTTCTACACCTTAGCAATAAATCAAATTCTTTTATAGCATATAGACAGCTACTAAGAATCTGCAAATATCTACCTGATTACTCGAGTGTTTTCCAAATACTCCTTATCGCCTTAAGGTTTGTTACGCAGCAAACTTTTAGTTTACTCTGTAAAAAAATGAAATAATCTACTTCACTTATCAGTATCTTCATGACGGTATCTCGGTGTTTTTGCCACAAGTTAGCAGAACTAACAAGAACATAAAAAATCATTACATCGTATTAAGCTAAGCACCCACTAAACACGAATATATCGTCCCCATAGTATAACTTATAACATGCAATAAATCAATACGTTATACACAACATTATAGAAGATGCCTTTCTTTCCCCAAGAAGGGCGTCTTCAATAGGCAAGAAGGGCATGTTCTTGAACACAGAAGGGCCTCTTCTTCCATCAAGCTCAGCCTTTCTTCGAATGTAAAGGGGAGTAGATTAAGAAATATCCTTACAATCCCTATCTGCACATTTGACGTTCCTCCACCTCCTATCGACAGTCTTACAAAGACAATCTCACATTCTGTTCCTCTCTCTATTCCGATGGGTTGCGAGGGTGAGGACAGCCTTCTGCGCTAAAAAGTCTTAAAGAATATACGATAACGACCGTTATTTCTATAGGAATGAATACCTTTGACAGTGCCTACATACATTTAGTAGCACCTAAGCAGCGGAGCTTTCAAAACCATAAGACAATGAATGACTTTATCAGATCAAGGATTCCTTCGATAGCCTCTAACCTTGGAACGGTGTTTGCACTTACCGTAGCAACACCACTGGTTGTCAGTCTTATTGCAAAGTTTACCCTCGGCGGCAATAAAGCTGCTACACCTTATGCAGATACATACATTCAGAATTCGGATACAATAGTGGTCCCTATACCCTTTGTCACAGCGATAACACCAATACACAAAACATTCACTTCACGTGCTTGGTTTGCAGGAACGGCACACACCGAGGTCTCTACTTATTCACAGATATGCTTCTACTCTCCTAAATACAAGAGGTATCTGGCTGTTATTTCATTTATTGGAGGATATAACGTAATACAAAGTGAGACGGATAAAAATGTCTGGTATGATGTAGAGAAAGAAAGATTAAGTATAATTTACGACTCCAAAATGATTTCTGCTTACGTCAATCGAACACAGTGGCATGACCCTTCTTATGGAACAAAAGACAACCCTTTGCCTATTTTCTTTATAAAGAGCTTAACCGGTTTAGAGTTTTGTGCAAGTGAAACAGACCTACTTACGATTAAACCTTCGGTCAATAAGCGTTTTGTAGAGCTCTACCTTGCCCACGGACTGAAGCCTAAGGAGTTTGAGAGGCTTTATGGCAAGGACATGGAGCGGCTGGGTTTGAATGAGTAAAGGAGTGGACATGGAGCCTGAGAAGATTTCTTAAATTGGATAGACACGATAGAATAAATATCATTTGAACCATTTGAGAAATTGACAGTTGCGTTTAAGTGATAGCTTTACTGCATCATGTCTTTCTTTGAAGAAGGCCATGTTACCCATGGATGAGCTTAGAATACTAACGTTGCAAGGCACAATTAGCAGAAAGAGGACTCATAGGCTATATGAATGTAAACAATTTCATGGATAGAGTAGAGCCATTTTAATGAAGGTGAATACTCTCATCAGAATCATTAAGACCGCACTTGACTTTTGAGTCTATAGCCCTTCAAAACTTAAAGAAAGACGGACTCTAAAGACATGTGGACCATTTGGAACATCATTTATAAGGTAAGAAAAAGTCTCTATCGTTCCTATTGTTCATTAGTGTCTAAGATGTTAGGAAACCAAATAAAGTATAAGAAAAAGGGGTATTAAAACTAATAACTGATCGAGACAACAAGCCATAAGCCCATCTAACAGCCCTTAGAAATCACAATTTTTAGGTATTGTGTCATCGAGACAAAAAGGTTATCTTTGCTGCGTAATAGATTATGTTTTAGAAAAGATAGTCTAAATAGTATTTTTAAAGGATAACCCAAATCCATTTCATGATAAAAAATTTCAAACGAGGCATTGCTTTATTAGCAATCACCTCTACTGTTAGTTTGAATGCGCAGACTATGTACAAGGCGCGAGTTATTAATAAAGACACAGGAGAACCAATTATTGGTGCTGTCGTAAGAGGCCAGAAAGGCATAGAAGCCGTCACAGATGAAGATGGTTTCTTCTCTCTGAATACAAACGATGACCAGACCCTCCACATCAGTTATATAGGTTTTAAGGAACAAGACATTAAGGCACAAACCTTAAAAGGTCAGCCAACCATCGGTCTTATTCCTGGTATCGACCTTCAGGAGGTACAGGTCACTGCCAGTATTTCCAGTGCTCGCAGTCAGAAAGCACTGGGAAGTAAGGTCGACCATATTGACATGTCTAACCTTAGCAGGAATGCCCATACCAACTCTCTCAGCGACATGCTTGATGGTAAGGTGGGTGGCGTCCAAATGTATCAGAGCAACGGTAAGGTGGGAATGCCTATCCGTTTCAATATGCGTAGTGGTGCAACAATGAGCATGGAGCGTGACCCTATTATCTATGTAGATGGTGTCAAATACAACAGTTCGCACATCTCAGACATCAATAGCTCGCAAGATGCGCTCAGTGCACTCAACGACTTAACCATTGACGACATAGCCTCTATCGACGTTATCAAAGGTCCTTCTGCTGCTGCCAGCTATGGTGCAGAAGCCGCTAATGGTGTTATTGTCATCACAACTAAACGTGGCAAGACGTCTAATGCGGAGAACAGAAAGGCCGATATACAGGTGAAGATGTCGTTAGGTGCAGCCACCCTTGCAAAGAAATACGACCAGTTTGTTAACAACGACCCCATCAACAATTTCTTTCAGACAGGTTGGCAGAAGACGATTTACACGTCAGTGTCAAAGGCCTTTAAGGGTAATCAGAACCTTTTCTTCTCATACAATATGAACGATGTAGCGGGTATTGTACCAGGCAACAAAGACAAGCGTCATAGTGCAAAGATGGCCTATGACCTTCGTTCTGGTCGCTTCTCTCTTGGTGCTACAGCCTCTTACATACACGGAAACATCAGTTTGCCGCAGACAGCAATGGGCCGATACGATGCCATTTGGAATCTTATGATTAATCAGACTCCATGGCCATACGTGGATGAAAGCACGTGGAGAGCACAGAGCTGGACCTACGGAAACGACCGTTTCATCGGTAACCTACGTCTGAGTTATATGTTACCAGCCGACGTAAAGATAGAGACTATCATCGGAGCAGACATCAATCATACAGAAGGTATCTATCGTCTGCCATTCGGCTATAAGTTAGGTAATAACGCAGAGGGAGCAAAGAATATTAGCAACCGACGCAACTCTAACTTTAACTGGGACATAAAAGCTACTCGTAAATTCCACCTTGCAGACAGATGGGACCTCACGGCTACGCTTCTCTCACAGATTGCACGTCAGTATGAAACACTGAACAGTATATCGGCTTCACGCTTTAGAAGTGATATTGATAACCTATCAGCTGCTACCGAACGGACGGTGACAGAATCGACCTTTGAGCAACGAACATGGGGTCTTTACGGCGAGGCTTTCCTAAATTATGACAACCGACTGTTTATTAATGCAGGCCTAAGACGTGACGCATCCAACCTCATTGGTAGGAATGTGGCAAGTATCTTCTATCCTTCTTTAAGTGCGTCATACAACCTCAAGAACCAAAAGTTCCGCATTGCCTACGGTGAGAGTGGTCGACTCCCCTACCCTACAGATGCCCGCACATCCTACGTGATGAGTGGGACCAGCGCCTACGGTCCTATTGTCAAGCCACAATACAAAGGAAACCCAGACATTAAACCAGAGCGCATGAGGGAGATTGAACTGGGAACAGACTGGACTATTCGTAACAACCATACGCTAAGTCTGACACTCTATGCACAGTACACATCGGATGCCATTATCTATGATGAGCTCCTTTCGAGTGATGGATGGATTGGAAGTATCCCTCGCAACGTTGGACGTGTAAAGGGTCATGGACTTGAGTTAAGCTACAATGGAAATCTATGGAGGCAGGCCAATCGTCATTCTCTTGATGTATATGCAAACCTTAACTATCAGATGAACAAGGTGACGGACACTGGTGGAAGGGATATCGACAACTATCCTAATGTAGTGAAAGAGGGTCAACCGGTTTATGCATTCTATTATCATACAGTAGAGAAGCCAGCCTTCAATGCTGATGGTACATATAATGCAAATATAGGAGCAATAGAAAGCAAGGACTATCAGTATCTTGGTAAACCCTTCCCATCGGTCAATGGTTCGTTTGGTTTCGATTTGAAGCTATTTAAGAACATCACTTTCGGAACAAAATGGAACTATGCATTAGGGGCATCAGTCTATAACCAAAGTTTCTATAACGTATCTGGATTGGGCGATAACCTCAAGAAACGTAACGATCAACTGCAAGCATTGGCTAACACCGCAGTAGGGACAGCAGAATACAATCAGATAGCTGAGAAGTTAGCTCATAGTGCACGCTATAGAGCAAACTACATAGAGAAAGCCGACTTCCTGCGTCTGTCGACCCTTTACTTAGGTTATGACCTTTCGTCACTCTCACGTAAGCTAACAAAGAATGTTGTTAATGGTATGCGTTTCTCCTTTGCTATACAGAACGTGTTTGTCCTTACCAACTACTCAGGTGCTGACCCTCAAGTAGAAGGCAATGGTGGAACACGCAAACAAAGAGGTATCGGAAGCTTGTCACGTGACATCACCAACACGCCTCATCCACGTACTTACACAGCAACGCTAAGTTTCACATTATAAAAAAGAACACATGACAATGAAGAAATCTATATATACCCTCCTCGCCCTCGCACTACTGCTCACAAGCTGCGACTCGTGGGTAGAGAATGCAGGGACGCCAAGTAATACACTTACAAAAGAACAATTGAATAAGTCTGCGATGATTGCTATCGTCCAAACAAATACTATCAGTGATGGTCCGTTGACTGCTTATGTGAAGACACTACAGGGTGATGCAGCTTCAGCAGCCTTCCTCGCATTAGGTACGACAGTCGACGAACTGACCGAAGGGACTATTCCTAATGCTCTCCTTTACCGCCAGATAGCAACAGACAACCTCACTCCTACATCGGGAACACAAAGTGACTTGTGGAATAAAATACACAACTACTATGCTAGAAGTGTCGAACTGTCAGAGATTGCAGGTCAGATAACAGGAGCTAACGCTGAACAGACTGAGATTATAAAGGCATACGGCAAATACGTGGGACACCTCCATGCTGGCTATGCACTTCAACTGCTTGCGGAGTCGTTCTCAACTACTCCTGCTGCAGAAGGTGGTTCTGTCATCCTTAACAAGACTGTGGTGTCACACGAAGCGATGCTAAATCAAGCTAAAGAACAGTATGAAGCAGCATTGAAAGAGGTTCAGTCTGACGCACTGAAGAACTATAGGGGGTTTGACAATGAGGCTGCCAGTAGACAGATAAAAACCTATGAACTGAAACTCGCTATGCACCTTGGACAGTATGCTGAAGCAAAGTCCTTGATAGGAGATGCACTGAAAGATGGTGAGAGCGTAGAGGTTATCTATAACAATGATGGGACTGATAACCCTCTTTACAGTGCGATTGGTCCTAATAGTCGTGACGTACAGGTAAGTCCGTCATTAGAGGCTGCAAGAACAACAGATGCTGAGAAGAAAGCTCTTCCACTGGCCCATGCAAGTGTCGACAAGAAGAACCCTAATCGTTATAACATTTATGCTTCGGCTTTAACAAGAAAGGGTACATTGACAATATCAGACGAGAATGATATCCATCTCGTCAAAGCAGAACTCATTGTAAGGGGTGTTATGACAGGTGATGCACTGACAGAAGTAAACAAAGTCATTGGGAAGTATGATACTGCAAGTCAGCTATCAACGGTCCCTACACTCCCTCAGATAGCCGCTCTGCGTCGTATCTTCCTTGCTTTTCGTGGTGAACGAACTGCAGATATCCGCCGTGGTTTGGAACAAGGGACAGCTGCAACAACTTGGTCAAACCGTAAGATTAAGTGGCTGCCAATGCCTGAGAAAGAATTACAAAGCCAAGGACTATAAAGCATATCATATAACTATATTATCTGTAACGGACGCACAATCTCTGCGTCCGTTATTATTTTCTTCTCTTTCAAACAGGTGTAAACCTAAATAAGAATAGATGCTTGACGAGTCTTCAAGAGAATGTTTGTAGGCCCTCAAAAAGATATCTTCTTGAAATCTAACGGTCATTAAGTCATAATCAACTCAGTACCTATATTATTTAAGCCATACTTTCTACGTTGCTATAAGTTAACTATTAATTCTATGGGAGGAATAACTTTTGAAAGACATCTATTGACTTTATTCCTCTCTTTTTGTATCTTTGCTTTCAAAAGAAAACAATTTGTATGAAAACATACCTACCTGAGAGTGCTCAAGATAATAATGAGGACAAAAACATACTACGAAAGAACCAACAATGGAAGACATTGCGTTTCTATCAAAAGACTGATACTCTATATCAGTTAACTTTCTCCTTCTGTAAACGATTTCTTCCTCTCTATGGAGACCGCACAGTTGATCAGATGGTACAAGCGGCTCGGTCGGGAAAGCAGAATATCATCGAAGGAACAGAAGATGGTGTGACGTCTACTGAAATGGAGCTGAAGCTTATTAATGTAGCACGTAGCAGTCTACAAGAACTAAGAGCTGATTACGAAGATTACATCAAATCGCGACATCTTCAATTGTGGGGAAAGAGTCATCCTCGCTATATCCCTCTCCTCAATTTCTGCAGGGTGAATAATGATTATGCTGCCTATAAACCATTCATCTATCGGTGGACAGCAGAAGAGTTCTGTAATACTGCTATAACCCTCTTACATATTACTGACCGAATGATGTGTCGCTATCTTGAACATCTTCAGAAAGCTTTCATTGAACAAGGAGGGATTAAAGAGCGAATGTATGCTGCCCGAACTGGCTATCGAAGGCAGCAAGACGAACTTATAAAAAGACTACAGGAAGAAAACAATGAACTGAAAGCTGAAAATGAGAGGCTAAGAAATGAGTTATTAATAATGAAGAATAAATGACAAGAGTATTCCTTTAGAGAAACAAGCAGGACTGCCAGAATTGGCAGACTCATCAGTAAAAACAAATAACCAATAAGCTGATTGCTTAGCATGGCTAAGAATGCTAGCATGCCTAGGAATACTAGCATGGCTAGAAATGCTAGCATGCCTAGGAATACTAGTATGCCTAGAAATGCTAGCACGGCTAGGAATGCTAGCTTGCTAGAGACGCTAGCTTGCCTAGAGACGCTAATATAACCAGAAGGACCCTCACCGCCCTCCTATCCCACACCATCCTACCATATAAACAACAAAGCCACCCAATACCTTGGGCGGCTTCATTATTTATTCCTTAAAGAGCAGTTATGCATCAACCTTACCAGGACCGAATGGAGCAATCGTACGTGGTTCCTGCTCTGGCTCATGGCGATCAATCTTTCCAAACTCTTTCTCATAACGAACGACATTGTCCTGTAAAGCTGCAAGAAGACGCAATGCATGTTCTGGAGCTATGATAACACGACTTGTAACAGTTGCCTTTGGTACACCTGGAAGAAGCGTAGCAAAATCAAGTACAAACTCTGAACTTGAATGAGAAATTATCTGGAAGTTTGTATAAACACCTTTAGCGATTTCTGGTGAGAGATCAATCTGTAACTGCTGACCCTCTTGATTCTGATTGTTATTGTCCATTTTAATTAAAAGATTTAGATAATACTTTATTACTAATGCAAAGATAATACATTATTATCATTTGCCCAAATGTAATAACAAAACTTTTTACCTCATATATACATGGCAATAGAGAGAACACAAATAAGGAGTTACTACTAATCACATAATGATAAAACTACACATTACGCTTTTGCTTATGTGCATTAGACAAAATTAGACTATATATTAGAACTAAAAAAAGGGATCTGCAGAATAGACTGCAAATCCCTTTTAATCTTATGTATGAAAGGCTAAGGATTACTCCTGCGTAGCCTCTGCTTCTTGCTTAGAGAAATCAAGAACATTCTTCTTGTTTGCCTCCATGCGCTCATGCTCCTCCTGAGAACCAACGATAATCTTCTGCCACTGACGAAGACCAGTACCGGCAGGGATAAGGTGACCACAGATAACATTCTCCTTCATACCCTCAAGGTTATCGCTCTTACCACGGA
>ENA-OWNK01001066-OWNK01001066.1-metagenome-genome-assembly--contig:-NODE-1066-length-12277-cov-4.127884_pt1 | contig 12277 bp, 8 predicted proteins | sample MGYA00245343_ERZ651121 | MGnify/ENA primary metagenome ERZ651121 (study PRJEB26857, sample SAMEA4031775) | metagenome | biome: human; feature: oral; material: saliva | place: Philippines | collected 2014... | reverse complement strand
TGCTGCCGAAGACATCGGATTGGCCAACCCCAATGCCCTGCTCATCGCCAATGCGGCCTTTGATGCCGTGATGAAAATTGGCTGGCCCGAGGGTAGAATACCCTTAGCCGAGGCCACCGTCTACCTTGCCACCAGCCCAAAGAGCAATTCTGCTTATCAAGGCATCAATGCTGCACTCGAAACGGCACGCTCAACAGGCAATCTCCCCGTGCCTTTGCACCTGCGTAATGCACCTACAAAATTGATGAAACAACTGGGTTACGGCAGCGGATACAAATACTCACACAACTACGAGGGACATTTTGCACAACAACAATATCTGCCCGACGAACTTAAAGACGCACGTTTTTGGTTCGCACAAAACTCGCCTGCCGAAGAAAAGCTACACCAACGCATGGTGCAACTGTGGGGAGACAAGAAGAAATAGGCCACCACAATATGGCTTTCCTGAATAATTGCCACAGAATGCCTACTGCATCACTGGCAACAACGGCAACAGACACTCTACTTGTTGGCTGCAAAACGCGTCAAAGATTAATATATCAACAACATATCACCCAAAAATAAAATTTAAAACATGAAAATCGTAATATTAGATGGCTATACTGCCAACCCCGGCGACTACTCCTGGAAAGAGCTAAACACCTTTGGTGAGGTGGAAATATACGACCGCACTTCGCCTAACGAAGTTATTGAGCGCGCTAAAGACGCAGACATGATTCTAACAAACAAGGTGGTTCTCAAGGGCGACACACTCGCACAGCTACCCCAACTCAAATATATTGGCATTCTTGCCACTGGTTATAACATCATCGATGTTGACGAAACGCGCGCCCGCGGCATTGTTGTATCTAACGTTCCTGCATACAGCACCGACAGTGTTGCACAAATGACGTTTGCCCATGTACTCAACATCACCAACCGTATTGAACACTACGCCAACCAAAACCGTAAGGGACAATGGAGCGCAGCTGCCGACTTCTGCTACTGGGATACACCACTTTGCGAACTGGCGGGCAAAACATTCGGTATCGTGGGACTAGGAAACATCGGACAAAAGGTGGCGTGCATTGCACGCGCTTTTGGCATGCGCGTCATTGCCCTCTCAAGCAAAAAGGCCGAAGAAATGCCCGAAGGCATTATGAAAGCCAACCTCGACGAGCTGCTTTCGCAAAGCGACGTGCTGTCGTTGCATTGTCCGCTCACCGAGAGCACACGCGAAATGATTAACAGCCAGTCGATTGAAAAGATGAAACAGGGAGCTATCTTGGTGAACACTGGGCGCGGACCGCTAGTTAATGAGGCCGACGTGGCCCAAGCTTTGGCCGATGGCAAGCTGGCTGGCTATGGCGCTGATGTGATGTGCAGCGAGCCACCCAAAGCCGACAACCCACTACTCAAACAGCCCAATGCCTTTATCACACCCCATATTGCATGGGCTACGGCCGAAGCTAGGGGCCGACTGCTGGCCACTGCCATTGCTAATGCCAAAGCTTTCATTGTAGGGAAACCCCAAAACGTGGTTAACGCTCTCTAACAAGCGCTGCCACCAATCACCTATAAGGCACGGCACGCAAGCTCTAAGCCCCGCCGTTCACTACAACAAGACAAACTATTTACACATCGAGCGTTCGCCTTGTGCGCGAACGCTCGATAACAACAAGTTCCAAAACATGGGCTTTGCCCATCCCTTTCCCTTTCAGGATAATTTATAAGAAATGATATACAGAGACCCCGAACTGGTTCAAACCGTTCAAACCATTATAGAGATAGTAGGAACTTTCGCTTTTGCCATATCAGGCATACGCCATGCATCTGCCAAACAGGTAGACTGGTTTGGCGGATTGGTATGCGGCATCGCCGTGGCCATTGGTGGCGGTACGATGCGCGATGTGATGTTGGGCGTGCGTCCCTTTTGGATGACCTCCTCTATTTACATGATTTGCACCGTGCTAGCCCTGCTTTCCATCATCGTTTTTGCCAAATACGTAAGACGCCTTAACAATGCTTGGTTTGTGTTCGACACCCTCGGACTGGCCCTTTTCACCATTGCAGGCTTACAAAAAACCCTGGCTTTGGGCCATCCCTTTTGGGTGGCCATCATTATGGGCTGCATAACAGGTTCGGCTGGTGGCGTGGTGCGCGATGTGTTGCTCAACAATGTGCCCCTCATCTTCCGCAAAGAGATTTACGCCATGGCAAGCATTGCAGGCGGATTGCTCTATTGGGGACTTTACGCCTTGCGCATTGATGTTAGCCTCATCGTGGTTATCTGCTTCCTTTTCATCTGTCTTGTGCGCTTCTTTGCTATGCGCTATCACATCTCTTTGCCCACTCTGCGCGAAGAAGAGATAAAGGAATAAACTTACTAACATAGCTTTTAAGCCACAAATTTTATCTCCCCAAAAACCTCTCGTTATGCAAGAAAACAATCCTTGGTGCGCTGCAGCTGCACAACTGGCAAGGCAGCTGCATACCCATCAAACCGACAAGGCGGGCGTTGATTATTTTGAGGGCCACCTTTCCACTGTGGCCTCCATGGCAAAAACATGGCAAGCCTGCGTTGTAGGCTATCTGCACGACGCCAGCGAAGACACACCTCACACCGTAAACCAAGTCGTCGACATGCTCGAAAACACCTGCGGAGCATCGCTTTCGCCAACAGATAGGGCCGACATTGCCACGGCCTTAACGCTGCTCAATCACCACAATGCGCCCGATAGAGAAACTTATATTCAGCGCATTGCACAAAATGCCCTAGCAAGAGCCGTGAAACTAAACGACCTTACACACAACATGGACCTTAGCCGACTGTCCAATCCCACGCCTAAAGACCTTACCCGACTTGAACGTTATAAAAAAGAATACACCTATTTGCAACTTTTTTGTCCCTAACTTAGTCTAATAGTAAAACAAAAACATAAAAATCATGAGTAAAGGAAAAGGAATATATCGTTCAAGAGACCGCAAAATTGCAGGCGTTTGCGGTGGTATCGCACAATATTTTGACTTCGATGTCACATTGGTACGCCTTATTTATGCGCTCGCAACCGTAACAACCGCGTTCTCGGGTGTGCTCGTTTATCTCATTGCCTGGCTTGTTGTGCCTAGCGAAGAGTTCACCCTCGACAAACCCGAATAGGCTTAAGCCTTATTTAAGTAAACTGGAATAGTTCTAAATAATGTTCGTCTGTGCTTGCCCTTATTGGCAAAGCACTCCCCATCTGTGCCAACAAACTCTACATACGTTTGCCACAGATGGGTGTTATGTTTTTAAGGTTAGGCCTCTTTTTAACCCAAATCGATAGTTAGAGCCGTTTAAATTTTGCATCTTATTGAGCACATTGCCTCTTGTTATGCAAGACAACACCTTAACCGCTAGCCTTGCCACCCATAAACACCTAAGTTTTTGGCTTTAAGAAAGGATTTATTTGCCCCTTGTTTCATCCTTTTAAAGCCTACAAAACTGTAAGATATTTCCACCGTTTTTTAACATTATGAATGCCCTCGGCGCAAAATTCTCTGCCGTCGGGCTTTTTTTCGCGCGTATTTTAAAAGTTTGTAATAAACTGATTTACAGTGAATTATTGATTTTATGGTAAAAACAGCCCTTGTAAGGCCTACATCAAGGATAAAACATCCTGCCAAGGTAGCAATTATTCAGCAACAACTTTTATTTTTATATACGGTTAGACTTCCTCTCTTAAAACCGTCTTTATAACATATATACGCGTATTTTACAAGCATATTGTTACTAAAACAACAAAGCCAAAATCAAAACGACAACGCAATTTGCAGCAAAATACCTTGCATTTAGCAGCAAAACGCAGTGCAATCTGCAGCAAAATGCAAGGTGTTTTGCTGCTAAATGCAAGGCGTTTTGCTGCAAATTACAAAACGAAAAGATATGAAAAAGAACTGTTTTTGGGTTGTTGCGAACACCAATTTGGCGCAACTTTTCGTGAAATAGAAATGCAAAAACATAGTAAATAGCAAAAGTCAGGGCGAAAAATGGGTTGAAACCTGCTTCCATTTTTCGCTCGTAGGGGTGTTTTATATAGGTTTTAGTAGGTTTTTTCGTCTAGAATGGTCGGCCAGAAAATCATGTTTTGTAAAATATATTTACTCAATTAACACATCGCAGCAACGATATTATCCCCAATCGGTCATGAGAGCCTAAACAGATTTTGTTTTATTGTTGAGCATATTGTCTGTATTTGTAGCGCAGGCGTAGCGGGCTACGTCAAGTTGCAAAGACAGGCAAGATGCGACAAGAAAATAAAAGAATGTTAGGAAACAACACAAAAACAAGAATTGGGGAAACATTGTGGTCTAAAGACCGATTGGGAATTATACTATAAGCAGTGCCAACAACCACAAAGATTAGCATTCAACCTCAGGAAAAAGCCAACCAAAAAGCGCAAAGAAACGACCAACAACCCAGTCTAACAGACATGCCATTGCAGCTATACAAAAAAATCAGTCTGCCCGTTTTGCAACAAGCAGACTGATTTGGGTTTAATCTTTATAGCTAAGGGTGTACTAAATCATGCAAGGCAACAAGCCATAGGGCTTTCGCCTTGAGTGGTAATAAAAGCACTTAAGCGGCAACTATTTTTCCCATACCACAGTTTTAGTCTTCAGTTCTTCACTATTAGGACCAACCATGATTTCAAATTCACCCGGCTCAACCACATATTTCATGCTATTGGTGTAAAAACCCAAGTCGCGCACATGTAAATCAAACTCCACGCGTTGGGTTTCGCCACGCTTAATGGCCACCTTTTTAAAGCCTTTCAGCTCTTTAACCGGTCTAACCATCGATGCCACTTTATCAGCCACATACAATTGCACCGTCTCTTCGCCATCCCTTTCGCCCGTATTCGTTACGTTGACAGCCACCTTCAAGTGTCCATTAGCATCAAAACGCGAAGCACACTCAACAGCGCCATAGGCAAAAGAAGTGTAACTAAGTCCGTAACCAAAGGGGAAAAGGTTTTTATTTTTCAGGTCGATATGGCGCACAGTAGACGTTTGTTCCATGTCGCCAGGTCTGCCCGAGCGTCTGTAATTATAATGATTGGGAATTTGTCCCTCGGCATAAGGGAACGAAACCGTGAGTTTACCCGAAGGATTAACGTCGCCAAAAAGCACATCGGCCACAGCATTACCACATTGAGTGCCAGGGAACCAAGCCTCAAGCAGTGCATCGGTTTGCTCGTTAACATGACCCAAGGTGAGTGGGCGGCCATTCATCAGCACCGTAACAAGCGGTTTACCAGCCGTTTTAAGCGTATCGATAAGTTGCTGTTGCAAACCAGGCAGCGACAAGAAGGCACGGCTACGGCTCTCGCCACTCATCAAAGCCTTCTCTCCCACCACAGCAATCACCACATCGGCATTAGCAGCAGCCTGGCGTGCCTGCGCAAATTCGTTGGTTTTGGTATCAAGGAAGTCGCAACCGCGAACGTACACCACCTCGGTGGCAGCTCCCAGTTTGTTGCGCAAGCCCTGCACCACGGTAATCACGTCGGCATCCTCGCCACGAGCTTTCCACGAGCCCAACACTTCAGCCCTATTATCAGCCAAAGGCCCAACAACGGCAATGCGTTTGATGTTTTTAGACAAAGGTAGCAGCGCATCTTTGTTTTTTAACAGCACCATACTCTTGGTAGCAGCCTCGCGGGCCAAGGCCATCAGTTCGGCCGACTTAACAGTTTGTTGCTCGCGCGCTTCGTCAAGGAAGGCATAAGCATCATCAAACAAGCCTAAACGATATTTCTGTCTGAGTATTCTTTCAACCGAAGCGTTCACTGTGGCCTCGCCCACCAAGCCCTTTTTCACAGCCTCGGCAATGTGTTCGTTGTAGAGTCCATCCACCATATCCATGTCGAGACCAGCGTTAAGCGCCATGATGGCTGCCCCTTTATCATCTGCCGTCACGCCTTGCGTTTTGAGTTGCACCACGGCATTCCAATCGCTCACCACAAAGCCCTTAAACTTCCACTGGTCTCTAAGCAGATGGGTGAGAAGCCAATGACTTCCCGAAGCCGGTTCGCCATTAACATCATTAAAGGCCGACATAAAGGTTTGCACGCCAGCATCAATGCAAGCCTTATAAGGAGGCAAATACATCTCAGCAAGCGTAGAAGGTGCGAGGTCTACCGAAGCATAGTCGCGACCAGCCTGCGGAGCGCCGTAGGCAGCAAAATGTTTGGCACAAGCCAGCACCGAATTGGGTTTACCCAAGTTCCATTGAAAGCCTTTAACACGAGCCTCGGCCACCTTACAACCCAAGAAAGGGTCTTCGCCAGCACCCTCAACGATACGTCCCCAACGAGGGTCGCGTGCCAAATCCACCATCGGAGCAAAGGTCCAGTGTATGCCCGAAGCCGAAGCCTCGATGGCAGCAGCCTTTGCAGTGCGATACATCAGGTCTAAATCCCACGAGCATGACTCGGCCAAAGGTGTGGGAAAAATGGTCTTATAACCATGAATAACATCAAAAGCAAAGAGCAAAGGAATTTTAAGTCGCGAGAGGCGCATGTTTTTATCTTGCAATTGGCGCAAGTTGGCCACGCCACCCACATTCAATATCGAGCCCACCATGCCTCTAGCCATGAGCGAATCGCTAAGAGCACCACTCTTAGGGCCCGTTAACAGCGAGCCGCCAACGTATTGCGACAGCTGTCCCACCTTCTCATCGAGGGTCATTTTGCTAAGCAGTTCGGCCACAAACTTATCTTCGGCAGTGGCCTGCTGCGTTATTTTCTGTTGGGCAATGGCCTTTTTAGGCAATTTGGGGCGTACCTTTTGGGCGTTGGTAACTAAGGCCGTACCCATAAAGAGCATGGCCAGCATCGTTGCACGTGGTAATTGCAATTTTAAATTCATGTTGTGTTATCTGTTGTTTGTTACGGGGAAATGCAGACCCGTTGTGATATTATTTCGCTTTAATTTCTAACTTTAACTCGGCATCTTCAAGGCCAATGGACTTTGCTTTTAGGTTAACTTCTCCCTCATCGTTGCCAGCTTGCACCACCACGAGGCACTTTCCAAAGAAAGCCTTACGGCGATTATCCTTAAATCGTTCGAGTGAGAAGGGGCTACCATTGTCAACCCCAGCGATGGAGGCATGGCCATTGAGCGAGAAAAACACCTCGTTTTCGGCCCAAGGACAAAGGTTTCCATCCTTATCCACCACTTCGACGGTAATAAACACCAAGCTTCGGCCATTAGCAAGAAGCGTTTTACGGTTGGGCGTAAGTCGCAGATGGTGAGGTTGTGCAGCCGTGTTGACGGTTCGTTCGGCCACTTGGCGTCCAGCCTTTCTCGACACCACGCGCACCGTTCCCGGTTCGAAGCGTTCGCGCCACATCACATGATACTCGTGTTCGTTGGCTTTTCGTTTCACGCCACGCGATTGTCCGTTAACAAACAGTTCCACCTCGTCGGCGTTGTTATAATAACACCACAGGTCAATTGTTTGTCCAGGCATCCAGTTCCAATGCGGGAAAAGATGCAACACCGTTTTGTTAGTCCACTCACTTTGGTAAAGATAATAGGCATCCTTAGGAAATCCGGCAAGGTCTACAATGCCAAAGTAGCTGCTTCTAGCAGGGAAATTAAAGGGAGTGGGTTCGCCAATATAGTCGAAACCCGTCCAAATAAACTGTCCCGAGCAGAAGGGTGTGTGTTTCACCACATCCCAAGTGGCCTCGTGAGTGGCACTCCACGAAGTGCACGAGTTATCGTAAGCCGAGCAAAGAAACGATGTATCGATAAACGGGCGGCGCTTACCTGGCAGTCGTCTTATCGAGTCGCTGGGCATGGCATAGAAGCCTCGCGTTTGCAAAGCCGATACACTTTCGCTCAACAAGAAGGGTTTGCCAGGGAAATTCTCGGGTACTTTAGCCACCTGCTTGCTATGATAGTTAAAGCCAATAACGTCTATCGCCCCACTTTTAAACAAATGGTTGTTGGGCGAAGTTTCGTTACATCCCGCCGTAATGAGTCGCGAGGGGTCGTTACGGCGTACAATATCGGCAAGCCATCGCGTAATTTTAGAATTGTCGCTAAGTTCTTTATTATCTGCCAATCGCGAGGGGTCGCGGGCGTTATTAAGTAAAATGTTTACATCGTCGAGGTCAACCCCTTGGTTTTTGTCGGTATTCCATTGCTCAAGCACCTCGTTTCCGATACTCCAAAGAATAATACTTGGGTGGTTTCTGTCGCGAAGCACCATATCAGTGATGTCTTTTTCGGCCCATTTATCGAAGAACAAAGCGTAGTCGAACTGAGTTTTGCCAGTTCGCCATTGGTCGAAAGCCTCGTCCATCACCATCAGTCCCATGGTGTCGCACATGTGCAGCAGTTCGGGTGCAGGCGGATTGTGCGAGCAGCGAATGGCATTAGCGCCCATATCCTTCATCATACGCAACTGTCTGTACAAAGCATCCTCGTTGATGGCAGAGCCTAGACACCCCAAGTCGCCATGCAGGCAAACGCCATTGAGCTTAGTGTTTCGGCCATTGATTGCGAAACCCGTTTTGGCATCAAAGGCAATATTGCGCAAGCCCATGGTGGTGGTGTCGCGGTCATGCACCTTTTTGCCATCAATAAGTTGGCTCACCACCTTATATATATAAGGAGCATGCGGCCACCACAGCTTGACATTAGTCATTTTTATCTTTTGGCTCACCGTGTTTTTGCCCTCATGGGCCACACAAGGAGTGGTGGATTGGGCCACGCAGCGTCCCTCGGCATCGTAAACCATCTGCTTAAGACTTAGCTTACGAGCTTGTGTAGCAAAACTTTCAATCGTAGAGTTGAGTGTAATGTTAGCCCCACGGCCTTTGAGTACGGGTAAGACCTGAACGCCCCATTGTGCAAGCCGAACCTCATCGCTACGCAAGAGGTATACATGCCTATAAATTCCGCATCCCGTGTACCATCGGCAGTTGGGTTGTTGTGCATTGTCTATGCGTACAGCTACGACATTTTCGCCCTTTTTGTTAAGAAAAGGCGTGATATCAAATCCAAAACCAATGAAACCATAAGGCCTAATTCCCACCAGCTTACCGTTTACATACACCGAAGTGTTCATAAACGCCCCGTCGAAGTGCAGCACATATCGGCTATGCTCATTGTTGTCGGTGAGCATTAGGCGCTTGCGATACCACCCAACCCCACCCGGCAGCGCGCCACCAACAGCACCCGAGGGATTTTTAACATAGAAATTGCCTTCGATAGCCCAATCGTGGGGCAGGTTAAGCACACGCCAAGCAGAGTCGTCGTAGGAAAGTTGTGCCATCTCAGGACTATCAGCCAATGCAAATCGCCATTGGGCATCCCACAATTGGCGTTCCATGGCATGCCCGCCCATAGGCAAGCATGCCACGAGGCACAACAAGAGTGCTCGGCACAAACTCCCCGCACGAAGCGAGAAACAGCTAATGCGGCCCCCTAAAGAATGAAAGAGGGCCCGCATCATTTCACAATCACCTTTTTACCGTCAACCACATAAACGCCCGAATGCAGTTTGGTATGTTCAAGAGTGTCGGCAACCTTCACACCCGTAACGCTATAAACACCTGTTGAAGCCTTGTGCGATTGGGCCTTAGGCATATCCACAGCCGTGACAACAGCCGTTTGTGCAGGCGTGTTAAGCGTAGCAATGAAGAGGCGCACATTGTGAGCACGAAGCACACAGCCATCTTTTTGAAGACGTTCAACCATAGCCTTGCTACCAATGTTAAACACAGCATGGGTAGAGCCTTGTTTCAAAGCGAACGCAGGCTTAACCAATTCGTTGCCATGAGCATCGCATAAAGTAACCGAAGGCGACGAACCAAAAGTCTCGATATCGAGCACAAGCGCGTCTTTCTCGTTAAGTTTGGCAAAACTGCTTGCATCCAACGCCACTTGAACATTGGGCGATGTAACTTGTTGCAGGTCTACCGAAGGCACTTCGCCAAACCAAATAGGTCTGTTGGCACGCTTATACACACGCACCCAATCAAGGTCGAGATGATATTTGGTGTTTTGGTTAAAACGCTTTCCCTTCAATTCAGGATTGTCTTCGGGATAACTAACGCCCAGATATTTGCCACCCATCTGCCCAGTAATAGCTAAATCCCATACTTGGTCTTCGCCTTTAGGCATGTTTTCGGGTTTGAGTAAACTTTCGAACTTACTAGTAGACTGCCAAACAGAGCGCACTTTGCCATCAAGAAGGAAAGTAACCACAATACCATTGCGATTGGTTTGCTTGTCTACCTGCACACCATAAACATGGTAGTCGGCACCAGGATTAAAATCGACAGAGCGAATACGGTGGGCAGAGTCGTTGATGTTATAATGCACTGTTTCGCCCCACTCCACATCTTTACCATGAATACTCTGGTTAACCATGTATTTACCTGGATGGTATCTGCGGGCGCTGCTCACGAAAACCTCTTCCAAATCAATTTCAAACATGCTTGCTCCCATGATATGTCGCAACCACAAAGCCATCCAAACGCCATATTCGTAAGGCACTTTGGCCCTCATCTCGATGCGCGAATATAAAGGATAATACTTCTTGGGCTCAGCAACATAGTGCGTTTGAGGATTTGATTGATAGGGATGCGTGCTAGACAATGCTCCCGAACGCCAACAAAGCTTGCCTGGAGCATGCGGAGCAGTTGTGTGTTTGTCTACTTGTGCCGAGATACGAACAAAGTCGGGCTTGCCAGCAGGCAACAGTGTAACCTGACTTGCATGATAGTTTTGCACGCTACCTTGCCCTGCATTAAAACCATAACTCCAACCTGCTCTATCTTCACCACTACCATAGACAAACCAATATGCGGGATTGAGCGTAGGCGAAGTAAACTCGTCGCCATCATAATAGGTCCAACCAGCAGGCTGTTCTTCTTTAGGAACAGAGCCGTTAGCACCCTTATGCAAGCCCTGTGCGCCCATAACGATAGGCGACAACAGCAAAATGGGTAAAAGAAAATACTTATTCATGATTTATTATTTTGGATTTAGAACATAGGTCAAACCCATATTTAAGAACATCAGGCCTTTGAAGAGCTCGCCAAGCCATCTGCCTTCGACGGCAAAGCCTGGCGAGCAGCAACAAAAAGCTTAAGGTTTAACGATGGTGGCCTTCATCGTTTCGAAGTTAATAGTAATCTTCGTGCCGGCCGTCCATACGTAATCTTTATTAGGTTCGGGGTCGCCTTGCTTGCGATAAAGGAACTCTCCCGTCTCAGGAACAACGTAAACCTCGCGTTTCCAGTCGCCAAACTTCTTGACATGATTGAATGTTGGGATGCTGGGATACATTCTCATACGCCCCGTTTCGGGCAGAGTGGCGCTCATACTCTTACCATCGGGGTCGACAGTAAAGGTGGCCGAGCTGCTTCCCGACCATGCTTGAAGCTTAACAGGCTCGATTGCCACCTCGCGCGAATCAAGTCCTACGTATATCATATATATACCATCGTTAGCCACAATGGCGCGGTTGTTTTGCACAGTGAAGCCAGTAGAAGTGGCAAGAGTAGCAAAATTGCCGTTTCCGAAAGCCTTCTCGTCGCTAAATTGCACGCCAGTGCCAGCCTTGAGGTAAGCAATATAGAACCAACGCGACTTTCCTGCATAGCCATTTTCAAGACTAACAACGCCAGGCGAAGCCCAATTCCAGCCACCAAAAGCGTCGCCCGTGAGGTAAAGGTTGTCTACACTACCAGGGAGTTTGTTCTCGGGTGTGGGGTCACCAAAGTCTGCGCTGCCCTCAGCAACGTTCAAGTTCACCGTTGTTTGTTTAGCAACAGGCACAGCAGGCACGTTGTTCGTGTTCAATCCAGGATAAACAAGCTTGCCATTGTTGATGGTTAAGAGCATCGTATTCCAATCGCGAGCATTATATTTAGATGTGGCGTAAAGCTTTAAAGCCCCAGTGCTAGAAGTGTTCAACGACAATTTGTCGCCAACAATATCAGCCTTAACTTCGCCCCCTCCAAAACATTCGCCCGTGCCATACACTTCAGGTTTCTCAAAAGCAAGCAATTTGCGGTTCAAATCAACATAAACAAGGTACAAACCTGTTTGCGACACTGTGGCTTGACCATTGCCATCGAGGGTGGCTCCCACCACACTACTAAAGGCAGACACAGAATTAGCACCATCGGGCGATGTAGACAAGGCCACGGTTTTGCCAGCTTCAACATAGCTTAAGCACCAAAATTCGCCGTTACCAGCAGCTCCCACGGGCGTCATGGTTACCATC
>ENA-OWNK01001063-OWNK01001063.1-metagenome-genome-assembly--contig:-NODE-1063-length-12290-cov-53.468819_pt1 | contig 12290 bp, 5 predicted proteins | sample MGYA00245343_ERZ651121 | MGnify/ENA primary metagenome ERZ651121 (study PRJEB26857, sample SAMEA4031775) | metagenome | biome: human; feature: oral; material: saliva | place: Philippines | collected 2014... | reverse complement strand
TGAAGAAAGACTTCCTCTTGCCTTTACTGATTATACTCGTAGTCTTTTTGGTGATGACCTTTATCATACATTCCTAAAAGGATTGGGAGAAACGGCACCGGTGAGTATACGTCTTAATCCCTTTAAGTTGACAGAAACGACTCATAAAGTTAATCCAGAACTTAACCCTCAGCCAATATCTTGGTGTAAGGAAGGCTATTGGTTGGATACAAGATCTAACTTTACGTTTGACCCACTACTTCATGCTGGGGCTTATTATGTGCAAGAAGCATCATCTATGTTTCTATCTCATGTATTACAACACTTGGTAAAACAGCCAGTTATGGCACTCGATCTCTGTGCTGCACCAGGTGGTAAAACAACTTGCGCACGTACGTCCTTACCTGCTGGCTCCTTCCTTTTCTCTAACGAACCGATTGGAAAACGTGCACAAATATTAGCAGAGAACGTTCAAAAGTTTGGTCATGAGGATGTTGTTGTTACGAACAATTACCCTCGTGATTACAAAAAGACAAAGCTTGGTTTTGATGTTATTATAGCCGATGTACCCTGCTCTGGTGAAGGAATGTTTCGTAAAGATCCACAATCAATAGAGGAATGGAGTCTACAGAATGTAGAGAACTGTTGGCAACTTCAGCGTAGTATTATTGCTGATATATGGGACAACTTAAAGCCTGGAGGTATTCTTATTTATTCAACTTGTACCTTTAATGCACATGAAGATGAAGAGAATATTGCGTGGATTCTCAACGAATATGATGCTGAACTCCTCTCTGTGCCTACAGAAGAGGCATGGAATATAACAGGTTCACTCATTGATAACCCACTTAAAGACGGTTGGGAATTTCCAGTTTATCGCTTTATTCCTGGTAAGACACGTGGTGAAGGAATCTTTATGGCTATTATTCGTAAGCGTGGAGAGAATAATGCGCTTAACAGTAAAACAACTATTGATATTGATAAAGCTATTGTAGAAGCTCGTAAACGCCTTCGCATTCTCTCGCATGGAGTAAAAGATGGAATGCAAAAAGGGAAGAATGTTATCCCTGACCATACGTTAGCACTCTCCTTTTCAACTGATAAATCGGCCTATCCTAATGTAGAGGTTGATTATCAAACAGCTATCGCTTATCTTCGTCATGAGGCTATTGTACTATCTTCTGATACTCCACGTGGTATCATTCTGCTTACTTATAAAGGGTATCCGATAGGCTTTGCAAAGAATCTCGGAAACCGTGCGAACAATCTTTATCCACAAGAATGGCGCATAAAGAGTACACATATACCAGACGAGCCTTTGGTTCTTTTATAATATAAATGCAGACAAGAAAAATATAGAAAACAATATATCCCTATAATATCTTAGAAATAAACGAACAATTATGCAACAATATTTAAACCTCCTCAATCGCATCCTCACAGAAGGAACACAGAAAGGTGATAGAACCGGAACAGGAACTTTATCCATTTTTGGTCATCAAATGCGCTTTGACTTGCGCGATGGCTTTCCACTGTTGACAACTAAGAAGCTTCATCTGAAGAGTATTATTTATGAATTACTTTGGTTCTTACGTGGTGATACGAATGTGCACTATCTACAAGAACATGGTGTAAGGATTTGGAATGAGTGGGCTGATGAGAATGGTGAACTTGGTCCGGTTTATGGTCATCAGTGGCGTTCATGGCCTGATTACAAGGGAGGTACAATCGATCAGATTAAAAATGTGGTGGATATGATCAAGCATAATCCTGACTCACGTCGTATGTTGGTCACAGCATGGAACCCAGCAGAGGTTGATGATATGGCTCTCCCACCCTGCCATTGTCTCTTCCAATTCTATGTTGCAGATGGTAGACTATCTCTCCAACTCTATCAGCGTTCGGCAGATAGCTTTCTCGGTGTACCTTTCAACATTGCGTCATACGCTCTCCTTTTGCAAATGATTGCACAGGTAACAGGTCTTGATGCGGGTGAGTTTATCCATACAACAGGTGATACACATCTCTATCTAAACCATCTTGAACAGGCTAAACTCCAGCTTACTCGTGAGCCACGTCCACTGCCAAAGATGAAGATTAATCCTGATGTAAAGGATATCTTTGATTTTAAGTATGAAGATTTTGAACTGATTGATTACAATCCGTTGCCACACATTCCGGGAGTAGTTGCAGTGTAAAAGGAAGCCTCCCCCAACCCCTCCGAAAGGAGGGGAGTGCAAATAGAAAGTAGTTGGAGTATGAAATTAATCAATTCTCTCAACTTCTAAAATAGTATATTAAATTAGTCAAGAACTATAAATCCTTCACCAAACTGATGCTTAACCAGCACTCCCCTCCTTTGGAGGGGTTGGGGGAGGTCCAAAAATACCATTATGGAAATAAATATCATTGCTGCAGTAGCAGCTAATCGTGCCATTGGTTATCAGAATGATATGGTCTATTTTATTAGCGAAGACCTTAAGCGTTTTAAGCAACTTACAACGGGACATACCGTTATTATGGGACGTAAGACCTTCCATTCATTGCCAAAAGGTGCTCTGCCTAATCGTAGAAATATCGTACTCAGTAGAACGGAGACAGACTTCCCCGGTTGTGATGTTTATTCTTCACTTGAAGAAGCACTTAAACATATTGGGTCAGAAGAAAAGGCATTTATCATTGGTGGAGCAAGTCTTTATAAAGAGGCGCTTGCTATAGCAGACCATCTCTACCTTACAGAGATTGCTGCTACTCCTTCACAAGCAGATGTTTTCTTCCCAGAATATAATGATGGTACATGGGGTGTGGAATCACGTGAGGAACGTCCTGCTACTGATAATAATCCTGCATACGCATTTGTAAACTATGTGAGGAAATAATCTTCACCCCAAACTCCTGTCCTCCAGAGAGGGAATAACAAATATTGAATTGTATAATAGCATAACAAAATATACAAGATAACTCATTTTAAAAGCTCCTAACATAGGAGCTTTTTTTGTATAAAAGTTTGTTTCTGTTTTGATATTTGTCAGATATTTTTCAAAGTTGTAATTATAATACATGCTCTTTTAGCTTCTAAAAGATGCCGAATTGGCTTTCAATAGATGCCCTTTTGACCTCTAACTAACGCCCTTTTGAACCCTTACTAAGCACCTTTTAAAATACAAGTTTATAACTATCTGTATTGCTGTAAGTTACAAACGCATAAGAAAGAGGTCTTTTTTGATTAAAAAACATTCCCTACTTTGATATTTTTGTAAAGTCTTTTCGTTTGCTTATAGTTGTTTAAAAGTACATTTCTGATGCTCTACAGCCTTCTACCAAATAGTAATATTCAATGTGTTTGATATTAAAGAATATGTGTACTTATTATCAACACCACATGTGTTAGGCATCAGCACCATATGTGTCTGGCATAAACACGTAAGTAAGAATTGGTGTTAGAGCATATTATAGTTATCATCTTAAGGAATAATAAGACCTGATTTTCAACTATTCAGCCCTGCTAATCTGATTAGCAGGGCTGAATAGTTGAAAATCAAAAAGATTAGAATGGTAAACCAATCGCTAAGTGGAAGGCTTGTGCATCCTTAAATTTTGATATGTTATAGAAACCAGTCTTGCCTGTTTCATAAGGTACGTGTAAGCCAAGTCCCCAATCAAGACGAATCATGAAATAGCCAATATCATAGCGCAAACCAACTCCCGTACCGAGTGCCATTTCATTTAATATATTCTTAAACTTGAAATGTCCTTCTGGACGACCATCGTCGTAGTGCATTGTCCACACATTACCAGCATCGAGGAAAACTGCTCCGTAGAGTGAACCCATAAGGTGAGGACGATACTCAAGGTTGAACTGTATTTTGATATCACCTGTCTGTTCTACGTATGAGCGTCGACGCTGTGTTGAGCGATAGCGTCCTGGACCTATTTGTCGGGCATTAAACGCACGGATGCTATTGGCTCCACCTACATAAAACTGTTCTGTATAAGGTGCAAAACGACTATTACCATAAGCCCATAGCGTACCCAAATTGACGTGGGCTGCAATACCATTCTTCTCTCCAAGACTCCATACTTTTGTAAGATTAGCGTCAATCTTCACAAATTGTGCAAATGGATTTTTAAAGAGTTTCTTGTCTTTTTCGCTCCAACGTCTACCAAAGGCAGCGTAACCTGCAGACAAGATGTTTGAAGCTTCACTAACCGTTGTCCATATTTTAATCGGACTTTTATAACGAGCTGGGCTCATAAACGTATGTTGGAACATCATCTTTGGAATGAACTGGTCTGCCAATGATACTTCAAGATATGGAACACTATCTATCAATTCAAGATAACGGTCAGTCACGTTATGCATATACTCATAAGTCAGTGTCAAAGGAGAGAACGAATAGCTATTACGCTCGTTTGGCTGCCACTGGTATGTTAACTCGCCTGACACAACATGACGCTTGAAATACTTAGAACGGTTCAACACATCAACAGAAGCTTTAAGGGTCGTTGATGGTGTTGTATAATAGATGCGTGGTCCCTTAGGGATATATACAAGTCCCTTCTCTGCAGCTTCAGCACTCTTTCTCTCTTCACGTTCCCAACGCTTTCGTGGTGGTGTAACGAATGGATTAACAAGGCGAGGAAACTGTAAACTGGCTTCAGCACCATACTCATAATTATTCAGTCCAAGGCGATCACGGCCGTCATCATCACTACTTGCCGACCATTCATAAGAACCATGTATGCGTAAATTAAGTTTCTCACCACCACGGAATGCATTACGTTTTGTCAGACCAATAATAGCCTCTGGACCATATCTGCCACTTGTTTTCCCCTTTCCATAAGCCTCAATATAGAAGTCATAAGGCTTATCAAAGGTGCAATTAATAGTCATGTCTAAGATATTACATGAATCAGTGCTATCACGTGGAGTGAAAGTAAAGTTCGTAGCAGAGAATAGTCCGCTACCATTCAGCTGTTGCTGGCTTTTTTCAAATAGTTCGTTATTATACACAGTACCCGGCCATATCTTTAAATCATTAGCTATGGCACGTAGACGGAGTGGCATGTGCGAACCGTTGTAATTCACAATGACATCACGGAAACGCTTGTGCTGAGTAAGAGAATCTATGAACTGACGCTGTAGGTTGATGTTAATGGTTCCTATTGTCCATTTTCTCAATGCTTTATCACTTACTGAATCCGCCATTTGCAGACGAACAGCAGCTAAGCCATAAGCCTTCGTTGTGTCAGCAAGATAACTCGCATCGTTATTCTGATAATAATAATAACCATTATTACGGAACAAATCAGTTATTCGCTTGCGTTCTTGTTCAAGTGTTGCTACATCAAAAGCATCTCCCTTGTGGATAATTGCTTTATCAAGATTGGTTCTTATCAAACTATCTGCTGAAGGTGGAAAGTTAGTGTATTGTACGCTATCGAGCAACCACAGACGTCCCATATCAACAGCATACTGTAGTCGCATCTTCTTTGGATTACTCTGTGCAAGCTTTTCATAGCTTATCTTTCCTTTGAAATAACCACGTTTACGTAAGAGATTTTCACCAACCGTTACACGCAAATCAGGTGTTGTTGAACTCATTAATACCGGTGAAGAGCCAAATGCACGTACTAACCAACGACTGAGTCCGGTTGTATCTTGTGAGAAAGCATTCCATATCCATAACCCGATAGGGAAAGGAGAACGCACACTGGGGCTACCCAACCAAGCGGCATTAGGCTTAGTTGCTAACACAAGATCCAACTCTTCTTTCACATCATTGAAGTGTTGATTTTCTTTGTAATTACTGTATTTTGTCGGCTCCATACCTGTATATAGGTGTTCACCATCAGGGATTGCTGAAGTCGTACTACAGGCAGCAAGTATGAATAAGAATGCCATAAAAGCAAATAGTTCTATGACTCCTTTTCCACCTGTTGTTCTTATATATTTATTTCTTTTTGTCATTTACAAAGTTTATTAATGTATCTCGTTTGGGCTTCTCGGTCTGTGGTGCTACTACAGGATTATCTTCTTTAGAGCGGAAGATATCCTTGAAATGACGTAACTTACGACGCCACATGAAGCCAGCACCAAACTCACTCAAGTTACCTTCTAACCAATCGTATGCCTCACGCTCATAGTAGAGTTTAAAATACTTGGTTTCTTTTTGGTTTAGACGATATTCAAGCGAGAAGTTATCGAAGTAAGCGCCATTATCTTCAGAGAACTGTGAACCTGTTGAAACTCGTCCACCCATAATGATACGTAGACGATTATTCCACAGACGTTTTGAGAACTTGAAGGTATAGTCGGTGTGTAAGTTACCATTCACATCGGCAGCACTTTCCATGTTGGCAGTCAAGTCGAGTCCCATAGAGTTAAGGGCTTTACCCGTAATAGAGTTGACTTGTGTCTGTAGGAAGCTCGCTAATGCACCACTCATGGCAGTATTAGCACTTGCTGAGTTATCACCATCGAAGTACATACCTGATGCTAACATTGTAACGGCAAGCTTTGAGCGTTCCTCAACACTCTTCGTATTAAGGATATTCTGTATCTCTTGGTCGTCTGGAGCAGTTATAATAAATTCCACACCAGGTTTAGGGAACTGCTTGGTAAGGCTTATACCACACTCAAAATCAACAATCCTACCTTCACCCGAACCATTCGAAACACTTGTTCTGACTTTTTCCGTTGCGGTAATTTTCAGTGTTGGTTTCATCGGATCACCCGTAAATTCAAGATAACTTCCGTCTTTAATGTTGAAAGTACGGAGTGGAATAACTGGCAGAGAGTATTTCATCTTACCATCACTCAACGTATATCTACCTCGAACCTGCACACCATTGGTTGGGTCATAGTTAAGAAGTAGATTGCCACCACCTACAAAATCGATATAATTAGACTGGTCGGCATTCAACGCACATAATACATGTACCTGTTCGTCAATATCTACATTGAGCCCCATTGTAAAGCCAGTAATGTCTGGACGTTTGACAACATTAACCGTAGAATCATTGAAGTTGATGAACTGAACGAGGTCTTTCAAATCGTCATCAGTAGATAATGTACCATCGCGTACTACGTATGTGACATCTGTACTACCTAAGACATCAAGCTTTCCAACTAACTGTAAGTTGTTTAAAAGGCCGTTTATTCGTCCTGTAAAGTCAACGAAAGCCTTTCCATAAACTTCTGAACGAGGATTCTTCTTTGCATTAATGATTTGGAAGTCCTTAGCCCTCAGTTGTGCATCAAGCTGCATCTTATTAAGATTAGAGAAGTCTAAGTAGCCCGATATGTCGAGTGGTGAACCATTACTTGCAAAGAGTTCGAAATTCTCAAACTGAATATGGCTATTGTGTATTTGAACAGGATCATCCGCAAAGCGCATCCTTATGCCGTAAGGTGCACTCACCAAATAAGTTGAATCAAGATAAATCTCACCATTTAAGTCCAAGTTCTTAAGTGGACCCTTTACTGTTAAGGTTCCTTCTCCTACTCCATCGAGTCCTACAATTTGGTCAGGAACGAAGCCATTGACGTAATTTAGTGGGAAACGGTTCATCTCTAAGGTTGCATCAAGTTCTCCAGCCCCCTCATTATTATAGGTACCCGAAAGTGAACCGACTTCCTTTCCGTTTTGTGTTATTATACCATCAACATAGTGAGTACCATCTCCCTTAGGCATATAAACAAACTGTGTGCCCACATCTCCCATAGGACTATTCTCATAAACAAGCTTCTTAATAGTCATATCGCTTGATATCGTGAGTTCCTTTTCAGTCTGAACAAGATGATAGTCACCGTCCAACATACCCGACAACTTCGGTGCAAATGGTAAGATTTCAAACAAACTGCCTAACTCAAAGTGGTTCATTGAGAGTGTAACATTTTGTAATGAAGTAGGATCATTATCTTCTGTTGATACGAGCATACCAGTTCCGTCAGCTGCTTCAAGACGAAGATTGGCAGATAGACGACGGTCACGTCCAATGTAGATATAGTTGGAATCATTGACCGCAAATGACTTATAACCTAAGATAGATTGAGGAGAAGTAATTGAAAGTTCTATTCCCCTACCCTTCATAGCAGCCTTCATCGCTAAGTCGAAACCAGTCTTACCCTTATTATCAAGGATGGTTGCATGTGTCTTCAAACCATGTTCGTAGAGCGCACCCTGCAAAGATCCATGATAAGGATATGTATTATTAGGGCTATTTATTACAGATAGCGTATAGTTCAACTGTCCATCTATACTGGTAAGGTCAGCCCTAATACTGTCGAGAAGAATATCATTATATACCAAAGAATCAATACTAATTCTTCCATCGAGTCCCTTTGTTGGTGATGATGTCAGGTTAATATCTGCCTGACTAAAGGCATAACCATCTTGTGCTAACAAGTTAGAGAATAAGTTGTCACGTCCACTGCGGAGCGTAAAGTGTCCTATTGGTAACTGACGGAGTATAGCAGACTGATCTATACGACGATTAGTCAATTGCTCACGTACAGTCTTATAGATTCGCTTTCCACTTTCTGCCAATTGGTTGACACTACTATTAAAAGCTGTACTGAGATGGAAGTCTCCACCATTCAGAACTGCATGCACTGTATCACGACGACTCATAAGGTCGACATTCACATCACCTGGAGTATAGGTACGGTCTTTTTCGGTAACACGAAGATTGCCAATCAAACCACGAACATTCAAATTATCTTTGCCAGACATTGCAAACGAGGTGTTAGCAGAAAAACTACTTGTCATCGCTTTGTCTACAATTCCTAATTGGTAAAGGTCTACACGTGGGAAAACACCATTTATTGAACCTTCAATTTGATTACCACGCATGGTTGCATCAAGATTGAAATTACCTTCAGCTAATGGTAAACGCTCTCCCTTACGTTGTTCGCTTAGTAATAAATTACCCACATTTCCACTTACAGCATAGTACTTCTTCATATCTGAACGAAGCGTAATGTCTGTATTAGCAGATGTTATATAATGCTTATCTATAAATCCAAAAGCCTGCAAATCAGCTTCTGATAGATTTCCTTTTATGTGAGTGTCAAGGCTACCAGGGCGTACATCAGCTCGCACATCAAAGTTTCCAGCTGCTAAAAGTCTGCTTTTCTTTCGTCCTTCTTGCAGAAGGCGGAACGAACGAAGTGGACCACTGACATGATGAATGTTCTTCATATCAGAGTGTACATCAACATCAGCCCATGTAGAAACTACATATCTTTGATTCATTGCGCCAATGGCGTGCAAGTCAACACGACGTAACCAACCCCGTAGATGACCATCCACAAGTTTTGTATTAACTCTGCCTTTATAAGTAAAATCGCCACCTATCATTCGGTTCGTACTCTTTACATGAGCCGAAAGTTGCTCTCCATGTTTTGAAATGTCTCCATTCAAGCCATCCAATACGTAGTTACCATATTTGAAACTACGAATACGAAGGCTGAGATTGGTTGATGATTTTGGATTTAAGAAGTCTGTACCTCGTCCTTGCGTCTTTATTGTTCCAGAGAAAGCTGATAAACCCATATGGGGTAAGAAACGATGAACAGGGAATGAAGTCGCATCTGCTGTAATACGATATAGTTCTGTTGCTGTATTATAAGCACCATTCAATCGAATACGTCCGCCACCTTGTGTCAACTGTATGCTACCTGTGTACAGCGTTTTACGCACATGAATATCACCATTTATACCTACTCCATGTGGGAAAGCTATTGTCTTGCGCACATCACGTGGTAATAATTTAGAAACAAAACCAAGATTACTTGCTGTTCCTTTAAGTTTTAAGTCACTGCGAAGATGACCAGCTCCAGACATCATATCAGCTATCCATCCTGTTCCTGTAAGGTCAAAATAGCCTGGCATAGCTAAACGAAGCTGTTTAAAAGCTGCTGAACGAAGATTTCCATCCAGTTGACCCTTTATGGTGATACTTTGATTAGGAATAGCCTGATAAATATTCTTTGGTACGGAGGTTAGGAACGGGTGCAAATCTTCCAGACGTAGAAAACCATCTAACTGAGTAGATATCTGCCCAGGATTCTTATCAGCAAAGGCATTCATGTCCATCATAAACCGTCCAGAAAGCTCAGTGTTAGGTAGTCGGAAATACAAATCAGGTAGATTGATACTTGTAGAATCCATAGAAAATGGTCCACGGAAATCCTTTACTATCAGTCCACTCTTTTCCTTCATATTAGCTGTACGAACACGTATTCGAATCTTTGGAGCAGCATATAGGAAGGAATCTATACCCAGATTAACATCTTGCATGGCTATATGTGCTGCATCAAAACCTGTCTTTGCATGGCGTACATAGTTTTGATCATAACTAAAATCACCGCCTTGCCAATCTACGTTTGCAACCTTGTATATGTTGTCATGTAATAGAAGTTCAGCTCCGTTAGCTACTGCTTTCTTGAAGTTTGCATGAACACTCATTGTGTCGCCAGGCATATGGAAGCGAAAATCCGTTTTTGTAAGATTAAGTTTATCTATATTGATACGCCAAAGTGGCTTCTGTTTGTTTGGATCTTCGGGTACAGTATCTCCCAAAGCAATATCTACCCATCCCCCTTCTATATCTGCTTTGTTAACACGAACAGAATCACCAACAAGGTTAACTGCATGGCTAACAATATGCAAGCGTTGCAAATCACCACGAATACGTAGGTCACCAATAAAGTTGACGGTATTTGCTTTGAGTTTTGTAAATGTTAATTCGTTTACTTCTACCCTACTTTTAAGCAATGGCAATAGGTCTACATTAGCCACCAAGCGATGTACATCTGCCACCGTATCTTTCTTATTAGGAATAGAATCATTCGGGCGAAGCATCTTTAGACCATCTAACTGAAGGTCTAAAGGAAAAGATAGATTGACCCTATCGATGCTTACCTCCATTCCAGTCTTGTCTGAAACATAGGCCGCCACATGCTTTACAGCCCAATTTTGAACGGGTGGACAATATAGTAAAGCTACGAGGATAAGAAACAGAATGACAGGTGTTGCTACAATTGCAACCAGCCATTTCAAGCTCCTATTCATATTTAAAATGTTAGTCATTAACAACTTTCTCGAGAAAATATCCTTAATAAGTAGGATTAATACGTTAGTAAACTCATATAATTACCTGCAAAGTAACACAAAAAAAATGGAATAGAAGAGTTTAAAAAGGTAAAAAAGCAAAAAGAGTAAAGAGATAAAATAGGGTTTATTTATAAAGTAACTAAATGATTGTTGCATTGCTTTATTCGAAGAGTTGATAATAACTAATACACTAAAACATAGTTATGGCATACTTTTAATCTACTATTTTTTCTTTTTGCTCAATAAAAACAAATCTTCTAAACCCTTCAAAAAAATGCCGATGTGACTATGAAAAAACATTACATAATTTTGTATGAACAACTTAAAGTAAAGACAAAAAAGATATTTAAAAGGTGGTCTTGTAACTAACAAGTTTTCAAGTAGTTATAAGGATGAATTTTAAAAGGTGCTTAATTAGCCTTCAAAAGGGCGTTAGTAAGACCCCAATAGGGCATCTATTACAAGCCAATTAGGCATCTTTTAGAAGCTAAAAGGACATGTTTTGATTTTAAAGAGTGCAAAATAGTTTACAATAATAAGTTAATGAAAAACTTTTTATTCGATTATATTTATTAGCCCAATTAGCCTAATATGTCCAATTAGCCTAATATGCCTAATTAGCCAAATAATCTCCAAAAACTTATTCAAAAGATAATTTCTTCAGTCGAGTGCGTAGTTCTTCTGCCTGCCCTTTTCTGATAGAAAGAACAACTTCGCAAGTATTGTCAAATACTTGATTAACAATGCGAGGATTCATTTCCTTAATGATTCGCATAACATCATTCATCATCGGATAAGTAAATGTATATTTCACTTCCTCTTCAATAAATTTTTCTTCTATCTCGCTATTTGATAATGCATCTGCTGCAGCCTCACGGTAGGCAACAATCAAACCACCAGTACCGAGGTTTATACCTCCATAATACCGAATAACACAAATGAGTGTATTTGTTAATCCATAACTGTCAATCTGTCCAAGAATAGGCTTTCCTGCTGTTGAAGACGGTTCACCATCATCATTTGCTCGGAATTCAGTACCATCAAAACCTACTCTATAAGCATAGCAGCAATGGCGAGCATCATAATACTTCTTTCGATATTCTTTTACTATCTCTAACGCCTCTTCGACAGAATCAACATGATGTGCAAAAGCGAGGAACTTACTCCGCTTTTCAGAGTAATATCCCT
>ENA-OWNK01001049-OWNK01001049.1-metagenome-genome-assembly--contig:-NODE-1049-length-12384-cov-5.988888_pt1 | contig 12384 bp, 10 predicted proteins | sample MGYA00245343_ERZ651121 | MGnify/ENA primary metagenome ERZ651121 (study PRJEB26857, sample SAMEA4031775) | metagenome | biome: human; feature: oral; material: saliva | place: Philippines | collected 2014... | reverse complement strand
CTGTCCGGAACTCAACTTCCGAAGCTCTAAAGTTTTTGCATAGGCATCGTGCAACACTTGCTCCATACCGCGCTCCTGAAGAAGTGCCACAGCGGAGCGGAAAGCGACAAATTCGCGCATCTTACGCATATCGATACCATAGTAGTCCGGATAACGAATCTGCGGAGAGCTGGAAACAATGACGATCTTCTTAGGTTGCAACCTATCCATGATACCGATGATGCTCTGCCGCAGAGTAGTCCCACGGACGATACTGTCATCGATCACGACCAAATTGTCTACGCCGGCTTGTACCGTGCCATAGGTAATATCATAGACATGAGCTGCCAAATCATTGCGGCTATTGCCTTCCGTAATAAAAGTTCTGAGCTTGATGTCTTTGATCGCCACCTTCTCTGACCGAACCTTTCGTCCTAGAATCTCACGCAACTTGGCTTCACTCATATTCGGGTTCTCGCGAATCTCTCGAATCTTGCATTCATCCAAATAATGATCTATGCCCTCCAACATACCATAATATGCCACTTCGGCTGTATTCGGGATGAATGAAAAGACAGTATGGGAAATGTCGTAATCGATCGCTCGGAGGATGCGTTCCGAAAGCAGATACCCCAGAGCCTTTCTCTCACGATATATATCCTGATCACTGCCACGAGAGAAATAGATACGCTCGAACGAACAGGCCTGATAATTCTTAGGCTCCAAGATACGCTCGATACGAGGTTCCCCCTTGCTATTGACAAAGATAGCTTCTCCGGGCATCAACTCCCGAACGGCCTCTGCCGACAGATTCATCACAGTTTGGATAACGGGACGCTCCGAGGCCGTGACCACGATCTCATCGTCTATATAATAGAATGCAGGTCGGATACCCCAAGGATCGCGCACGGCATAGCTCTCTCCACTTCCGGTGAGGCCGCACATGACATATCCGCCATCCCAGAAGGGACTACACTTCTTGAGCACATTGGACAAATCGATACGCTCTTCTATAAAATGCGTGATGTCCATTCCTTTCAGATTCTGTTCTTTCCCGATACGGAACAAACGCTCCACCTCGCGATCCAGACGATGACCGATTTGCTCCAGCAGGATATGCGTATCGGACATATTGCGCGGATGCTGTCCGACAGAGGTAATTTCGTCGAAGATGCCATCCACATTGGTCAGATTGAAATTGCCGCAAATGGACAAGCACTTGGCACGCCAGTTGCTGCGGCGTATCATCGGATGGACGAAAGTCAGACCGCTCTTTCCGGTAGTGCTGTAGCGCAAGTGTCCCATGTAGCACTCTCCGAAGCAATGAGTATGACAACAGAACAATTTTTGAACTACCTGCAGTACGAGCTTAATCGCTCGGAGTTGACCATAGTAAGCTATGGCGACGACCTGCGTGCCTTTGAGGCATTTTTCAAAAATAAGGATACTCTGCTCACATGGGAGGCTGTAGATGCCGACCTAATCCGTGACTGGATGGAGAGCATGATGGATAAAGGATGCAGTGCCACTACAATCCAAAGAAGATTGAGTGCATTGCGTTCTTTTTATCGTTTTGGGCTAACTCGTGGCTATGTAACAAAAAATCCCGCAAGGGGGATTGTTGGACCCAAACGTAGTAGGCCACTACCACAGTTCTTGCGCGAGTCGGAAATGAATCGCCTACTTGATGATGTACCCGTTGGAGATAGTTATCGCGAACTATTGGCCTATATCATTGTGCTGGTGTTTTACTCAACAGGAATGCGTCTAGCCGAACTTGTTGGGCTGGATGATGCCAATATCGACTTTGATACGCGCGTGATAAAAGTGCTTGGAAAAGGTAGTAAACAGCGGTTAATTCCCTTTGCCGATGAGTTGGAAGAGGGATTGAAAATCTATGTAGCGCGTCGCGACGCCGAAGTGGTGCGCAAAGATAAAGCCTTCTTTGTAGACCAGCGAGGCCAACGCGTAAAGCGTGGAGCCGTACAAAATAGCGTTCGCGCAAGTTTGGCCAAAGTGACGTCGATGAAAAAACGTTCGCCACACGTGCTGCGGCATACATTTGCCACCGCCATGCTAAACAATGAAGCAGGCTTGGAAAGCGTAAAGAAACTTTTGGGGCACGAAAGCCTGTCAACAACAGAGATATATACGCACACAACATTCGAACAACTAAAGAAAATATACGATAAAGCCCATCCTAGGGCTTAACCTTTTAAAAGAATAGGAGATATATTATGGAGATCAAAATTCAAGCGATTCATTTCGATGCAACAGAACAGTTGCAGGCGTTTATCGAGAAAAAAGTGTCGAAGCTGGAAAAAACTTTCGAACAAGTGCAGAAAGCCGACGTGTCGCTGAAAGTGGTTAAACCAGCCACTGCCATGAACAAGCAAGCAAGTATCACGGTTTCGTTCCCCGGGAATACCGCTTTTGCCGAAAAAACATGCGATACATTTGAGGAAAGTGTAGACCAATGTGTAGACTCTTTGAAGGTTCAATTAACGAAAATCAAGGAAAAACAGCGCGAACATTAAAAAAAACGCGGAAAAGTTTTGGTGAATAAAAAATAATATCTACCTTTGCAGCCGTCTTAGAACAAGTGCTACATGTTTCGAACGACGGCTGCAAAGCCAAAACCTCTCAAACGAGGTTTTAGTAAAAGCCAAGAAACAAACACACGTTTAATAAGGCGCAACGCCAAATGAAAATCATGGCGATTGCAAAACAAGGGTGGTTACCAGAGTGGCCAAATGGGGCAGACTGTAAATCTGCTGTCTTTCGACTTCGGTGGTTCGAATCCATCACCACCCACTTCAGTAGAAGTTTAGCGTTCTCGCAATGAACAATGCAACGTTGTTTATGTGATAGAGTGAGCGAGAATGCAAGCATGCGGAAATAGCTCAGTTGATAGAGCACTAGCCTTCCAAGCTGGGGGTCGCGGGTTTGAGCCCCGTTTTCCGCTCTATGGTTTTGCTGTAATAGCTCAGTGGTAGAGCACTTCCTTGGTAAGGAAGAGGTCCTGAGTTCAACTCTCAGTTACAGCTCTATCACGGTTCTTTTTTGCATTGGAAAACCATTTGATAAATCAATTAATAAATAAAAAGCAAAGCTATGGCTAAAGAGACATTTGTGCGTACCAAACCGCATGTTAACATTGGTACTATTGGTCACGTAGACCACGGTAAGACCACCTTGACCGCTGCCATTTCTAAGGTTCTCCATGAGAAGGGCTTCGGTTCAGAAGACGTTAAGTCTTTCGATCAAATTGACAACGCTCCTGAAGAAAAAGAGCGTGGTATCACCATTAACACCGCTCATATTGAATACGAAACGGCTAACCGTCACTACGCTCACGTAGACTGTCCGGGTCACGCCGACTATGTGAAGAACATGGTAACTGGTGCTGCTCAGATGGACGGTGCTATCATTGTAGTTGCCGCTACTGATGGTCCTATGCCCCAAACTCGCGAACACGTGCTTCTCGCTCGTCAGGTAAACGTTCCTAAGTTGGTTGTGTTCCTGAACAAGTGCGACATGGTTGAAGACGAGGAAATGCTTGAACTTGTTGAAATGGAAATGCGCGAGCTGCTCGATCAATACGAATACGACGGCGACAACACGCCTATCATCCGCGGTTCTGCCCTTGGCGCATTGAACGGCGTTGACAAGTGGGTTGACTCGGTTATGCAACTGATGGACGCTGTTGATACTTGGATTCCTCTGCCTCCTCGTGAAGTTGACAAACCTTTCTTGATGCCTGTTGAAGACGTATTCTCGATTACTGGTCGTGGTACTGTTGCTACGGGTCGTATCGAAACTGGTAAAGTTAAGGTGGGCGACGAAGTTGAGTTGCTCGGTCTTGGTGAAGACAAGAAGTGCGTAGTTACTGGTGTAGAAATGTTCCGCAAACTCCTCGATGAAGGTGAAGCCGGTGATAACGTAGGTCTGTTGCTCCGTGGTATCGACAAAAACGAAATTAAGCGCGGTATGGTGCTTTGCCACCCCGGACAGATTAAACCTCACAAGAAGTTCAAAGCTTCTGTTTACGTTCTGAAGAAAGAAGAAGGTGGTCGTCACACTCCATTTGGTAACAAATATCGTCCTCAGTTCTACCTCCGTACGATGGACTGTACCGGTGAAATCACTCTTCCCGAAGGCGTAGAGATGGTAATGCCTGGCGATAACGTAGAAATCACTGTTGAACTTATCTACGCTGTTGCTCTGAACGTAGGTCTTCGTTTCGCTATCCGCGAAGGTGGCCGTACAGTAGGTGCTGGTCAGATTACCGAAATCGTAGAATAATACATCTAGCTTAGGCTAAGTATTAAATATAAAAGGGCTTCCGCAACAAGCGGTTGCGGGAGTCCTACATACGGGAATAGCTCAGTTGGTAGAGCATCGGTCTCCAAAACCGAGGGTCGTGGGTTCGAGTCCTCCTTCCCGTGCTAATAAGAAGATAATATGTTTAAGAAGATAGTAAACTACTGCAAGGCTTGCTACAACGAGCTGGCGCATAATACTACTTGGCCTACCCGTGCCGAACTAACACACAGTGCAATGGTTGTATTATCTGCTTCCCTAGTCATTGCAATCGTGGTGTTCATCATGGACAGCCTGTTCAAGTTCGTCATGAGTGGGGTCTATCCTAGTTAATTTGTTAAGAAACAATGGCAGAGACACAGAAGAATTGGTATGTGCTTCGTGCTGTTAGTGGAAAAGAGGCAAAGGTGAAAGAATACATCGAGGCCGAATTGAAACACAACACGTTGCTTCAGTCGCATGTTTTTCAGGTATTAATACCCATGGAAAAACAGGCGTCTTTGCGTAATGGCAAACGCGTAGAAAAAGAGAAGATTAGTCTTCCTGGATATGTGTTTGTTGAAGCCATTCTCAAAGGAGACGTTGCACATACCCTAAGATTCATGCCTAATGTCTTAGGTTTTCTTGGCGGATTGGATAATCCTTCTCCCGTACCACAGTCGGACATCAATCGTATGCTCGGTGCCGCAGAAAATACAGAACTGGAAAACGATATCGATATTCCTTATTCTGTAGACGAAACGGTAAAGGTTACGGACGGACCGTTCAGTGGTTTCACTGGAGTTATCGAAGAGGTAAATACAGAGAAACACAAACTGAAGGTGATGGTCAAGATCTTTGGGCGCAAAACACCCTTGGAATTAGGTTTTATGCAAGTAGAAAAAGAAGGTTAATTTGCTGTTACGGGCAAATAGCTTTCAACAAACAACAAATTTTAATATTAACAACAAATGGCTAAAGAAGTTGCTGGATTAATCAAGTTACAGATTAAAGGTGGCGCTGCAAACCCCTCTCCTCCCGTAGGACCTGCATTGGGTTCGAAAGGTATCAACATTATGGGGTTCTGCAAAGAGTTCAATGCTAGAACTCAAGACAAAGCCGGTAAAGTTATCCCGGTTGTCATCACCTACTATACTGACAAGTCATTCAGCTTTGAGCTCAAGACGCCTCCCGCAGCTGTACAACTTAAAGAGGTTGCCAAGGTTAAGAGCGGCTCTGCTCAGCCAAACCGACAGAAGGTAGCTTCTGTCACCTGGGAGCAGATCAAAGTGATAGCTGAAGATAAGATGAAAGACTTGAACTGTTTTACGGTTGAGTCTGCCATGAAGCTTATCGCAGGTACGGCTAGAAGTATGGGTATCACTGTAAATGGGGAGTTCCCTGGTAAATAATTAAAACTTCAATTAAGACAATGAGTAAACTGACAAAAAAACAAAAATCAGTAGCTGATAAGATTGAAGCAGGGAAAGCCTATACACTAAAGGAGGCTGCTGAGTTGGTAAAAGAAATTACCACTACTCAGTTTGACGCTTCTCTCGACATTGACGTGCGCTTGGGCGTTGACCCTCGTAAAGCTAACCAGATGGTTCGTGGCGTATGTACGCTTCCTAACGGAACTGGTAAGACTGTGCGTGTGCTCGTTCTTTGTACGCCCGATGCTGAAGCTGCTGCCAAAGAAGCCGGCGCCGACTATGTTGGTCTTGACGAATACATCGAAAAGATTAAAGGTGGTTGGACCGATATCGACGTTATCATCACTATGCCTTCGGTAATGGGTAAAGTAGGTAGCGTAGGTCGTATCCTCGGCCCACGCGGATTGATGCCTAACCCTAAGAGTGGTACGGTTACGATGGACGTGGCTAAAGCAGTAAAGGACATCAAGTCGGGTAAAATCGATTTCAAAGTAGACAAGGCTGGTATTATCCATACCTCAATCGGAAAGGTTTCTTTCACTCCTGAGCAAATTTATCAGAACGCAAAAGAATTCGTTGCAACTGTTATTAAGCTCAAACCTGCCGCTGCTAAGGGTACGTATATCAAGAGTATCTTTATTTCAAGCACAATGAGTAAGGGTATCAAGATTGATCCGAAATCAGTTGAATAACTCTAAAAGTTTTGTAAAATGAAGAAAGAAGTAAAAGATACTATCATCGTAGAACTCGGTAAGAAGCTGAAGGAGTATCCTCATTTCTATCTTGTTGACCTCGCTGGCCTTAACGCCGAAGCGACCACGAAGCTGCGTGCAGCTTGCTTCAAGAAAGAAATCAAGCTTTCTGTTGTGAAGAATACCCTTCTACACAAAGCTTTTGAGGCTTCAGACATCGATTTCGAACCCCTGTACGGCACATTGAAAGGTACCACTGCAATCATGTTTACCAGGGTTGCAAACGATCCTGCAAAATTGCTGAACGACTATAAGAAGGAGGGTGTTCCTTCGCTCAAGGCAGCATACGCTGAAGAAAGCTTCTACGTTGGAGCTGATAAACTTGACCAATTGGTAGCCCTCAAGAGCAAAAACGAAGTTATCGCCGACATTGTGGCCTTGCTGCAATCGCCCGCGAAAAACGTCATCTCTGCTCTTCAATCAGGTGCAGGCACCATCCATGGTGTGCTCAAAACATTGGGCGAGCGTCCTGAATAATCCGTTGAGCCTTCCTCTCGTGGCATAAGTAATCATGTGCGGGTGGGAGTTCAATTAAAAGTCAATCAACAACACTTATATTAAAAACAATTAAAATTTAGAATAAAATGGCAGATATCAAAGCTATCGCTGAAGAATTAGTAAATTTGACAGTAAAAGAAGTAAACGAGTTGGCAAATGTCCTCAAAGAGGAATACGGCATTGAACCCGCTGCTGCAGCTGTTGCTGTTGCTGCCGGTCCCGCTGCTGCTGGTGCAGCTGGTGCAGCTGAAGAGAAATCGTCTTTCGACGTTGTTCTCGTTGAAGCAGGTGCTGCTAAACTTCAAGTTGTAAAGGCTGTTAAGGAAGCTTGCGGTCTTGGCTTGAAGGAAGCTAAGGACCTTGTTGACGGTGTTCCCTCTACCTTGAAGGAAGGCTTGTCTAAGGACGAAGCTGAGAACCTGAAGAAGGCTATCGAAGAGGCCGGCGCTAAGGTTGAATTGAAGTAATTCTACCCCAACTCCGAAATACGGTTAGGATTTGCCCAGTAGGCGAGTCCTAACCTTTTTGTGTCTTATCACTTCTAAAGACACTTTTCCAAACCACACAATATAGTATAGGCGCTATAAGGCTTATCACAATAGTGACAATTCTGCTTACGCCAATCTCACTACCCACACGGATAACGTATAGTTCTCGCCTATAATCATTATATAACATCATATTGAATGGCTTCAAAAATTGTTGATAACAGAGTAAATTTCGCCAGCGTTCATAATCCGATGCCCTATCCGGATTTCCTCGATGTGCAGTTAAAGTCTTTCAAAGACTTTTTACAGTTGGACACACCACCCGAGGAACGCAAGAACGACGGTTTGTATAAGGTGTTCGCTGAGAACTTCCCAATAACCGATACACGGAACAATTTCGTTCTTGAGTTCCTTGATTACTATATAGACCCGCCTCGCTACACCATCGACGAATGTCTAGAGCGCGGTTTGACGTATAGTGTGCCTTTGAAGGCTAAAATGAAACTATACTGCACCGACCCCGATCACGAAGACTTCGGTACTTTTATTCAAGACGTTTTCTTGGGTACTATTCCTTATATGACTTCTAATGGCACTTTTGTTATCAATGGTGCTGAACGTGTTGTTGTGTCCCAGCTTCACCGTTCACCGGGCGTTTTCTTCGGACAAGGTGTTCATGCTAACGGAACAATGCTCTATTCGGCGCGTATCATTCCTTTCAAAGGTTCGTGGATTGAGTTCGCTACCGATATCAACAATGTGATGTATGCTTACATCGACCGTAAGAAAAAACTTCCTGTAACTACTCTGTTGCGTGCCATCGGCTACGAAAACGACCGCGACATCCTGCAAATCTTCGACCTTGCCGAGGAGGTTAAGGTAAATAAGAAGAATATGAAGGAGGCTCTCGGTAAGCGTCTCGCTGCTCGTGTGCTTAAGAGTTGGAACGAAGACTTTGTTGATGAAGATACTGGCGAAGTTGTTTCTATCGAACGCAACGAGGTGATTATGGAGCGCGAAACCGAAATAACGGAAGAAAACGTTGGAGAAATTCTCGATAGTGGCGTTTCTACCGTGTTGCTTCATAAGGATGCCGATGCTGCTAACAAGTATTCAATTATATTCAATACGCTGGCTAAAGACCCGAGTAACTCGGAGAAAGAGGCCGTGCTTTACATTTATCGTCAGCTTCGTAATGCCGACCCTGCCGATGATGCTAGCGCAAGGGAAGTGTTCCAAAACCTTTTCTTCTCAGACAAACGTTACGATTTGGGAGAGGTGGGACGCTATCGTATCAATAAAAAGCTAGGACTTGATACCGATATGGACACGCGCGTGTTAACCAAAGACGATATTATTGAAATTATCAAATATCTCATTCAGCTGGTTAACTCTAATGCAACCGTGGACGATATCGACCACTTGAGCAACCGTCGTGTGCGTACTGTTGGCGAACAATTGGCCAACCAGTTCTCTATCGGTTTGGCTCGTATGAGCCGTACCATTCGCGAACGCATGAATGTTCGCGACAATGAGGTGTTTACTCCCACCGACTTGATTAACGCTAAAACTATTTCGAGCGTTATTAACTCGTTCTTCGGAACCAACCCACTGTCGCAATTCATGGACCAAACCAACCCTCTTGCCGAGGTTACACACAAGCGACGCTTGTCTGCTCTTGGTCCTGGTGGTTTGTCTCGTGAACGTGCAGGCTTCGAAGTGCGCGACGTTCACTACACGCACTATGGTCGTCTTTGTCCTATCGAGAGCCCTGAAGGTCCTAACATTGGACTTATTTCTTCGCTCTGTGTTTATGCTAACATTAATGAGTTGGGCTTCATCGAAACTCCTTATCGTAAGGTTTCGAATGGAGTGGCCGACCTAGACAATAAAAACTTGGTGTACCTCACTGCAGAAGAGGAAGAAGACCACATCATCGGACAGGGTAATGCACCGCTTAACGAAGACGGAACATTTATCCGCGATGTGGTTAAATGTCGCCAAGATGCCGATTTCCCTGTTGTTGCTCCCGAGGAAGTAGACCTCATGGACGTATCTCCTCAGCAGATTGCATCGGTTTCGGCTGGTCTTATTCCTTTCTTGGAGCACGACGACGGTCACCGCGCACTCATGGGATGTAACATGATGCGTCAGGCAGTTCCATTGCTTCACAACGATGCTCCTATCGTAGGAACAGGTTTGGAAAAGCAAGTTTGCGAAGATTCGCGTACCATGATTACTGCCGAAGGCGATGGCGTTATCGACTATGTTGATGCTACCACTATCCGTATTCTTTACGATCGCACTGAAGACGAAGAGTATGTAAGCTTCGAACCGGCGCTAAAAGAATATCGTGTGCCCAAGTTCCGTCGCACAAACCAAAACATGACCATCGACCTTCGCCCCATTTGCGTGAAGGGACAACGTGTTAAGGCTGGCGATATTCTTACAGAAGGCTATGCAACAGAGAATGGAGAATTGGCTCTTGGTCGTAACCTCCTTGTGGCTTACATGCCTTGGAAGGGTTATAACTACGAAGATGCTATCGTGCTTTCAGAGCGTTTGGTACGCGATGATGTGCTAACTTCTGTTCACGTTGACGAATATTCGCTCGATGTTCGCGAAACCAAACGCGGTGTGGAAGAGTTCACAAGCGACATCCCCAACGTTAGTGAAGAGGCTACAAAAGACCTCGACGACAATGGTGTTGTACGTGTTGGAGCGCGTATCGAACCCGGGGATATCCTCATTGGAAAGATTTCTCCTAAGGGAGAGAGCGACCCTTCGCCCGAAGAAAAACTACTTCGTGCCATCTTTGGTGATAAGGCTGGCGACGTTAAAGACTCGTCGCTCAAGGCTAACCCCTCGCTCAGCGGTGTGGTTATCGACAAAAAACTCTTCTCGCGAGCCATCAAAACACGCGAATCGAAGAAGCAAGACAAGGTTATCCTTGCTAAGATTGACGAAGAATACGAAGCAAAGAACGAAGACCTCAAAGACATTCTTGTAGATAAACTGCTTGAACTCACCGAAGATAAGGTGTCGCAAGGCGTTAAAGACTACACGGGTGCTGAAATAATCAATAAGGGAAGCAAGTTCACAGCGGCCACGTTGAAGAACTTGGAGTATGATGGTATTCAGTCTAACGACTGGACCGACGATGCTCATGTGAACGAGTTGATACAGAAACTCATCATGAACTACATCCGCAAGTACAAACTGCTGGATGCCGAGCTTAAACGTCGCAAGTTCGCCATCACCATCGGCGACGAGCTGCCTTCGGGCATTCTCCAAATGGCCAAGGTGTATGTTGCCAAGAAACGTAAGATTGGCGTGGGCGATAAGCTAGCCGGTCGACATGGTAATAAGGGTATTGTTTCGAAGGTGGTGCGCATGGAAGACATGCCATTCCTCGAAGACGGACGCCCCGTTGACCTCGTTCTTAACCCGCTGGGTGTGCCTTCGCGTATGAACTTGGGACAGATTTTCGAGGCTATCCTCGGAGCTGCTGGTACTAACTTGGGCGTGAAGTTCGCTACACCTATCTTCGACGGTGCTAAACTAGAAGACCTTTCTGAATGGACAGACAAGGCTGGACTGCCTCACCTCTGCTCTACTTACCTCTTCGATGGTGAAACAGGTGAGAAGTTTGACCAGCCCGCAACCGTTGGTGTGACCTACTTCCTCAAGCTTGGACACATGGTTGAAGACAAGATGCACGCACGTTCCATCGGTCCGTACTCGCTCATTACGCAACAACCGCTTGGTGGTAAAGCCCAATTCGGTGGACAGCGTTTCGGAGAAATGGAGGTTTGGGCTATAGAAGCATTCGGTGCTAGCCACATCCTTCAAGAAATCCTCACCATCAAGTCCGATGACGTCGTGGGCCGTTCTAAGGCTTACGAAGCAATCGTCAAAGGCGAGCCGATGCCTACTCCTGGCATCCCCGAGTCGCTCAATGTGCTCTTGCACGAGCTTCGCGGTCTGGGATTGAGCATCAAGATGGATTAATTCACACCCTTAATTGAAAAGTAAAATGGCTTTTAAGAAAGATACAAAGGTAAAGAACAATTTCACGAAGATTACCATTGGATTGGCTTCGCCCGAAGAAATCTTGGAAAATTCGTTTGGTGAGGTTACCAAACCTGAAACCATTAACTACCGTACATACAAGCCCGAGCGCGATGGTCTTTTCTGCGAACGCATCTTCGGTCCTACTAAAGACTACGAATGTGCTTGCGGTAAATACAAACGTATTCGTTATAAAGGCATTGTGTGCGACCGATGTGGCGTTGAAGTTACCGAGAAAAAGGTGCGTCGCGAACGTTCGGGCCATATCGAACTGGTGGTGCCTGTGGCTCATATCTGGTACTTCCGCTCGCTTCCCAATAAGATTGGATACCTCTTGGGATTGCCCACAAAGAAACTCGACACCGTGGTTTACTACGAGAAATATATCGTTATCAAACCCGGTGTGCTAGAAGGACGCAAAGACAGTGATGGCGAAGACCTCAATGGCTCGCATCAAATGGACTTGCTCTCTGAAGACGAGTACCTCAATATCCTTGAAACGCAAGTAGACCCTAATAATGAATTTCTTGACGATGACGACCCCAATAAGTTCATCGCCAAAATGGGTGCCGAGGCTGTTTACGACCTCTTGGCGCGTCTAGACCTCGATGCCCTGTCGTACGAACTACGCGACCGTGCTAACAACGACTCTAGCCAACAACGCAAAACCGAGGCTCTCAAACGCCTACAGGTGGTGGAAGCTTTCCGCTCTAGCGCCGAAATCAACCGCCCCGAGTGGATGATTCTCAAGATTATCCCCGTTATCCCACCCGAATTGCGCCCGCTCGTGCCACTCGATGGTGGACGTTTCGCCACATCCGACCTCAACGACCTCTATCGTCGCGTTATCATTCGCAACAA
>ENA-OWNK01001048-OWNK01001048.1-metagenome-genome-assembly--contig:-NODE-1048-length-12391-cov-3.963116_pt1 | contig 12391 bp, 11 predicted proteins | sample MGYA00245343_ERZ651121 | MGnify/ENA primary metagenome ERZ651121 (study PRJEB26857, sample SAMEA4031775) | metagenome | biome: human; feature: oral; material: saliva | place: Philippines | collected 2014... | reverse complement strand
GTTAGTGAGTTTTTGAGTTTTTAGAACCCATCAGCTTAGATGCTCACGAACTAATCAACTCAAAAACTCACCAACTTATAAACTCATCAACTCACAAACTATATACTCAACACACGCCAAATGCTATAGTTTACATCGTTGTCGTAAGTATCAACCTTCTCGTGTTGCTTTACATAACGCACCAAACGAATGGTCAAAGGCAACGCAACAATCTCGTAAGCGGTTTTCAAAATCACCTGCCAAAGCATCAACCAAGGCAATTCTTCGGTGGGAACAACACCCCACAATGCCAAGGGAAAGAAGATGATTGAGTCTACCGACTCACCAAAAATAGTACTAACCACAGCGCGCAACGAGAAGTTTTTACCACCCGACGACAGTTTCATCTTGCTCATTATATAAGCATTAACAAACGAGCCGCAAATGAATGCGAGGAAAGAAGCGAACGCTATGCGTGGAGCGAGGCCAAAAATCTGATGAAACCCATCATTATTGGTCCAGTAAGGTGCACCAGGTATCACGTCGCAGATGGCTCCAAGCGTCACGAAAAAGAAGTTCATGGCAAAGCCAATCCATATCAACATGCGCGTTTTTTTGTATCCCCAAACCTCGCATACACAATCGTTGATGATGTACGACACAGGGAATACAATTAATCCACCTGTCAAACTGATTGAACCAAACGCTATTTGCTTTGTTTCTAACACGTTTGCCGCTATCAAGCAAACGCAAAAGAGTATGCTGAAAAGCATGAACAGCACACTCACTTGATTATCCTTGTTGTTCATAATTCTTGTTTTTAAAGAGGTTTACCAAGCACTCTATTTTTAATTGTAGCTGCAAAGGTACAACTTTTTTCGCGTTTCTTTTGCTTGTCCGCTGGTTTTTATTAATTTTGGAAGCCGTTGAACATGTCGGCAAGTTAATTACACCACGCGTTAACGGCTTAACCAACAGGCGGTTTAAACACCTATATAAAGATGGGAAAGCCCCACAGAGGCCAACATCCCTCCTATCTATTCACAAATAACATTCAAATGATGGTAAAACTATTCTTATGCTCCTATTTTGCCGCTGTTTCGTCTTTCACACCCCAGTTTGTAGGTGGCGACTTGAAAGGTAAGAAGTTGGCGTTCATCCCTACCGCAAGTTTGTTCGAAGAATATACCGACTACGTTGACGAAGCCAAAGAGGCTTTCGAGAATTTGGGATTAAATATTGAAGTGTTGGACGTGAGTGGCGCGCCCAAGGATTTAATCGAATGCACACTGCAATGTTGCGACTTGATTTATGTTTCGGGCGGAAACACGTTTTACCTACTACAAGAATTGGAAAAGAGTGGTGCAAAAACCATTATACTCGAACAAGTGAAAGGCGGCAAGCCCTACGTTGGCGAGTCGGCCGGTTCAATTATTATGGCACCGAACATTTCGTACGCAAAAGACATGGATGTAGCAGAAAAGGCTGCACCGCAATTAAAATCGTTCGAGGGTTTGGGACTGGTAGACTTCTATCCGCTCCCCCATTACAAGAGTTTCCCTTTCGAAGAAGTTACCGAAAAAATGCTTGTCAAATATGCCAAGCTGGGGTTAAAACCCATCACCAACCAGCAGGCGTTGTTTGTAAACGGTAACCAAACCACGCTTATAGAGGTTAACCAATAGGCCAAAAGGCTGAATTTGGCGAATAAAAGGCGTTAGACTGCAACGTACATGTTTACGAACCTACACGCCCAACACCATTCTAAACATGGTAGCCACGTGCTTACCATGCAAGCAAAACGTCCACTTCACCCGTTTGGGCTAAACAAAAATCAGGCGTGATGTACCTTAAAGGTATTTCACGCATGCTTTCATTCTATTTCTTTTCAACCAGTCCGCCTGCCGAAACCTTTGTGGCGGTGTTGACAATATCTATTGGCGAACATTCAAAAGGTAGTTCAACAGCGAGGTGCGCCGCCCATTGCGCCACCGCTATCTGGGCCTTATTCAGTCCCTTTGGTGCATATCTGTTGCCAACAACTTTCGTTCCGAACAGGCATTCGAACCATGTGCAAGCCGCGGTATAACGCCCCAACACGAGGTCGAGATGGAAACCGTCACGGTTAAGATGGTCGCCAACAAACGAGGTGCGGGCATTTTGAATGGCCGTGCCCACGGGAACAAAGAGGCTAAACTGTGCGTTTTCTTTCTTCAAGCGTTGTGCACCCTCAACGATGGCACGATACATCTTGTCCTGATTGCGGTCGTATTTGGCAAATCCGCCATGCGTTGAGTTCTGCGCGTATGCCCAAGTAACGTGCCATATCAGCTTAGTGGTGGCTGGAACACGCGCACGAACATAGGCGATAAGACTATCCAAATGGGGCTGAAAACTGCTGTACATGCCCGAAAGCTGACTAACCTGCTGCAAACTAACGTAATCCCACTGCTCGTCGCGCAAAGCCTTGTCGAGCGTATAGTTGGCCGTACGGGTCATTTTACCGTCTATTTCTATCTTGCGATAATTGTAATCGGGTTTGTTGCTCTGTGCATTTTCCCAATGTTTTTTAAGCGAACAACCGCCAATATACATGTTGCCGATAACCATTTGATGCCCTGTTGCAGCCGCCAACTCAAAGAGATTCTGCTCAATGGCATCTTCCGAAAAGCTGTTTCCGATGGCCAACAACTTCAAAGGCCGGTCGGCAAAAGCCACCTGCGCACACAAAACCAACATCAATGACAGCACCAAAGCTAGCCCACGACTAAAAATAGCAAAACGTTTTCTCTGCATATTATCTTTATTTAGGGGTTAAGTTCTTCTGCAAACTGTTATTTGGCCAACTTCAAACGCAAGCTGTTGAGCACCACACTTACGCTAGAAAAAGCCATAAGAGCACTTGCCCACATGGGCGTTATCTGGAAATTGATGCCGAAAAGATGGGGCACACCTGCCGCAAGCGGTATGCACACCACATTATATATAAAGGCCCAAAACAGGTTTTGCCCAATCATAGCCGTTGTTTTACGGCTTAGGCGTATGGCTTGGGGCAGTCGGCGTAGGTCGTCGCCCATCAAAGTGGCCTGCGCTGCATCCATTGCCACGTCCGTTCCGCGCCCCATTGCGATGCCCACATCGGCCAAAGCCAATGCCTGCGTGTCGTTGATGCCGTCGCCAACCATCGCCACCCGCTTGCCCTCGGCTTGCAGTTGGCGCACCATGTTCTCCTTATCTTGTGGCAAAACCCTACTGCGATAGTGTTTTATTCCCGCCTTTTCAGCCCAATAACGCGCGGCCTCATCCTTGTCGCCACTCATCATATACACCTCGATGCCCATGTTTTGCAGTTCGTCCATGGCCTCTTTGGCATGGGGTTTTAGAGTTTCGCGCGACTCAAGTGGCAGGTCGTCGGCCTTGGTAAAGTCGATATTCTGATTAGGAATGGTGAGCGTTCCCGTTTTGTCTATCACCATCGCGTTAACCGTTTTCAAACTTTCAAGTGCAGCCGCATCTTTTATCAGCACATTCATCTGCGCTGCTTTGCCAATGGCCACCATCAGGAGATTGGGAACGTAAATCCACTTGCGCCAGGATTTTTCGCGTAGCATCAAGCGCTCAATGCCCAAAGGCGGGAGCAAGAGAATCAAGAGTAAGACGGGAAGTATGCGAAGTATCATTTGTATTGTCCTTAAATAGATTATTGCCGGCGCAGCGCTTGCTCCGGCGGTTTGCCATTAGGAATGCAGCGTTGCCAATCGCTCTTTAGCGAGCATAAGTCACGGCGCGGCCGGGCACGTGCTCATCCGTCATATGCCCTTTATTGTATAAGAGGAAACCATTTACGTAAGTTTTCTCCACAGCCCAATGCATGGTGCGCCCTTCTAAAGGACTCCAGTTGCATTTGCTTCGTATAATGTTCGGCGTAATGGTCTTTGGACTCTCCGGACGCACAACTACAAGATCGGCATTATAACCTTCGCGCAAATAACCGCGATTTTCGATGCTGAAGATCGACGCCGGACGGTGACACATCAATTCTACGAGGCGCGGAAGGCTAATCACGCCGCGATCAACCAATTCGAGCATCGCAATAAGTGAGAACTGGACCATCGGCATCCCCGACGCGGCGCGTGCTGCTCCGCCCACCTTATCCTGTATTTGATGCGGCGCGTGGTCCGTCGCGACGGTGGCGATCCGACCATCGTTCAAGGCCGCGCGCAATGCATCGCGGTCGGCGCGTGTCTTGATGGCAGGATTGCACTTTATACGAGTGCCCAAGCGCTTATAATCTTCGTCGCAGAAAAGCAAGTGCGGGAGGCAGGCCTCCGCCGTAATCTGCCGGCCGGATGGGGCAAAGAACTCCAATTCTGCGGCCGTCGACAAATGCGCCACGTGCAGCCGCGTCCCATATTCGTTGGCGAGTTTCACAGCCAAGCGCGTCGACTCCACACAAGCGGCTTCGGAGCGAATAAGTGGGTGATACGAGACGTCAGGATCAGCTCCAAACTTCTCCTTATAAACTTTCATATTCGCGGAGATGGTCGGCGTGTCCTCGCAATGCGTCACGAGGATCGTCGGACTGTTTGCAAAGACGCGGCGTAAGGCTTCCGCGTCGTCAACCAGCATATTTCCGGTCGAAGCGCCCATAAAAAGTTTCACGCCGGCAATGTTCCGCGTATCCAGTTGGGGCAAGGCGTCGGCGTTGTCCAATGTGGCGCCAAAAAAGAAGCCATAATTAACGTGGCATTTCGATGCTGCGATCGCTCGCTTTTGTTCGAGCGCCTCCGGCGTCGTTGTGGTAGGTAGCGTATTGGGCATATCGAGCACCGTAGTCACGCCACCGGCCGCTGCGGCCAAACTTTCGGTATGAAAATCTGCTTTTGCCGTCAGTCCGGGCTCACGAAAGTGAACGTGTTCGTCGATTACGCCGGGCAGGATGTAAGCCCCATCGAGGTCAACCGTCTCTTGCGGCGGAATAGTGGGCTGCGCATCGCGCCCCTCCAAGATTTGCTCGATGCGGTCGTTGTCAATGAGCATCGCGCCCAAGAATTGGCGACCCTCGTTGACGAGTATCGCGTTTTTAAGTAAGATTCGTCTGTGCATAAGTCTGATTTGATTTCGTGTAAGCCAAGATGGCGTTCAAGCGTAGCAGGAAAACGAGCGTCGGCAGCCGAATTATCCCGACCGCCGACGCACGTTTTATGCTTTGCGAGCCTTGATTTTTCCACTCATAGCCGCCCAGCGCAAGCGCATAACGCCAAACAGCGCCTCGCCGAATATTCCGCCGCTCATTTTGCTTGTTCCTTCGCGGCGGTTGACAAAAATTACAGGCACTTCCTTTATCTTAAAGCCCAACTTATATGCAGTAAATTTCATCTCGATCTGAAAAGCGTAGCCCTTGAATCGGATTGCGTCAAGGTCCACCGTTTCTAAGACGCGCCGACGATAACATTTGAAGCCGGCAGTCGTATCTCTCACGGGAATACCTGTGACAAACTGCACATAACGCGAAGCATAATAACTCATAAGGACGCGTCCCATAGGCCAATTGACCACGTTCACGCCGCTCACATAGCGCGAGCCGACGGCCACATCAAAGCCCTCGTCGGCGCAAGCGTGGTAGAGGCGCGGCAAGTCTTCAGGGTTGTGACTGAAGTCTGCATCCATTTCAAAGACGAAGTCATAGCCGTGCTCCAAAGCCCATTTGAAGCCGCAGATGTAAGCCGTTCCCAGCCCGAGTTTCCCCTGACGTTCGACCAGAAACAGTCTGTCGGCAAATTCTTCCTCCATCAAGCCCTTCACGATTGACGCCGTTCCATCGGGCGAGCCATCGTCGATGATCAAGATGTGAAACGACTTAGGCAACGCAAAGACCGCGCGGATGATATTTTCAATATTTTCCTTCTCGTTGTATGTGGGAATGATAACAATGCTGTCGCTTTCCTTCATAACCTTATTAGCTGCTTAGAATATGCGGCGAAGTTAGCCATATTCCCGCAAAACGGCCCTATGAGATTGCATATTTATACCCACAAATCAGCTTTTTTTCATCTTTTTCTCCCGTTTGGAAAGTCAAATAAAAAGGAAAGCCGTAACTTCGTCGCCTAATTTTATGTTAAAACTACTTATGAAAAAGTTTTTGATCCTTGCTGCGTTCCTGCTTCCTTTGGCAAGCGTTGCGCAGCAGTACAAGGTAACAGGAAAAGTGCCCACTAAGACGAAAGTTTACCTCTTCCGCACGCCCGGTTTTGTCAAAGAGCAGGCCGACAGCGTCGTAGCCAAGAACGGCACGTTCACATTTACGGGTACAACGACGCAACCTGAACTCTACTACATTGTAAAGAAAGCGGCGAAGGCCGGACAGCCGGCTACGATTGTTCCCATCGTGGCCGACGGAAACGTCGTGGTAGATTTTACGACCGAGACGCCAAGCGGCACTGCTGAAAACGACGCGCTCAAAGCTGCCTTGATACAGATCAAGCCCTTTGCTCAAGGTCTGCGGGCCGTAGAAAAACAATTTGAAGACCTCGAATTGTCCGGCAAAGAGCCATCGGAGGCCGAGCTGACCAAGTTGGCCGACAGTTATGAGCAAGCGCAAGCCTTAATGATTGAAGCGGTGGCGGCAATCTGCAAGAACAATATGGATAAGACTTATCCGGCCTATTTCATAATCGACTATTATTCGCTGATCGAAAAACCTACGCTTTACAAGTTTTATGATGAAAAGGCGAAATTTATGCAACCCTCCGCAACATCCCACGTCAGCCAACTCATAGAAGGCTGGAAGCGCCGCGAGCCGGGCCAAAGATTTACCGACTTTGAGATGGAGGACCTCAACGGGGAAACCCACAAACTCTCCGACTATGTTGGTAAGGGCAACTATGTACTCGTAGACTTCTGGGCGTCATGGTGCGGCCCCTGCCGTCGAGAAATGCCTAACGTAAAGGCTCTTTATGATAAGTATCACGCACAAGGTTTCGACGTTGTCGGCGTTTCATTCGACAGCGACAAGACTGCTTGGCAGACTGCCGTGAAGAAAATGGAACTGCCCTGGGCGCAAATCTCCGACTTAAAAGGATGGCGCAGCAAGGCTGCAAGCGTGTATGGCATCAACAGTATCCCATCTACCCTCCTCATAGATCCGCAGGGCAAGATCATAGCTACAGATCTGCACGGTGAAGAATTGGAGACCCAATTGAATACTATTTATGAGAAGAGCGATGTAGCCTCGTTGCCCAACAAATAAGCCGATCAACAGCATCAACAAAACGCAAACAACATAACAAGCCGAGCCGCGGAAGTCTTTTCCGGCTCGGCTTTCGCTTTGCTTTCCCGGCGCCGCATCGGCCTTTTGCGAGGCTCCCGCTCCCCATCGGTTAAGGCCTAACGTCCGCGCTACTCGTTTGCGCTCACGACAAAAAAGGCTTCATCTCACGATAAAAAAGGCTTACGCTCGTGATGAAAAAGGTTTCACCTCACGAGCGCACACTCCGCCAACTTGGCGGCGAGGGTTGGAAAACCAGAGTAAGGCCTTTAGAGTTGCAACTCTTCTTGCATATTTTCCAAAGATTATCAAGCAATTACGAGTTTACGCCGACAGTCATCAGCAGGATATGCCCTTAAAAGAAAAACAAGAGAAGCAGAAAAAGTCCCTTTAGCGAGCGCAGTTGAGGAGCGGAGGGGAAAACTGAGCGAGCAACACTATACAAGGCTATATCTAAACATGCAAAGACCAAACGGACGAAGCGCCACGCAGGCCTTAAAGGCTGATTATTTTCGACTGCATCAAGCCGTTTTGCTAACCCGAGTGACAGGATCGAGAGGTAGAGGGCAAGAATGGCGTAAAGGTTTGAGGGTATTTGCTTTGCACTCTGTTGCGTTTACACTACCTTTGCAAGCAAATTTGACCTCGGCAATGCATCATTTTAGCGGCATACTTTTCTTGCTTATCTGGCTCTTGACGACTCCGATTGCGGTGTCGGCACAGCAGTCGGCAGCGATTGGAAAAGCGGCGCAGCAAAGTAAAAACGGGCAGGAGGTAGATGAAAGAATTGGCGAAGACAGCCTCGTAATCAGCTTCTTGACCTGCACAGCCGGACAAAAGACTTACGAACTTTACGGACACTCGGCGCTACGCGTGAAAAACGTGAGGACCAACGAAGACTTGGTCTACAACTATGGCGTATTCTCCTTTTCAAAGCCCAACTTCACGTGGCGTTTTGTGTTGGGACAAACGGATTATACGGTCGGCGTCGTGCCTACCCCCTACTTCATTGCCGAATACGTAGACAACGGGCGGAGCATCAGAGAGCAAGTGCTCGCTTTGCGCCCCGCAGAAGCTGCACGCTTGGTCGAAGCGCTGCGCAAAAACGCGGCTGAGCCTGGTTGGACGTATCGCTATAATTTTCTGGGAGACAATTGCGCTTCGCGCTTGGTCGTTATGATCGAACAGGCACTGGATGGACGCCTCGAACTGCCCCCTGAAAAGCAACGCACGACGTTTCGCGATATTATTCACAGTTGCGTGACGCCGGAAAACCCTTGGGATCGCTTCGGACAGGACATCATTCTGGGCTGCGCCGTAGATACGCCGCTGACCTCGCGCGCCGAACTGGCCTTTCCTTTTTATACGGAAAGCATTTTGCGCCGTGCGACCGTTGTCAGAGGTTCGGGTGAGCGCCAAGCCTTGGTTTCGCACGACGGCTATTTGGTGGAAATAACGCCCGGAGCGACCAAAGCGAAGCCTTTCTTCACGCCGCTGAAAGCCGTATGGCTACTGCTCTTTTTAGCTTGCGCGGCCGCTTGGGCCGAACACAAGCGGAGATGGAGGCTGCTCGGTCGGTTGTTTGACGATTTCTTGATGTTGGTAACGGGCTTGGCGGGCTGCTTGGTCTTCCTCTTATTCTTCTTCTCCGAACATCCGGCCGTCGACTCCAATTGGCTGATCGTTTGGCTCAATCCGCTGCCTTTGCTGCTCTTGCCGTGGAAGATTTGGCGAGATAGGAAAGGAAGAATCGATTTTTATACCCCCTACGTCGACTTGTTTTTAGTCGTTTACCTCTTGATTTCGGCATTCTTTCAACAATATCCGCCGGAAATTTATATTTTGGCAAGCGTCTTGTTAGTACGCGGCCTGTCATTGTACTCCCTACAGCGCAAAGAAAGAAAAGAATCTTGCGCCGGACAAAAAAATATATCCCATCAACATGGATAATTCTCGCCACCGCTTCATTGTCTCCTTGCTGGCCGTGCTCACAACGCTGTCGGCCGCAGAGGCAACCCCGATTGCCGGCGTACGCCCCGCACCGAAGTTGGTGGTCAACATATTGGTGGATCGTTTGCGTTCCGACTATCTGAACGCTTTCCTACCCCTTTACAGCGAAGATGGCTTCAAACGCTTGCTCAATCAAGGTTTGGTCTATTCGCAAGCAGAATCGACTGCCAGTCCTACGGATATGGCCACGGCGGCGGCTGACATCGCCACCGGCACGAGCGCTTCCGATCACGGCATCATAGGCCTGCACCGCTTAGATCGCACTACGCTACGCCCCGTAGGCTGCGTAGACGACAAGAACTTTGCCGGCATCAACACCTCGACAGCTTCGAGTCCGCAATACTTGGCCGTATCGACCATCGGCGACGAGCTGAAGGCGGCGACGGAGGGTAAAGCGCTCGTTTATGCCATCGCACCTTTCCGCGAGGCGGCCATTCTGACGGCCGGACACGCGGCTGACGGCGCGGTATGGATCGATGACGCGACGGGACAGTGGTGCTCTACGCAATACTACGGCGCTATGCCCGCCTGGGTCAACGTGCACAACAGCACGGCGAGTCCGGCAATGCAAATAAAAGGACTGACGTGGAAGCCTTCCTCTCCTTTGGTGGGCAATTTCAGTTATTTCTTGTCGGGCGGTATGAAGCGGCCGTTTTCCCACAAGTTTGTGGGCGACGAACGTTTCCGCTTATACAAGACGAGCGGACTCGTCAATGAGGAAGTGGCGCGGTTGGCGGAGCAATGCCTATCGGCAACGTCAATCGGCACAGATGCGCTGACGGATTATCTGGCCCTGACGCTCTACGCGGGCAACTTTAACCACCGACCGACGTCAGCTGCGCCGATGGAATTGCAAGATACTTACGTGCGTTTGGATCAAGCGCTGGCGAAAATCTTGGCGGCGGTGGAGCAAAAGGTGGGGCTTGACAACACTTTATTCGTACTGACTTCGACCGGTACGGAAGATGAGGAAAACGACGACTTAAATAAATACAAGATACCGGGCGGGACGTTTGACGTAAAACGGTCTGTCTCGTTGCTAAATATGTATCTCTCGGCCGTTTATGGGCAGGGACAGTACATAGAAAGCTGCTTGGGCACTCAGCTTTACTTGGATCGAAAATTGTTGGAGCGCCGACAGCTGAATTTGAGTAACGTTCTTGAACACATTCAGGACTTCCTGCTGCAATTGGAGGGCGTGAAGGATGTGTATACTTCACAACGCCTGCTGCAAGGCGCGTGGACACCGGGCATAAACAAGGTGCGCAATGGGTATAATCCGCGCTTCTCAGGCGACGTTTATATTGAGGTGGCTCCGGGTTGGCGCTACGTGAACGCAGATACGCACGAAAATCAATTGGTGCGCGCTTCGTACGTACCTTTCCCGATTATCTTCTTCGGTTATGGCGTTGCCGCCGGACAAATAGGGACGCCCGTGACGGTAGATTACATCGCGCCGACGCTCTCGCAAGCTATGCGCATTCGAGCGCCGAATGCTTGCAAACTGGCTCCGCTGAAAATCAATTAAACTTTTATTCTCCTCCGCTATGCTCGGGTATACATATATATATAATGTGTGGCACGCGGCGGAAACTCAAAATTAGAAATCATATACTACAATGGATATAATACAATTCCTACAAAAACTTTTCGGCAATAAGTCGCAGCGCGATATGAAGCTGATTCAACCCTTTGTCGAAAAGATTAAAGCCGTCTATCCTACAATCGATGAACTGGATGATGACGCTTTGCGCGCAAAGACAAAGGAGTTGCAAGAAAAAGTGCAACACTCGGCCGATGATATTAAAGAGAAAATAGACGAACTGAAAGGAAAGGTCGAAGAAACACCTATCGAAAACCGCGAAACTATTTTCACGCAAATCGATAAGTTGGAGAAAGATGTTCTCGAACGCTTTGAAAAGGCCCTCGATGAGGTGATGCCTGAAGCATTCTCCATAGTGAAATCTACGGCAAGGCGCTTTGCTGAGAACGAAACCATTGCTGTCGAAGCTACAGACTTTGATCGTGATTTGGCAGCCACACACGACTTCGTACAAATCGAAGGCGACAAGGCGATTTATCAAAACCACTGGATGGCCGGCGGCAACGAGGTTACTTGGAATATGGTGCATTATGACGTGCAGCTGTTTGGTGGCGTCGTTTTGCACCAAGGTAAGATTGCGGAAATGGCAACGGGTGAAGGTAAGACCTTGGTATCTACCTGCCCTGCTTACCTTAATGCTTTGGCAGGCAAAAGCCATTAGCGCACCGCATTTTTATATCAGCGGATATTTTGAGGAACACAAAGAACGCTACACAGAATTGATGCGCCAAGTTTCTCAAACCGGAGATTGGAACGAATGGTGCCAATTCTTCTTTGAAGCCATCTATTGGCAAGCAGTGCATAACCTTGAAATTGCCCAAAGCATTCATGCACTTTATGAAGAAATGAAGTTCATTTTTACCCAAACACTTTCCTCCAAACATTCGCTTGCTGTGTTAGATTTTGTTTTTACTTATCCCGTTTTCCGAAACAGCCGATTATCAGAACTGGCCAACATCCCACCTGCAACTGCAAACCGTTTCACCAAAGCATTGTTGGAAAAAGGTATCTTGACATTAAAAGAAGAAGCAAGCGGAAGAAAATCAGCATTGTATTCGTTTGAAAGGATGATGGAATTGGTGAGGGTTTAATGAAAAAGGTCGTCTGAAACCTTTTCAGACGACCCCAAAACGAAACCAAAGTTAAAACATAAAAGGAGCATTTCATGTCCCAACATCCCCCAGCCGCGCTAATTTCCTGTCTGCAACAGCACCCAATCCCCGCCGAACACATTACCGCCTTGCAGAAATTTACCCCCAGAGATGGTTTTTGCTTTCACCATGACGATGCGGATTGGCAAAACAGCAAAGATTATTTTGACGAATGTTGGCAGGCGTTGCCGGTTGCACCCATTTTACAGGACGAGGAAAGCAACGAATGGTTTGTCTACCTTACCAAGCCGCTACTTGGTATGGTCGGACACTTCCAACATGATGATCCCGATTTGGTACCGAGCTTCGCTACTATCCCTGATCTCCTGGCTGCCATTGCGGCACATCCTGAAGCGCAAGACGGCTGCGAACTGCTGCATG
>ENA-OWNK01001036-OWNK01001036.1-metagenome-genome-assembly--contig:-NODE-1036-length-12453-cov-5.525649_pt1 | contig 12453 bp, 9 predicted proteins | sample MGYA00245343_ERZ651121 | MGnify/ENA primary metagenome ERZ651121 (study PRJEB26857, sample SAMEA4031775) | metagenome | biome: human; feature: oral; material: saliva | place: Philippines | collected 2014... | reverse complement strand
ATGAAAAAGAGAGCATTATGCCCCCTTTCAGGAGTACATTTGACCATTAAGCCAATAATTCTTTGTCTGGCTTTATTGCAACTTAAAGATGGATGGCGCACATGGAATGTAAAATATTTAGCAGAAAATTTAACTTTATAGAGGCTTTCTTTTTCACCAACTGCCCACTCAACCGCAAATAATCGATTCTCGCGGAGGTTTCGCTGGATGAAAAACTGAACTGTGGGGCTTACGACGGAGAGGCGTGTTTTTAGTGAATTAAACCGTGTTTTAAGCGAATTTTCGAGCTATTTGTAGCAAAATAGCGTGCAATATGTAGCAAAACGCAAGGCTAACTCCTACTAAACGCAGTGCTAACTCGTGCTAAACGCAGTGCTAACTCCTACTAAACGCAAGGCTAAATGGTGCAAAATGCAAGTCTTATTGCTACTTTTTGCTGTTTTTGGAGAAGTTGATAACCGTAGAATGGATGAAAAAAATTGGCCTTTTGGGGCAAAAACAACCTAAAAAAGTAGGTTTTTAGCCACTAAATGCCGCTTCTGTGGCCGGCAAAAATCGTGAGCAACGAGGTAAATAGAAAGGCTAAATGGTGCAAAATGCCGATTTTTGGCGCAAAACGAACATGAAAATAATGTGAAAGGGGATGAAAATGGGGCGAAAAGCATGCTTTTTAGCATGTGTTTTCGCTAGAAGGGGTTGTTTTGGAAAGTGCGTTTTGTAAAATATAGTTACCATTTTTAACAAACAAGAAATAAGGTTATCCGTTTAACAAAACGCGCGCCATGCACCACTATTTGGGTTTAAGTGCAAGAACATTCTGCAAGGTTAATGCGCTATTGTGGCCTTTCCTCTCTCCCAATTTGCACTTAACGGCGCACCCTCTTGCAATAAGCTCGCTTGTAATTACTACTAATACCGATAAACGCAAAGCGAATAAAGGCTGTTCCATGGTGGTTAATAATTATTAAGCCAAGAAACATCCAGCCTACAAATATTTGCATTTTAACCCACTTAATTATATCTTTGAAGCCAAAAAGTAATCATTAAGGGCATTTTGCCAACATTACCTAAACAAAAAATACGAGAATTATAGCACAGAGATTAACGAAGCATAAACGTGCAGCAACAAAATCAACTGGCTGATGCACTTGCTCGTTAACATGCTGGCATTGCGTATAAGCCCAACCCAAACCGCCATGCTAGCCCAAACCGCACAATATACAACCCAAACCGCACAATATATACAACCCATTAACCACAATCATTATGCAAAAATCAAACCAATTCGCCCTCATCCCCGTGATGTTCTGCTTCTTTGCCATGGGATTTGTAGACCTTGTGGGCATTGCTTCAAACTATGTTAAAGCCGATTTAAATCTGAGCAATTCGGCTGCCAATGTTTTTCCATCGCTTGTTTTCTTTTGGTTTCTCATCTTTGCCGTGCCTACAGGCATGCTGATGAACAAGATTGGCCGTAAAAAAACGGTACTTGTGTCGCTAGCCGTTACCGTGGCCAGCTTGCTGTTACCCCTCTTTGGCAATAGTTATGGGCTGATGTTGGTGTCGTTTTCGCTACTAGGTATTGGCAATGCGCTAATGCAAACCTCGCTCAACCCTCTTATCTCGAACCTCATCAGTAGCGAACGCTTTGCTGCAACACTCACTTTTGGGCAGTTTATCAAAGCCATCGCCTCTTTTATGGCTCCTATTATCGCTGCTTGGGGTGCAGCAGCCAGCATCCCACACTTTGGTTTGGGTTGGCGAGTGCTCTTCCCTATATACATGATAATTGGCGTATTGGCCACGTTGATGCTCTCGGCAACGCCCATCGAAGAAGAACCGATGGCAGCCAAACCCACCACTTTTACGCAAACCATCAAGATGCTGGGCACACCCATCGTGCTGTTATCGTTTATCGGCATTATGTGCCACGTGGGAATTGATGTGGGCGTAAACACACATGCCCCCAAAATACTTGAAGAACGCCTCAACCTAAGTCTTGAAGAGAGTGGTTTCTCCACCAGTCTTTACTTTATATTCCGCACCCTGGGCTGCCTTAGTGGCTCGTACATTCTGGCCAAGTTTAACAAACGCAGCTTCTTTTACATCTCTGTATGCATGATGGCGCTGTCTATGCTAGGCTTAGCACTAGGCACCAGCAAGGCAGTGTTGTATGTGGCCATCGCGTTAGTGGGTTTTGGCAACTCCAACATCTTCTCGTTGGTGTTCTCGCAAGCCGTGTTATCGTTGCCCAACAAGAAAAACGAAGTGTCGGGACTAATGATTATGGGATTGTTTGGTGGCACAATCTTCCCCCTTATAATGGGTCCGGCCAGTGATGCCGTTGGACAATGGGGCGCTGTTGTGGTAATGGCCTGCGGTGTGCTTTATCTGTTCACCTACGGCAAAAAAGTAACAGGAATATAAATAAAAACAAAAATAACTTTAAGCAACATACATATATGAAAAGATTTATCGTAGGACTGGGTGAAGCGCTATGGGATGTGCTGCCCGAAGGAAAGAAAATTGGTGGCGCTCCAGCTAACTTTGCCTACCATGCTGCCCAGTACGGACTAGACACCTTGGCCATTAGCGCACTAGGAAACGATGCTTTGGGCGAAGAAATAGCACAAAAGTTTGCCGAGAAAAATCTCAACGTAATGATGCCTCGTGTGAATTTCCCCACAGGAACAGTGCAAGTAACACTAGACGACCAAGGCGTTCCCACATACGACATCAAAGAAGATGTGGCATGGGACAACATTCCCTTTACCCCCGAACTGGAAGAAGTGGCGCGCAACTGTCGCGCAGTGTGCTGGGGTTCGCTGGCTCAACGCAACGAGGTGAGCCGAAAAACCATCGCTAAGTTTCTTAAAGCCACGCCCAAAGACTGCATAAAGATTTTCGATATCAACCTACGACAAAACTTTTACACTGCAGGTTTGCTGCTCGAATCGTTTAAACAATGCAATATCTTAAAGATTAACGACGAAGAACTGGTTACCATTGGCCGACTCTTTGGCTATCCCGGACTGGATATGACCAATAAATGCTGGCTCATCTTGGGTAAATACAACCTGGATGCGCTGGTGCTAACATGTGGTGTTAACGGTAGTTACGTGTTTACACCTGGAGCGATGTCGTATTTAGAAACGCCAAAGGTAAACATTGCCGACACCGTTGGCGCTGGCGACTCGTTCACTGGCAGTTTCTGTGCAGCCTATTTAAGCGGAGTTCCCGTGAGCGAAGCTCACCGTTTGGCCGTTGAAACCAGTGCTTACGTGTGCACACAAAATGGTGCTATGCCCACCATTCCTCAACATTTCGTAGAGCGCATAAACAAATAAACGCACTATGTGCACCCCCTTACGCTGCACAACTTGCACTTAGGCCCAACGTCTAAGCCCTGTTGTGCAGCTTTTTTATTGGAAAAAACACAGTTGGTCAATACAGCTAACCCGCTAAAAGCATCTACTTACCAACAACTTGGAGAACAAAACTTTATCTACACCGCCACAAAAAACAAAAACCAGACTACAAGATGCATTTTAACTAAATTAATTTGCATTTTATTTGCAAAACATTTATTTTTGCGAAATAAAATAATAAAACTACAAAACGCTTAACGCAAAACAAATAAACAGCTAAAGCCTAAAAGAAAAAGACCTGTAACCACGTGTACCAAAGCAAACTATAAGCTTAAAAACCCACAAGGAAACAGTCGCCATATCTATGCAAGCTCAACGAGCGAATTTCAAATTTAATACCTAAATGTATGACAGAACCGTTTAAGAAAAAGATGGACAATCCGACCTTTTCTCTACAAAAGGCTCGTTTCTGCCAACTTATCATGGCAGCCATCGCCTGCCTGCTGCTCATTCCTCTTTCGGCTATTGCCCAAAACAACAAAGATGCAGCACAACAAACCAACGCCACTAACAAAGGAATGCTATACCAAGGAGAGGTTATCGACGACGATAACCAACCGCTGGTGGGCGTATCGGTGGCCAACAAAGACGGTAAAGTGGTGGCCATGACCGATGCCAACGGACAATTCACAGCATGGTTGCCCACGGCCAACGCCACACTCTCGTTTAGCTATGTGAGCATGAAAAAGCAAAGTCTGCGCATGCAACCAGGTAAGCGATACACCGTGAGAATGCAAGCAGACGCACACCAACTGGGCGAAACGGTGGTTACGGGCATCTATACGCGTAAGAAAGAAAGCTTTACAGGCTCGGCAGCATCGTATCGACAAGAAGAACTGAAGGCCATTGGCAACCAAAATATCTTGCAAAGTTTGTCGGCTCTCGACCCCTCGTTTGTGATTGCCGAAAACAATCTCGCCGGTTCTAACCCCAACGCCACAATGAAAGTGTCGATTAATGGCACAACAAGCATCAACGGCCTTTCTGATGCTTATGGCAACGACCCCGATAGGCCACTTTTCATCCTCGATGGCTTTGAAACAACACTCGAACGAATTTCAGACCTGAGCATGGACCGCGTGGAAAGCATCACTATTCTTAAAGATGCTGCGTCTACAGCCATCTATGGCTCGAAAGCTGCCAATGGAGTGATTGTTGTTGAAACCAAAAAACCCGAAGCTGGCAAGCTACATTTCACCTATAATGGCAACTTCCAAATGAGCTGGGCCGACCTAAGCGACTATAATCTGATGAACGCAAGCGAGAAACTGGAGTTTGAAAAGCGCTCAGGACACTACGGATTGCTCGACCATGAGGGCGAAATACTCAACGATGTGAACCGTGCCATCTATTATTCTAGGTACGAAAGGGTGGCAGCAGGCCTCAATTCGTATTGGATGAACGAGCCTCTAAGACTGGGATTTGCGCAAGACCACAGTTTTAATGCCGAAGGTGGCGATGCTGCTTTTCGCTACGGACTTACCTTTAGATATAAAGACAACAAGGGCGTAATGAAAAATTCGGGACGACAGAACATCGATGGATCATTGGTTTTGTCGTATCGCATCGACAAATTCAACTTCACCAACCAAACACACATCTATTATACAACCACTGATAACAACGTTGTGCCCTTCCGCGACTTTGTTTCGGCCAATCCCTATTATGCTAAACGCGATGAAAACGGCGAAGTGTATAAGGTTCTTGAAAGCTATCAAGGCGTGAACGGAACAACACAACACGTATATAACCCATTGTGGGACTTTAACCAAAAGAGTTTCGACCGAAGCAACGATCTCAATATCAACAACAACTTCAACGTGGAATATCAGCCCCTTGCAGGTTTGCGACTCACGGGAAGGTTTGGTTTTACGGCCGCAAGAGGCACGAGCGAGACCTTTAAATCGCCCTTCTCCTCGGGCTTCACAAGCACTCCCGAACTAAAACGAGGCTCTTACTCCAACCGCATCAACAACAACACCTCGTTTAATGGCAGCTTCATGGCTAGCTATGGTGGTATGTTGGGCGTTCACACCTATAATATTGTGGCGGGTGCACAAGCCTATGGGCGTAAGAACACAAGCGACTCGTACGCTGTACGCGGATATATCAACGACCAATTTTCTAACCCAAACTTCTCTAACGGCTATCCCGAAGGCGGAAAACCCTCGTCGAACATTGACAAAATGCGCTCGGCAAGCTTCTACATGAACGGCAACTACGCCTACGATATGCGCTATTTGCTAGACTTTAACCTGCGTAGCGACGGTGCTTCGGTGTTCGGAGTAAACAACCCTTTCTCAACAACCTACTCGCTGGGTGTGGCCTGGAACATCCACAACGAACACTTCTTTAAAAAGAACAACATTGTAAACAACCTCAAACTGCGCTATACCTTTGGTCGGCCAGGCAACGACAACATCAGCGCAAAGCTGGCAAACAACGTGTACAACTACTACACAGCCAACACCAACCCCTTTGGATTGGCTGCCATCGTGTCGCAATGGGGCAACAAAGACCTGAAATGGAAACGCACACTAACCCATAACTTCGGACTCAATGCATTGCTACTCAACAACCGCTTGTCGCTTGTGGTTGACTATTCCATTAGAAAAGCCGACCCAGAACTCATTCCCGTTGAACAACCCACATCAACTGGCGTGGAAACAATACCGATGAACATCGGTGCAACAGATAATCGCAGCTTCTCTATCGCACTGGGCTATGACGTTATTAGGCAAAAAGACCTTACTTGGCGCGTCACAGCCAACTTGCTGCACGCCACCACCACCTATTATAATATAGGCGACATACTAGAAAAGCTTAACGAGCAGGGCCGAGCCTCACAAAGTCTTACACGATATTACGACGGAGCCAGCACAACAGCCCTTTGGACCGTGAAATCACTAGGCATTGACCCAATGACAGGCAACGAACTATTTCTTAAACGCGATGGAACATACACCTACAAATGGAATGCTAACGAAGAAATGGTGTGCGGCGACACCACACCCGATGCACAAGGCAACCTTGGTACTACCATTCGTTGGAAAGGATTCTCGCTTGGACTTAACTTTTCGTATCGATTTGGAGCTCAAGCCACACTCAACACCCTGCTAACAAAGGTTGAAAACATCAGCGAAGCCGCCATTAAATACAACCAAGACCGACGCGCGCTGCACGATAGATGGAAACAACCAGGCGACAAAGCCAAGTTTAAACGCATCGACGACACCTCTACAACCAACATTTCTTCGAGATTCGTGGCCGACGACAACACCCTAGAATGCAATAGCATCAACCTGGGATACGAAAACACCACAGCACAATGGCTCAAAATGGTGGGTTTGAACGCTTTGTATTGTCGCATCTACGCCAACAACCTGTTCCGTCTTTCCACCATCAAGGAAGAACGCGGACTTGATTACCCCTTCTCCAGAAGCATTTCGGCTTCTATCGGTTTACGTTTCTAACCTCTAACAAACACAACGATGAATAAGCTTAAAACCATAACATACGCATTGCTATCTATTATCGCCACAATGGCCACTACTTCGTGCGCCGACTGGCTGAAGGTAGACTTGGAAGACTCTGTTCTCGAAGATAAACTCTACGAAAACAACGATGGATATTTCGCTGCACTCAATGGCGTGTACGCTAAAATGAACGAAACCTATGCCTCAACACTCACGATGGGTCATATTGATGTGATGGCACAATATTATAATGTGGCGAAAAACAGCGAACATGCCTACTTCCCTTTCGCTAATTATAAATATTCTGAAAACGAATTTAAAAGCATTTCGGACAACGTTTGGACCTCGCTTTACTTCTATATCGCCAACCTGAACACACTCATCGAGCATTGCGACGCCAGCGACTCGAAACTATCGCCCGTGTATAAACCCTACATTAAGGGCGAGGCACTGGCTCTTCGTGCCTTCTTCCACTTTGACTTGCTGCGACTTTATGGCCCTATCTACTCCACAAAAACCGAGAACAACAGTGCCATTCCCTACCAAGAAACCTCGTCGAAATCAATACAACCCATTCTCAACGCTAAACAAGTGGCCGAAAAAATCATGCGCGACCTTAACGAAGCTAGCCTTCTACTTAAAGACGACCGCATCATTAAAGAGGGCGTTATGAACGGCATGGCCGACGATCCCAACGAAAAAAACCTACTTAGATACCGACAATTCCGCCTTAACTATTATGCAATACAAGCTATGAAGGCCCGACTCTATCTCTGGACGGGCGATAAAGCCAACGCTTTGGCCACAGCTAAAGGCATTATCGAAGAAAACAACAAACACAATACTTTTACTTGGATAGAAAAAAAGGCCGTTACCACTGGTAACAACCCCAATTACATTTTTTCTACCGAGGTAATGTTTGCGCTTTACAACAAATCGAGAGCCAAAACCTATGAAATGCTCTTTAGTCCTAAGGCCGACATGAAGAATACACTCTACTTTAAAGGCGAATCAACTGCTGAAGGCGACCTACTTTCCAAACTTACCTATTTCTACGACGACATGGGCGACCTAAGACGCAACAACACATGGACCGTGGAAGAGCTAACAGCTAACGGCCAAGGAGGAACAACAAGCAAACATAAGTCAATTTGCTTGAGGAAATTCGCCGATACCAACGGTGACACCAACTTCAGATACATGCAACCGCTGATTCGACTAAGCGAAATCTACCTCATTGCAGCCGAATGTGCCACTACACCCGAAGAAGCTCTGCCCTTTATCAACGAACTACGCAAAGCACGCAACTGTGTAAACATGGAGCTGCCTGCTACCGACGCCGAAAAAGCTATTCAAAACATGGTTTGGCGCGAGTTTATGCGCGAAATGATTGGAGAAGGCCAATTATTTTTCTTCTATAAACGCCATGCAGCCGAACAAATGATGTCGGGAACAGAGTTTGGCAAGTCTAATGCCTGGACTGGAACCGTCACAGCGCTCGAAGGCACCTACAAAATGGCACTCGACAACTACGTTTGGCCACTGCCCGAAGCCGTGGAAGCCAACAGAAGAGCTAAAAACTAAAATACGGAGGAATTGAAAATGAAAACAAAAATATATGTCTTGCTCGCACTGATAGTGACCACAACCTGGCTTTCTAGCTGCGAAAAAAAGCTGATGGACTACGAAGGCAAAGATTGTTTGTACTTCGACGTGCGACGCGGACAACCGTGGATTGAAGAAAGTAAATGGGCACACTACAACTTTAGCGAGGTGGCATTCGGCAATATCACTGCCACCGACACCCTCCTTACGTTGAAAGTAAAGGCCACAGGCCACCTCAAAGACTTCGACCGGCCTTTTAACATCATCGTTGTTACAGACAGCACATCGGCCGAAGCAAACACCGAGTACGAGCCACTGATGCAACAATACACCATCAAAGCCGGAGAAACGAGCACTGAAGTGAAGATAAGAATAAAGAAAACCGCACGCATGAATGGCGATACACTGAAAATTCAACTCGCCATCCAGCCCAACGAACACTTCAACTTGATGTTTAACAACTACGGCGACTATCCCGGAACCTACGCGCCAGTGCCCGATAAAAAGTTTGGCCACAACCAAAATGCAGCCATTCACAACATCTTCGTCGACGATGTACTAACAAAACCCACAGGCTGGTATGGCTCTGAGTCGGGTGGTTACTTCGGATTGTTCTCTCCAAAGAAGTATCGTTACATCATGATGGTTACCGGAACAAACATCAACGACTTTAAAACCATGGTGACAATGAGCTTCCCACGCGCCCAAGCCATTAGTCAAGAGGTGGCCAAACATTTGCTCGAAGCAGCACAAAAAGAGCAACCCATACTCGACGAAGATGGCACAATGATGTGGGTTTCGTATGTAAATATCCTTGGCGGAACGCGCGGTTGGGCGCAATTCACCAAACCAGAAGAATATTATAACAAATAAACCAGTTATGAAAAAGCATTGCATCATATATCTCTTGGCTGCCCTTTCGCTGGCTTCGTGCATAGACGACGAGGGCAACAACACCATGAACCCCATCAACAAAGCACAGATTGAGGGCATAAAAGATAAGTATTACATGGTGACAAACCTCGAAACACTGCAAATACCAGTAACCGTTACAGGGTCAATGTCGGGCAATGACGTCAACAATTTCTCTTTTGAATGGTTCTTATGCAATGGTGCTGTGGAAGACAAATACCACGACCACCAAACCATCAGCCATGAAAAAGACCTCTCGTTCCCCGTTAATGTGCCCCCTGGCGAGTACCGACTCTTCTTCAGAGTGAAGGACAAAAGCAACAACATGGTGTTTGAAAAACGCAGTGCCTTAAACGTGTTGAGCCCTTACGTGCGCGGATTTTACCTCTTTGGCGATAAAGAAGACGGCACCTGTGGCATCGACTTTATTAGCATGATGGAAGGAAGAGACACCTCTGTTGTAGAAAATCTCTTCGACAACACACAGGGAATAAAACACGCACAGCAACTCATCTTCATGGGACATAGCTACTCCACCGACCTCGAAGCCACATGGGCCATCACTAAAGATGGCGCTTATGCCCTAAATAGTTCGGCAAAAGAAAACAAAATCACCATCAACAACAACAAGCAAATAGACCATCTCATCTATCCTTCTATTGAGGGAACAACCAAACCTTACGTTGTTAGAGCACTGTTCCCACGGCCTAGTGGCAAAGACAACAATTGCCTCTCGGGCAGTTTTAGGTGCTTACTCACCGATAAAGATGCCTTCTGGTGCTCGCAAATGCCCTTGGGCGAAGCCTATGGCAACCCCTTTAACTGCTACGAAGCTGGCTCTAACACCTTGGTACAGCTGTCGCCTTACGTGTTCTATCCCGCAAATAGCTCGTACATTCGCACGCTTGCCTTCTACGATAAAACCAATCATAAGTTCGTAAGACTTAATGGGGCATCGTATAGCGTAACCAATATTGCTGATTATAACCTACCCACCGACCAGCCTTTTAATACCGACCAAACCACCTACTCGCCCGCTAGAGACCTTGTATATGGCGAAAACGGACTGGGAAACAACGGACAATCTTACGCCCTGATGAACGATGCCGATGGCCATTTCTTTGTCTATGCCTTCCGCATCACCAATTACAGCGCAGCGGGTATGAAGCGTTCGCTCGCTAGAGAGATTGACTTAACCGTGGCTTCGCACTTTGCCGAGGCTTCGCATTACGCCTTCTACTCCAACCAACCCATTGTGCTCTATGCCGTTGGCAATAGCTTGTGGGCCTACAACTACAACACCAACAAGGCTAAAATGCTGAACGCCTACAACGGCGAAATTACTTATCTGGCCATGGAACACGACTCGGACGAGAACCCCGACGACGTTATCGTGGCTACCTACTCGCCAAGCGAAAAAGGCGTGGTGTATAAACACGAGATGAAAGACGACCCCAACGAGATTGCTTTCGTGCAAAAACAATATAAAACGAAGAGCTATCCTTGGAAAACCAACCTCAAAGTGAAAAGTATCACCTATCGCAATTGCCCCGATTAGGCACTCTCCACACGCCTTGCTCGCGAAAATAAAACCCCAAACAGGGCTGCTTCGCGAGCAAGGCACACCCGCTCGTTGGTTCAACAACCATTTACTCTGCCACAAAAACAAACACAACACCGAAGTAAATCCCCAAAAAATGAAACGCCACAACCCCTTTTTCGCCACCTTGCTGCTATGTGTCATGCCCCTGTTGGGCACAGCACAAACCCAATTCCACAACCTTTCGCTCGACGATGCCATCAACCTAGCAAAGAAAGAAAACAAACTGGTGTTCATCGATTTCTACACCGACTGGTGCGGTCCGTGCAAAAACATGGCGCGACAGGTGTTTCCACAGAAGAAGGTGGGCGACTTCTTAAACAGCAAATTCGTGTGCTTAAAGCTCAATGCAGAGAAAGAAGGTAAAGAACTGGCCACCAAATACAACGTAAAAGCATATCCCACATACGTGGTTTTAGACACCAACGCACAGCCACGAATGCATGCCAGCGGAGCGATGAACGCCGATGAATTTATCTATAAAGTGGAGATGGAAATCAATCCCAACAACGCACCCGAACGAATGAAAAGGCTTTACGATGCTGGCAAACACACACCCGAACTGATAAACAACTATGCCTTCTATCTACTTGGGCACCAACAAGAGGAAGAGGGGTTTAAAGTGGTGAACAATTATTTTAAGACGCTTTCGCCAAAAGACAGGTTAAAGGCCGAAAACGCTTTTATCTTTACGCGCTACACGTTAAACCTGAACGACGAAAAAGGCCTATTTATGACCCAGAACCTCGACCGTTTTGACACCAAATCACGGTCGCTTATCAAGGCTCGCACACAAATGCTCTTCCGCAATGCTGTATATCAATATTTTTCGGGTTACATGTGGAAAGAGAAAAAATATAACGAAACCAACTACCTACAACTAAAAAAGCAGATTGAAACGCTGCAATTGCACAAAGATTATCCCTATGCGCCGATGTTCGCCCTCATCGAAAGCAGAGTGAAAGACAATGATTTAACCTTCCTTTCGTGCTGCAATCGCGAGTATAACAATCTTGATGCCAACGACCGCACATTGTTAATACTCAATCTCACCCGCCTATTCGACACCCAAAACAAAACCACACTCAAACAATTATCGGCCTTCATCCGTTCGCATTTGGCTGAAATGGATGCCAAAACCATCATCTACGCAGGCCAGATTTTGAGCGAAATAGAGCAACAAAAGCCATTCTAGCCTTTATCGCAAACATACTTTCACACGGTATCATCCGCCTTTCTTTGTTGCCTTAGACCTCGCTTTAGGCCACAAGGATAATTACTGCGGCCTCATTAAGCCCACGTTGAAAACCTCAACCACGTTGATTATTATCTGACGAAGTGGCAAAAGTAGCTTTCAAAATTCAGTATCTATATTTTACATCGCCAGAGTAACGAAAAGAAAAAAACGCACTAGGCAATGTGAAACAAACAC
>ENA-OWNK01001030-OWNK01001030.1-metagenome-genome-assembly--contig:-NODE-1030-length-12493-cov-3.614649_pt1 | contig 12493 bp, 8 predicted proteins | sample MGYA00245343_ERZ651121 | MGnify/ENA primary metagenome ERZ651121 (study PRJEB26857, sample SAMEA4031775) | metagenome | biome: human; feature: oral; material: saliva | place: Philippines | collected 2014... | reverse complement strand
TATCTACGGAAGCGGGCGAGCACAACGACTTGTTAAGACTTACGATGGAAGCCGCTGTATATTGCGTGATCATGAAGCCGCTGTTTAAGCCCGGATTAGCCACGAGGAAGCTGGGCAGGCCGCGGGTGCCGCTAACCAACTTGTAGATGCGGCGCTCGGAGATGTTAGCCAACTCGTTGAGGGCAATAGCCAAGAAGTCGATGGGCAATGCAATGGGTTCGCCGTGGAAATTGCCGGCTGAGATCACGAGATCTTCGTCGGGGCAAACCGTAGGATTGTCGGTCGCGGAGTTGATTTCCGTGTCGATCACTGATTTTACGTAGTTGATCGTATCTTTCGCAGCGCCGTGTACTTGCGGAACGCAACGGAAAGAGTAAGGATCTTGGACGTAAGTCTTCGGCTGCTTGATCAATTCGCTGCCTTCCAAGAGTTGCTTGATGCGAGCTGCCGTGTCGATCTGGCCTTTGTGCGGTCTAACCGCGTGTACTGCAGGCGTAAACGGCTCGGGGCGGCCTTCGTAGGCGTCGAGAGACATCACGGCGATCTTGTCGGCCCAATCGCTGAGTTTCATTGCTTGAAGAAGTCCCCAAACAGCGAAAGAGCTCATGTTCTGCGTACCATTCAAGAGTGCCAAACCTTCTTTGGAAGCTAAGTGAATGGGCTTCCAGCCTTTCTTCTCCAAAACTGCTGCGCCGGTCATCACTTCGCCTTCAAACTCTACTTCGCCTAAACCAACCAAAGGCAAGCTTAGGTGGGCAAGCGGCACGAGGTCGCCGGATGCGCCCAGAGAACCCTGCATATAAACAATGGGGTAGATGTCGTTGTTGAAGAAGTCGATGAGTCGCTCTACGGTGTCGAGTTTGCAGCCTGAGAATCCGTAGCTCAAAGATTGAATCTTTAAGAGCAACATGATTTTCACAATCTCGTTGGGAACGCGATCTCCTACGCCGCAAGCGTGAGACATCATCAAGTTAACTTGAAGTTGTTCTAACTCTTCTGCGCTCACAGAAACGTTGCAAAGGGAGCCGAAACCGGTCGTTACACCGTAGATCGGTGCTTTGTTTTCTGCAATCTTCTTATCTAAGTATTCTCGACAACGTTGAATACGTTGGCGGGCGTTGTCGCCCAATTCGAGTTTGTATCCTTTTTCGATGATTTCGCCGACACGTTCGATGGAGAGGTGCTCAGCTGAAATGATATGCTTCATTGCTTTGTTGGTATTTTAGTTGAATAAGTTGTTGATGAGATCATCTTCGACAAGGTTGGGCATCGTTACCTTGAAGCCCGGCGTGCGCTGCATCTCGCGCTCGATAGCGTGCATCGAACCTTCGTTGCGCGCCCAACTGCGGCGAGCAATGCCGTTGTTTACGTCCCAGAAAAGCATTTCTCGGATGTGGCGGGCGCTATCTTCGCTACCGTCAATGAGCATGCCGAAGCCGCCATTGATTACTTCGCCCCAACCAACACCGCCGCCGTTGTGGATAGATACCCACGTAGCGCCGCGGAATGAGTCGCCGATGACGTTTTGGATAGCCATGTCGGCGCAGAATTGAGAACCGTCGTATATGTTGCTGGTCTCGCGGAAGGGAGAATCGGTACCGGAAACGTCGTGGTGGTCGCGGCCGAGTACGACGGGCTTGCTGATTTCTCCTTTCTTGATTGCTTCATTAAATGCGGCAGCAATTTTTGCGCGGCCTTCAGCGTCAGCATAAAGTATGCGCGCTTGAGAACCTACGACAAGGCGATTGCGGCCGGCTTCTTTGATCCAGTGGATGTTGTCGTCCATTTGGCCTACGATTTCTTCGGGGGCTTCTCGGCGGATTTTCTCCATTACTTCGGCTGCAATGCGGTCGGTCGTCTCCAAATCTTTGGGGTCGCCGGACGTACATACCCAACGGAAAGGTCCAAAGCCGTAGTCGAAGAACATCGGGCCCATAATATCTTGTACGTAGGAAGGATAGCGGAACTTGCCATCGCTGCCTACAATGTCGGCCCCAGCGCGTTGACTTTGCAACAAGAAGGCATTACCATAGTCGAAGAAGTACATGCCTTTTGAAGTCAGTTTGTTGATAGCCGTTACTTGGCGGCGCAGAGATTCATGTACGCGTTCACGGAACTGATCCGGATCTGCTGCCATCATATCGTTGGACTCTTCGAGCGTCATGCCGACAGGGTAGTAACCGCCGGCCCACGGGTTGTGCAAAGATGTTTGATCGCTACCCAAGTCTACGTGAATCTCTTCCGCAGCGAGGCGCTCCCACAAATCGACAACGTTGCCGACGTAAGCCATAGAAACCGTCCGCTTCTCAGCTACGGCTTTGCGGATAGCCGGAATGAGTTCGTCGAGATCGCTATGAAGTTCGTCGACCCAACCTTGTGCGTGACGCTTTTCCGCTGCGTGCGGATTGATCTCAGCTACTACGCTCACGACGCCGGCAATGTTGCCTGCTTTGGGCTGTGCGCCGGACATACCGCCAAGACCGGAAGAGATGAAGAGCATTCCTTTGATGCCATCTTGGCTCTTGTTGCTGCCCATTTGCTTGCGAGCAGCGTTGAGCACCGTAATTGTCGTACCGTGAACAATGCCTTGCGGGCCGATGTACATATAAGAGCCCGCCGTCATTTGGCCGTATTGCGATACGCCCAAGGCATTGTTGCGCTCCCAATCATCCGGCTTCGAGTAATTGGGGATAACCATACCATTCGTTACCACTACGCGAGGCGCATTCTTGTGAGAGGGGAACAGACCGAGCGGGTGTCCGGAGTACATTACCAAAGTTTGCTCGTCCGTCATCTCACTTAAATATTTCATCACCAAGCGATATTGCGCCCAGTTTTGGAATACGGCGCCGTTTCCGCCGTAAGTAATCAACTCGTGCGGATGTTGCGCTACGGCGGGGTCAAGATTGTTTTGAATCATCAACATAATGCCGGCTGCCTGCAAGGATTTGTGCGGATAGTCCTCGATGGGGCGGGCGTACATATCGTATTGAGGGCGGAACCGATACATATAGATGCGGCCGTATGTGCGCAATTCTTCTGCAAACTCGGGAGCGAGCGTTGCGTGATATTTTTTTGGGAAGTAGCGCAAAGCGTTGCGCAGCGCCAGTTTCTTTTCTTCCGGCGTCAGTATATCTTTGCGCTTCGGAGCGTGGCTTACCGAATGGTCATAAGCTGGTAGTTCCGGTAAGACCTCGGGGATGCCGGCGCGAATGTCGGCCTGAAATTCTGCTAATGTCATAGTTATGATTATTTATTTAGGATCAAAAATGAGAGCGTTTTGGCCAAAGCGGCCCGGCTATAGTATGGTAGAAAGGAGATGCGGATAAGGCGCCACCATATATAATAATGTATATGTCGTCGTCTTATCCGCTTTTTCTCATCATTCAGCCATTGCCTGCAATGTTATGCTTCGTTGATTTTGCGTTCTACGATGCCGATGATTTCAGCCTCTTTCTTTTGCGCTTCCGCAATGAGCTGTTCAGCTTCTGCAATCATTTTTTCGGCCGCTTCACGATCTTTGAGCGATGCCGCGTTGATCTTCACGTTGAGGCCTGCGCCTAAAACTGCTGCTCGTGCAGCCAGAGCGCCTACGCCCGCATCAGAATCGCTGTTGGGGTTGCCAAATTCAGCCATAGCTTGGCAGAGTTCGAACGCGCCAAAGGCTGCCTGCATCGTTTGCAAAGGCACTTGCGTCGCAAAGAGCGTTGCAGCCTGAATAGCTTCAGAGCGCAAGCGCTTATCTTCGTCCGTCTTCTTCGGAAGTCCGAAGGCCTCCATAATCTTATTGAAAGCGCGCGTATCTTCATCAACGAGCACGAGGAGTTCGTCAGAAAGCGCTTGGCCTTTGTCTGCCCAGCGGCTAAATTCTTCCCAGCGATCGTCCCAGCCCGGTTTGTGACTGGAGAGATTAGCTACCATCGTGCCCAATGCAGCACCGAGTGCACCCATATAAGCTGCCACAGAGCCACCACCGGGAGCGGGAGATTCGCGCGAAGTTTCTTCAGCGAAGCCCTTCACCGTCATTTTAACGAGCGCTTTGTCGTCGCCGTTTTCATCTTCTAGCAGATATTCGATCACTTTCTCGCGCGGGTTGAACGGTTTCAGGTCCGACAAGCCGAGCGATTTAATCGCGATGTTGATAATGTCCTCTTTCGGAATACCCGTGGAGCGTTGTTGCTTTTCGAGGAAGTAGCGTCCGGCTTCGAGCAGTGTGCGTTCCGGTACAAGACCTACGATTTCCGTACCCGTAACGCGTACGCCGCGGTTTTGTGCGCAACGACACACCTCATCAAAGGCCACGTGGAGCGGCGTCACATTGATGTTCGTGATATTCATTGAAACCTGTGCGATGCCATATTCCTCAATATACCAACCGATGCCCTTTGTGCCTTTCAGCGTGCCCGGGATCATGATTTTCTTTCCGTTCTCGTCGAGTTTCACCTTTCCGGTAATCGGATTGCCCTCGCGAGCGGGGCGGCCTTTTTCGCGCACGTCAAACGCGATAGCGTTAGCGCGGCGTGTAGACGTCGTGTTCAGGTTATAGTTTACAGCAATCAAGAAGTCGCGTGCACCAACATTCGTGCAACCCGTGCGAGCTACGCCTTCATCAAATGGGCGTGCGCCAAAGTCTGGTGCTTCAGCCGGGTCGTTGATCCTTTCAGGGATCGCTTCATACTCACCTCTGCGCACTACGGCCAAGTTTTTGCGCTCCGGCTTCAAAGCTGCGGCCTCATAACAATAGCAAGGGATCTCCAATTCGTCAGCCAAGCGCTTTGCTAGTTTGCGAGCCAATTCAGCGCACTCTTCCAGCGTAATGCCGGCAACGGGAACGAGCGGCAACACGTCCGTAGCGCCGCTTCGCGGGTGTGCGCCGTGGTGCTGGCGCATATCGATAAGTTGAGAAGCCTTACGCACTGCGCGGAAAGCAGCTTCCATTACCGCTTCAGGTTCTCCCACAAAGGTAACCACCGTGCGGTTGGTTGCTTCACCCGGATCCACGTCAAGCAGACGTACGCCTGCAGAATTGCGGATCTCGTCCGTGATTTGGTTGATAACGTTCATATCGCGCCCTTCGCTAAAATTGGGCACGCACTCGATAAGTTGCTTTATTTTTGCCATCGTAGCCTAGATTTTATAATCATGATTAACTCCACAAAAGTATGATTTTTGGCTCAGAATGGCAAGGGAAGGGTAGATTATTTTGTGCATCTTGTTAAAAAACTTCCGCATCAGGCATCGCATCGTCTTCTTCTATATTCCAAAAAGGAAGCCGGCGGTAGCAGTAGCGTAAGTAGTGCTCGTCGTTTAGGCGTTTTTGTGACGTAATGAGACCAACAACTACGGAAGAGTCGAGTGGTCATTATGAGGGCGAAAAACTATTGTTTATCAACAAGAAATAACCCGTAATGGCGCCCCGCGTTGCTGCTTCGGTATCGTTTGCCGGCGCCAAACGATGGTTTGCTCGGGCCAAACGATCGTATGCTGCCACCAAACGATGGTTTGCTCCCGCCAAACGAAAGAAAGATACTTGTTGTAGCAAGTATTTATAATGTCTGACAAAGGAAACTTTGGACGATCGGCTGCCTATCTACGATGCTGAGCGGTCGTGGTCGCGATGTCAGCGTGCGCGCAGTCGGCTGATTGATTTTTTGCCTTGACATGCCTGTGTTCTTGTGGTGCCGGCTCATCTCAGATGTGTAGAAAAGGATCAACACTAAGGCCTTTTGCGAAGATAGGATGCGCATACGTGCTTTAAGATGGCTTTTGCCTTAAGCGCAATTTTTACTTCCGACCTCGCAGGTTTGAGGCCTGCGGCGTTAGGTCAACTCTCGCTCAGGCTTACTGCGCTCATCGCTATCGAAATGCCGCTTTCCTTTAGTCAAATGGCCTTCTTTGCCTGCTGAAAAGGCCTAAGAAGAGATAAATTAAGGGACGAAAGGAGTCGTTTTTCAAATTCTGACTATATTTGTACAATCAATTATCTATAGAATTTCAACTATGTCAACGATACTTTTCCCCGCTCCTATTTTTGGCCCCGTACATAGTCGGCGCTTAGGCGTATCTCTGGGCGTCAATCTGATGCCGGCTGATGGAAAACTCTGCTCTTTCGATTGTGTTTATTGTGAGTGTGGCTTCAATAAAGATGGCCGCGCAGGCAGCAGGCGACCCACGCGAGAACAGGTCAAGACTGATTTGGAAAAACAATTGCAAAAGATGGTCGAAGAAGGCCGCTTGCCCGATGTGCTTACCTTTGCCGGCAATGGCGAACCAACGCTTCACCCCGACTTTGCGGGCATTATTGACGATACAATCGCACTGCGCGATCAGTATTGTCCACAGGCGAAAGTCAGCGTCTTGAGCAACGCGACGATGGCCTTTAAGCCGGACGTGCATCAGGCTTTGTTGAAAGTAGACAATAATATTTTGAAGCTGGATACGGTAGACCCCGATTTCATACAACTTGTCGACAGACCCGTCGGAAAGTTTGATATCAATAAGATTATCGACGATTTGGCTGCCTTTCATGGGAAAGTCATCGTGCAAACGATGTTTCTAAAAGGTAAATATCAGGGTCGGGATGTCGATAATACAACTGATTATTACGTGACGCCCTGGCTTAAGGCCTTGGAAAAGATAAAGCCGGAGGCCGTAATGGTCTATACGATCGACCGCGAAACGCCGGCCCACGAATTGCTGAAAGCTACGCCGGCCGAACTCGATGCGATCGTAGCGCGGATCAAGGCTTTGGGCATCGATGCCTCAGCTTCGTATTAACACAAAATGAAGAAACTCCCTGCAACCGCCGACTTTCCGCAGCGCGTACTGAAGACACTGCGCCGACTGCCGGAGGACTTACTCCCGGTAAAGGATAAGCGCCTCCTGGTGGCCGTCAGTGGTGGGGCTGACTCCGTCGCGCTGCTACGCGTGCTGCATCAGTTGGGCTATGCTTGCGAGGTAGCCCATTGCAATTTTCACCTGCGCGGCGCGGCTTCAGATCGCGATGCCGCCTTCGTGAGCGATTTGTGTCGCGACTTGGGCGTTCCTTTCCATTTGCGCGACTTTGCCACTGAAACTTTCGCGCGCTCACAGGCCGTGAGTGTGGAGATGGCGGCGCGCGACTTGCGCTATCAATGGTTTGACCAACTCTTGGCGGAGCGTAATTTGTCGGCCGTTGCCGTGGCGCATCATAAGGAGGACAATGTCGAAACTTTTTTCCTGCATCTTGCGCGCGGCAGTGGGCTGCACGGTTTGGTCGGAATGCGCTATCAACGCGGGAAAATCATTCGCCCGCTGCTCGACGTCTCGAGGCGAGAGATTGAAGCGTGGCTATCGGCCATCGGTCAGCCGTATGTGACGGACGAAACGAATGCGGACGTGCGCTTTAAGCGCAACCGGCTACGTAATCGCGTCTTGCCCGAATTGCGTCAGCTCAATCCGGCCTTTGATGATACGCTCTTGCAGACAATGCGCCGCTTACGCGAGGCGGACGACTATTTGAATCAAGTGCTCGACGATTTGTGGGCCGACTTCACAAGTGTGCTGCCCATCGGCCTCGCGCTCGATTGCCGGCGCGCCAAGGCGCATCCGCTCTTCCGCACGCTACTACACAAGCAACTCACCCCGCTGGGCTTCAATGCGGACGAAATAGCAGATGCGCTCTGCCGATCGGAGGTGCGGACCGGCGCTTGCTGGGTCGGCAAGGGCTATACGGCCGATTATAATCGCGGCTACTTGGAGATCGCGCCTCCGGCGCCCGATTTTGCGCCGTGCTTGCTCAAGGCGGGAGAATTCGAATTGCCGGAGCAGGCGCATCTTTTTGTTCGCACTTATCAGCTTTCAGCATCGCCGGAGCTGGATAAAACGACCTTGCGCTTCAGCGGTAGGGAAGAGGGTGCAGATGATGAAACGACGGTCACAATAGATTTAAGAAACACGCACGAAATCTGCTTAGATCTTGATGAATTGCAAGGCTTGTGCTATATTCGGCGCGCCCAAGTGGGCGATAGTTTCCGACCTTTTGGCTTGCAAGGAAAGAAGTTGGTCAGCGATTTGCAGACTTCCTTAAAAATATCCCCTGCCCGGCGGAAGCGTACGCTGGTTGTAGGCGATGATTCCGGTCTTTTGTGGATCGTAGGTTTGCGCCGCGCTGCCCGTGCACCAATTACAGCTACGACAAAGCGCCTTGTGCGCCTCACGTTTACGCCCCCGAGAGCGCCGCTTTAGTCCTTACGAAAGGGCGCCGCGACGCTAGCCATCGCCATCGCATACATATTATATATATACAAAAGACGGACGCCGAAGCATCCGTCTTTTATTGTCTGAAATCCGGTCGACATTGCGCCGGAATGAGTTTGGCTGATCGCCGATCACTTGCGAATGATGCGTCGACTGCCTTTGTCGGTCTTCAAAATATAGACACCGGGGCCGTTATTGTCGTCTGCGCGACGCCCTTGCAGATCATAGATGCCGAGCACCTTCTCTGCCGGCTCGCTCGTGACGTCAGCAATGCCCGTGCCTTGCTCTTTCAAAAAATCAAATACGATCAAGTTGCCTTGACGGCGGATGTTGTACAAGGGTTTGTTTAATGTGCCGCCCGTAAATACGCGCATTGCCGGATAAGAACCGATGGAGAGCGTGTTGTTGTCGGCATTAGGATATAAATCGTTGATCAGTGGCGTCCAATCTATTTTGCCTTGTGAGTCGTAGTCATAAAATTGTTGCTTCACGCCGTCAGCCGGAACATAAGCCATACGCGGATGGTTCTCAAGATTGTTGACTACGTTGGTTGACCACGCTTGTGCATCGTAATCAATGTGGAGCACGAGCATACCGGTACCCATATCCTTCACGTGATAGGGGTTCGCCTGGCGATTCTCAAAGAGATAATACTCATTTGTGTTCTTCGGATTGCGAATAATGTAGGCTGAGTTGTCTTTGCCCTCAATATCGAAGGGATGAAGTGCATACGTCCTCTCGTCCTTTAGCTCCTCAAGTTTCAGCCAGCCCAAGTAAGAGCGCTCGTAGGAAGTGAAAGCCACCGGCGTGGCAGCATTGTTGAGGTAGCAGCCAATGTCCATATGATCCCAAAGGCCCATTGTCTTCAAGCGGTTGCGAACTGAAGGATCGCTGCCCGTATAGTAGCCGTCGGGCAAGCCTAATGCGTGTCCAAACTCGTGCACAAAAATGTTAATGCCGGCAAGACGTTTCTTTTTAACGCCGCCGCTTGTGTATTCATTCAACTCATTGCCGACAAAATAAGCGCCCACCTTCACGCCCTGATTGCCGATGGTGTAGCCGGAGTACATATAGTCGATGCCCGTCCATTGGTGCGGCCAAATATAATCGTCAGAGTTGCTGTCTGTAGAGTTCGCCTCGCCCGGTCCGGCATACATAATGCTTACCAAAGGCACGCAACCCTTTTCAGCTTCAACATATTTGTTGAAATCTACGCCTTGTTCCGCCGCCAAATTGCAGGCTTCCTTGACAAGATCCAAGACGCGGACGTCATTACGCCCGTTGCTATTCTTTCCGTAATAAGCATAGCCGTGAGAAACCTTGACTTTCGCCACCACTTCAAAGGTCGGGTCAAACAAACCCTGGCTCATTGCCAAGAAATAATCGCGAGCTGAGCCGTGCGTAAAAGGCTCGTCGTGATAGCCTTTCTCGTTTAGTTGGCGCGAAATCTTCTCTGTGGTTATGGTATCGCCCAATTCTACGTCGGCATAGCTTACCAAGATGACGGGAATCGTGTGCTTGCCGACGCTACTCACAGCGCCGAAGCCTGAAACGCCCCATTGGCCAAGCCCATCTCCATTGTTGCCGATCATCTTCGTGCGATGCTCCGGCAGAGATAAGAGTTGGTCTACTTGTTGAGCCGTATTTGATAGCTTTTTGATCAATTTTAGTTCGGGAGCTTTGCGATCTTGCGGATTATGCGCCAACTGCTTGGTGGCAATAAGTTTGCCGTCCTTCACCTCTGCATAGTATAAGCCGTTATCAGCTCCTCTTTGGAGGATCAGGCCATCGATTGTCGTATAATAACCAAAGCGTTCGTCGCCGCAACGATACACTGTGATTTCTGAGCCATCAGCTTGGCGTAGCGTGAATGCATCCGGCCGTGGCGGAATCGCAAATGCGCTTACCTGCACAAGCACAAAAAGGCAAAATAGTAAAAAGTGTCTCATAAATAGTTGTCCAAAATTTCTGCGAAAATAAAGATAAAAACATGACCATCAAAGTGGAACAATTACAAATCAAATCTTTCGTTCGAAATTTAACACTTTATTTCTATCTGCTCCTACGTTTTGTCTTGCCAACTTGAAGCAATTATCCAAACCTTTTGGATCCGATTTGATAGGAGCTGAATTTTTGTATTAAGCAAATGGAGATCAGAAGAATAAGCTTTTTCGGTTTCGAAAAATGATGCTTCTGCAGTCGTTTCCGAGGCAATATTTGTCGGCAAAAAAGGGAGTTCCATCTTGTTGTCCTCAAAAGTTTTCACCAATTTTGCAGACGCTCTTCGGAAAAGATTGAAGTTTGTAATGTCGCAGAATAAATGGGATCTTTGTATTAAGACTTTGCAAGCACATGTGTCGGAACAAGCGTTTCGCACGTGGTTTGCTTATTTGAAGTTTGTCAGCCTTGACGCCGACAAACTTGTGATTGGTGCACCCAATAAGTTTGTGATCGATTACATAGAAGGCAACTATCTCGCTTTGTTGCAAACCAGCATCAAAGCCCATTTTGGTAATGTTAAGGTAGCTTATTCTTTTCCGAAAGAAGGTGAGGCGCCCCGTCGCGAAAAGGTTGAAAAGGTCGAAGAAGCTCCCCACCGCGAACGCTTAGATCCACAACTCAACCGCGATTATACCTTTAAGGCTTTTGTCGAAGGTCGTGCTAACAAATTAGCGCGCGTTATCGGCTTAGCCATTGCCAAAGAGCCCGGAAAACCTGCCTTCAATCCTTTTTTTCTTTACGGCCCCAGCGGCGTAGGTAAGACGCATTTGGTCAACGCCATCGGCTTGCGGATTCTCGAATCGCAGCCCGAGCGGCGCGTGTTGTATGTACCGGCCCACTTGTTTAAGACGCAGTATACCGACTCCGTCCTTCACAATACGATCAACGACTTTATCCATTTTTATCAAACGATTGACGTCCTGATCATCGACGATATACAAGAGATCACCACAGCTAAAACGCAGCAGGCCTTTTTCCACATCTTTAATCACTTGCAACAGAACGGCCGGCAGATTATTATCACCTGCGATCGCGCCCCCGTTGATTTCGAAGGCATTGAAGAGCGTATGCTTACGCGCTTCAAATGGGGCACGGTGACAGAAATGGAAAAGCCCGACGTTGCCCTTCGGCGCGCCATACTCACGGCAAAAATCAAGCGCGACGGCTTAAAGTTTCCGCCCGAAGTGGTAGATTATATCGCCAACAATGTAGAGAGTAGCGTGCGCGAGCTTCAAGGCATTGTCAATTCGATTATGGCATATTCCGTCGTGGACAATTGCGACATTTGCCAAGAATTGGTCGAGAAAGTCGTGGCGCGGGCGGTCAATCTTGAGAAACACGAACTCACGCTCGATGATATTGTCAAAGCCGTCTGTAAACGCTACAACGTCAAGTTGAAAGACGTCAATTCAAAGAGTCGCAAGCAGGGCATCGTCTTGGCACGCCAGTTGGCGATGTTCCTCTCCCATAAATATACGACGCTTCCTTACTCGCAAATAGGTCATTTGATCGGCCGTAAGGATCATTCTACAGTATTGCACGCCTGCAATACGATTTCCAACCGTATAACCACCGATAAAAACTTCCGACGCGAGGTGGAGGAGTTGGAGTCTACATTAAAGTAGGTCCAATACTGATTCGCTTGGCGCTTCGTTTCCTTTCGCGCCAAACCGAAAATCGTTGCGCCGCTCCATATACATATATATAATAGACCACCAATGATGACCCCGCGCGAAGCTTTGAAGAAATACTTCGGCTACACCAACTTCCGGCCTTTGCAGGAAGACATCGTAGCTACCACGCTTGCGGGCGTCGACTCGCTGGTGCTGATGCCTACGGGCGGCGGTAAGTCTATCACCTTTCAGGTGCCGGCGATGGCTCTCGACGGGCTGTGTCTGGTAGTGTCGCCGCTGGTGGCGTTGATGAAAGACCAAGTCGAGAATCTTCGTGCCAGAGGCATCAAAGCCGCTGCCGTCTATTCGGCTTAAACTCCTAGGCTCAAGGGATCCCCGAGGACGGGGATAGCAGAGTTGGTGGTACCCAGGTCGATACCGACAGCGCGTGCCATGTGATGTGCTCCTTGTGGTTGCTGAGTTGTGATGTTCGAGGTGAGGGCCGGAGGTTCCGGCGCCTTCAGGTTGAGTCGTATGCACTCAGGATTGTGATTGAGTCAGGCTCTGTCAACTTGACTGCATACAACCTTGAGTCTGACTGGCTCAACCTTGGTGGGTCGCAGTCCATTCCCAAGGTCTAC
>ENA-OWNK01001028-OWNK01001028.1-metagenome-genome-assembly--contig:-NODE-1028-length-12498-cov-4.987945_pt1 | contig 12498 bp, 13 predicted proteins | sample MGYA00245343_ERZ651121 | MGnify/ENA primary metagenome ERZ651121 (study PRJEB26857, sample SAMEA4031775) | metagenome | biome: human; feature: oral; material: saliva | place: Philippines | collected 2014... | reverse complement strand
TCCAATTTCAAAGGCCGAATTGTTATTGACAAGACCAATATATCCATTCTCAGCATTATGCTTAACTCGGATAATTGGAAAAGCCTCAACGGTTCCGTTGTTTACTAGGTCAAAAACCATTTTATCGGTTGCGCTCTGTGCATTTGCATCACTATTGAAATTCTTATAAGCTGAGCTATGGGCCACTCCATCTGGCACGATGAATTTCATTGAACCAGTTGACCGTCGCCCGCTCGTCTCCTGCATCGAAATGCTTTCAATCGGCATAGCCAGATAGTATTTGTCAGGCTCATCTGAGAAGATAAGTTTTTTAGCGCCGTCAACATTAAAAATACCCGCAAGCTTATGCTTGAGGGTATTTCTATCTTTAGACCAGATGGAAAAGTCCACCTTGATATATTTTGCATCAATGTTTTGTTGCTGAATATTGACTCCGATTCTTGGTGCATAGTCGATAGAGATAGAGCGATTGTTCCCGATATCTCGTTGGATGTCATGAATTTCAATAAGATCTCGAAAATCAGTTTTATTGAAATGCATTGTCACTTCACTCATTCAAGTACTCCCTTCATTCTTAGTGTCATTCTTTCTCGCTCTTTCTGCTTCTTGGTTATAATATCCGTGACTATAGTGCTATCCATATAATTATTCGTGTCCTTGTTGAGGATAGCAGTAAGGATTTTTTCTAAACTTGCTCTCAGAATCGCCATCTCAGACACGATTTTATCTGTATCTTGCCCGTTCTGAACACTTGTAGTCTGAATAGTGATATTGCGTTGCGCTTCTTCCATTTCACGGAGGAATTTCGCATCGCTCGGGATACCGATACCAGAAGCATATTTCGGAACACCCATCTCACGCATCAAACGTCTAGTCTTATCAGCTCGCAAAACCTTAGAACCTTTTGGAAGAGGGAGCAATACACCTCTACCTTGTGGGATGAAACTCTTACCATTTGGCAGAGTCACCATTTCCTTGTAGTTGCTGTTCCGTTGGTCGTTGACGATAGCAAGTCCACCCGGGTGATAGTTAGTCCCGTGGGCATGCTTGCTCGCAAAGATATTTGTAAAGAAATTACCGGTCACGCTATCAATCCAGCTCTTAATACCTGAAAGAACACCTGATGCATTATCTCGGGCGTTAATAGTAACAGTTTTATCTTGTATGCCATTGACGCCACTTTTGACCTCGCTGACAGTGTCATTAGTGCCATTCTTAGCGAGAATATTCACTGGATCATACTGCTTGATAGCATTAATAGCACCACTCGTCTCGTTTCGCACATCGCCCGTCTGGTCAGCCGCAAACAAATTGATAGGAGCTTCTTGTCTTGGTGAATTAACACTAAAAGTAGCACTACCAACGGCAGCGCTCGTATTATCTACCGCATCCAAAGATTTCGTCTCAGCAGATGCAAAATTCCAAGCCGTAATCTTATCGATAGATAACTGGCCATTGTTCAAAACATTCGTAGGATCAGCTTTCAAATCTTTTGTAAACGGTGTGGTCGCATTCCAGGTCGTCAGAGTATCAGTTGACCGAGCGACTGCTTTTCGGACGCTTTCATCATTGGCCAGCAACTCCTTCTGTTTTGGTTTCAGAGCTTCATAGTTAGACAGAGCCTTTGAGGCTTCCTCCGCCTTGTTCATGATGTCTGTATTCTTCATGAGAAGTTCTTTGACTTCCGCTGGCATGCTGTTCCATGTTTTAAGATAAGTTTCACTATCAAAGATAGCTTGTAGCCCAGCTTGGTTCTTGACAATCACTTGTTTCTCTTCGAGAGTCATGTCTTTCCATTTACCAGATTCGACAAGAGCCTCAGCAATAGTCACACGAGCATTTGAGTTGATATCCGCAGTTTTAGCTATAAACTGCAATTGTTCCCAACCTTCAGCAGATTTGGCAGCCTCTCCGATGACTTCCTTAACATTAGATTTAACTTGGAAATTTCCATTCTTATCAATGTTACCGACCAACAACGACCAGGCATCGTTAGCCTCTTTCACTTCCTTGCTCATCTCACTGGTGTAATTGGCAAGGATGCTGTGTGAATTACCTACCTTTTGAGAAGCTTCAGCAGCTTTCTTTCCTATTTCTTCATAGGATAGGCCGTACTCCTCCAGAACTTTCTTGGCTTCTTCCCAATAGTTCCAACTTTGCCCAGTTCGAGCTTTCACCTTTGCATCGAGATTTTGCATGACCTGGTAATACTTACTTCCCAGAGCTTCCATCGTTTGAGTGTGGTTTGCTTCTAGAGTTTGCAATTTCTTGTTGTAAGTTTCTTGATCGATAGCCTTTCCGTCTAACAACTCTTTCAGCTCACTTTTTGAGTTCTCGTAGAGTTTCTTTTCCTCATCAAGCGCTTGTTTCAAAACATCTTTAGTATGCTTCAATTGCGTTTCATTCAGACTTCTGACATCGCCATTCAAAGCTTGTAAAGCTGCCTTCTGTTGCTCAGCTGACAAGTCCATCATCGAGAGTTTTGCCTTAATCATCTCATTCTGATTGTTCAGGATGATTTCTTTCTCCTCTTGAGAGAACTTGCTCGCATCTCCGTTATGACGTTGATAAATCTCATTAATTTGATTCATCATAGCCTCAGTGTTAGAGACGACCTGACCATTTCTTTCCTTGGCTTTGGCAATATCGTCCTCACTAAGGCCCCACTTAACGCCCAACTCTTCCATTCGTTTGTTGGTCTTATCTGCAGCAGTAGCTATTTCTTCATAGAGCTTTTTAAAGGCTCCGGAGACCTTATCGGCATCTCCAGCATGAGTACCGAAGTTTGCAACAGCCGTACTGGTTTCATCAACAGTCTTTTGAAAACTTCGCAATTCTCCACGAGCAGTATCGCTCAACTGAGAACCGAACTCTTCAGTCTTGATGCGAGCCTTGTCTTTCTCGTTTCCAAGATAAACAAGTGCGGCGGTAGTAAGACCGAGACCTCCGACTATTAAACCTAGAGGATTCGCAAGCGTCCCCATTGATGTTGTCAGAAGCCCCGTTGAAGTTGATGCTGATGCAGTCGCATTCCCAAGCGCTACTGCTCCACCAGATGCCAATTTAAAGGCAGACGATAGATTTCCGGTTGTTCTAAAAGCTTGGAAAGTCTTATACATTAAATTCATGCCGCCGACCGCTTTGCCAGTTCCCTTAGTAAGCCAGCCAATTCCTTTTGTCAAGCCTCCTACAATTCCAATACCTTTTCCTAAAAGTGTTAACGCTGGACCAGCTCCTGCGGTTAACACTGCCCATTTTAGAACGTTTCTTTGTTCCTCTTCAGACATGGAACTGAAATGTTTAGCCATTTCGGCTAGCATGTCAATCCAAGGTTTTCCAGCCTTTAGCCCATCACGTAGAGCCTTTAGAAGTGGTCCACCAAACTCGATAGCCAAGTCAGTTACCTGGTTCTTGAACATCTTCAATTGTGACTCTGTTGTCTCGTATCGCTTATTGGCTTCATTGGTCAGAGCAGTATTCTCTTTCCAAGCCTTGTTTGAACGATCGACAGCATCCCCCATTTTATCAGATGCTAGAGTCAAGGATTTCAGCATGTTACTTTGTCGGATACCCGTCATTCCAAGTTGTGCCAAGATGGCGTTCATGTTTACGCCTTTTTCTTGAGCATTTTTCAGACCTTTGATAAAGGATTGCAAAGCAACAACTGGTTTCTCTTTCCAAGCCTGTTGAAATTCCTCTGAGGTCATTCCAGCAGTTTTAGCGATAAGGTTCAAGTCTTCAACCGCATCTTTACCTGTCAATGAAACAGCGTTCCCAATAGCAGTCAAAGTTTGCGTCATGGCAGTACCACCAGCCTCCGCCTCGATACCAACAGAGCTCATAGCCGTAGCAAGCCCTAGGATATCCGGAGCGGTCAGTCCAGCTAGTCGACCACCAGCCGCCAAACGGTTGGTCATCTCAACGATGTCACGCTCGGTAGTAGCAAAGTTGTTACCTAAGTCAACAACAGATGAACCAAATCGTTTGTATTCGTCCGATGTCAAGCCAAGGATGTTCGCAATCTTAGCGATAGAGCTTGCAGCATCTTCCGCACTTAAGTTCGTTGATTCTCCCATGTCAATCATAGTTCGGGAGAATGTAAGAATATCTTCCGCCTTGATACCCAACTGTCCAGCAACTTCAGCGACATTTGCGATTTCAACCGCGCTAGCTGGCAATTCTTTAGCCATCTGACGAATGCCATCAGATAAGTTCTTGTAGGATACGGTTGCAGTCTCATCTACTGTCTTCTTCACCCCTGCAAAAGCAGATTCATAGTCAGATGCAGCTTTCGTGACAAGCCCAACACTAGCAACCAAAGGAAGGGTTAATCCAGTAGTCAACTTACCTCCCAAGCTCGAAACGTTATCACCAAAAGTCTTGATTTTATCGCCACTTTTGATAAAGCTGTCCCCGTATTTATTGATACGATTCGCAAAGCTATTCTCCTTACCAACCGCAATCAAAGCTTGTTGCACGTTACGGAGTTGACCTTCCATGGCTGCCAACTTAGCATTCTCACGTTCAATTTCAGCAGCAGCCTTGTCGAACTTAGCTGTACCAGGTTCGAGAGTGTCGAAACTTTTCTTCATCTGGTCCAAGACTTTTCTTTGCGCTTCAATCGCTTGACCAAGCGTCTTGTACTTAGCTTGAAGCAAGTCTGTGTTTTTCCCGTTATTTTTAAGGGAACTATCTAGCGCCTTTACATTGCTTTGGAAGTATTTAACCGCATTCTTAGCACCATTTAGAGTAGGATTGAACTTCGACACGTCCAGCCCTAGCTCGATATACATTTGACCTAACGGCGTCCCACCTGTCATTTTACTTAATTTCCTCCTTCTCTATTTTCATTCTAAAAGGTCGAGGATATCTATCTCTCCCTTTTGGTTCTTTTGTGGTAAGCAACTTAGGACTCCCATCAGATCCTCCCAGCTAGTATCCATGACATCGCGAATACTCATACCATAAGGACCCTCTGTGACTTGCTTGATAAAACCATAAAATCGATTGAGTGCTTGCCTAGGTGCTAGTTGTTCTCCTTTGGGTCCTCGTCACCTACTAAACAAGCGTAAATTCTTGAAAAGATAACTGCGACGTCGGCAAACCTTGTACCCTTCAACAAATCATCAACGGTTACATCATCGCAAAGATTGGCGATGAATTCCAATTGCTTATCTAGTTTTTCTACATCATTGATCTCACTTTCCAACTCAATCATTAAGTTTAAGTAATCACGATAATGCTCGGTTAGGATTGTTTTTGTTGACTTAACTACATCCTCACCTTTTTCATTTTTGATTGTGAATTTAACCTTAGCCATTTACTTTCCTTTCTAAAAAAAGATAAAAAGAGAGCTTGCGCCCTCTCCCTACCCTGCAGCATCCATTTTAAGAGCACCTTTGAATGTCTTCAATTCGCTTTCGTCTGGACCAACAACATATGTATAGTACTCTCCTTCGGTAGCAGTGTCATCACTTGCAATTGCTGAGAAGCTCAAAATATCATCTGACAACTCTTCTTGCTTGTCTTTCAGAGTTTCAAATTCCTCCGCATCCATTGAGAATTGTCCTTTGTAGAGACCGACATAAGCAACATTTCCTGATGGTGTGCTTGTTTCTAACATTACAGAGCAATATGGAGGCTCTGTATCAGCGCCAACACTGATAATTTTACCTTTCGCTTTATGCCCTAGAATTTTAACGAGCATTTCACGAGGTAAGTCAATCGCAGTCACATCAAGTTTCACGTCACCAACTCCACGGTTTGAAACATGGTAAGCAACGTTACTTCCGTACGACTTCACTGGATCACTTGACAAGCCAGTTAGTTTTGCGGTACGAGTTGCACCTTTTCCTGTTTTACCTTCGATGACAAACATATTAGTCCCCAATGTTGGAGTACCTGCCCCATCCAAAACACGAACAAATAAACGTTTGAATCCTTTAAATGCCATTTATAGCACCTCTTTCTTTAATTTAGTATTCTTCGTATAGAGCACTTCGACCTTTATAGGTCCGAGCATCTACATAGCGTTTGATTTCTGGAATCCATTCATCCAAACCACCAGCGGTTTGATAAAATCCCTGGTCTTCCATAATCTTTTCAATTTTTCTTTGGAGTACTTTGCACTCCGTATAGTCAATAGACTCTACATTGACCTGATAGAGAAATGTCTTAGCCAGACTCGTATTACTACCATGAACTGCCTGCATCGGCGGACCAACTGGTCTAATGACGATACTTGGCTCATTACTTGGTAGCGAGTCCGGACGATTAAAAGATTTGATACTGATTCCAGCTAAAGTCTCATCTTTTTTCAAAGCCTCATAGAGTTCATTAAACTTGTCTTTGACCAACTAAAACCCCTCCGTCTTCAAATGACTAGCGATTCTGTATTTATATGTTTTAGCATGAGCCTCTGAAAAGCGTCTAATAACACCGAAACCTCTCGGATGTGGATTTTTGGCATATCCAAACTCATTCAAGTGAACCAAACGCCATCGAGAACCCTCGCCAAAACCGATTGTCACAACAGGAACACCACTAGCAAGACCCGTCACACGTCCAGCAGTAGCACTTTCGATAGTTTCTCCAGTATCTTTGTAGACCTGCAGAGCACCTTTGAACTCTTCTAGAGTCTCGTTTGCGACTGCCTTCAAGGCTCGACTCGTAGCACGTTTGACCTTAGTATCACCAAGATGAACTTCGAGGTTTCTAAGAACATCGTCAAAGCCTCTTAATTCTGCTCCACTAGACATCTTGACCACCACCAATGACGACTATCAAAAAATCCCGATTGTCAAAATCAGGACGAACATCGATAATTTGCCATTTCTTGCCACCTAGACGAATATCGCCAACTTCGACAAAATGCTCATTCTTTGGCTGATAATCAGACAAAGGATCTCGAATTTTCAAAGTCATCTTAGCTTGCATAGACTTACCAGTTGCAATCTCTATGTCTTTGAAACTAGGGGAGTAAACTTGGCCCATCGTAAAAAAAGCCTTCTCATGAGACACATCACGACCATGAAGCCCCTCCTCGACTTTAGAAGTATAGAAAGTCAAGGGGGTTCTCAGGTCTCCATTTTGAGCCTCAGGCTTTTTGTAGCGATAGCTAGGGCGGTTAGTCTGATAGGACATCAGGCGTTGTTACTTCTGGTTGTTTTTCTGACCATTCAACAAAGCCAGGTAGCGCTCCATCGATTTCATAAAAGCGCTCTTTTGTCGCTTCAAACTCTTGGTCAGTAGAACGATATACCCCTTCTTTGAGGTCATAAAAGCCTTTTAAAACCTTAATCATGTTTTTCCTCCAATTTGTAATTTTCTAGTGATAATGCCATCAAATCCCCTTGAAAGTTCCCGTAGAAAAATTCAACTTGATCATTGTAGACATATCGAGCACGTTCTAAAATAAGCTCTCTCACTCGTGGATTAGCAGAGTCCTTACTACCGACCAGACTGAGGATGGCTGACTCAGAACTTTCCAACATTTTAGAGAGGTTGTTATCCTCTCCATTATGAAAAATCCTCATCCGCTCCTTGAAAGATTTAAGGAGTGGATGAAGTTGTTCTTCTGGAGTCATGGCTCAACTCCTAGATTAGGCTTGGGGAAGTTGTAGAGTCCAAACTGCCGCAGTCTTTTCATCATGAGCCTTACCGTAAGCAAATTGCTTAGCGGTGTAAAGGTTCAAATCTTCCAAAGCATAGGTTTCTGTATAGCGACCGAGTGAAATTCCACCACCGACAAAAGCATCGTAACGACCTTTGACAAATGTAGTGACTTTGCCAGCAGTCTGCGCCACGGATTCAACCAAGATAAGGTTAAATGGCATTGCAGTGATATAAACTCCTTGAGCATTCAACGAAGTGTATTGTTTCTTCACATCCCAAGCATCAGCTGGGTTAACAACCATCACAAGGTTGCCTTCTACTGCAACTGGAGTTGTTCCGTCCGCTTTTACAGAGTGATATTTGTAAACATTTGTCAATTCTTTGACTACGGTTGCTGAGTCAGCAAAAGTCAACTTAGCAGTTTGAGCTGTTTTTTCAGCATAAGTTGTCTTATCGCTTTCAACAGTCCCTGTGAGAGTACGAGAAAGACCGATAGGTTTATTGTCCCCGTCACCGTTCAAGAAAGCAGCTTCAAGGGCAGCCGCAAAGGCTTCTGTAATTTGTGCAGAAACAAATTTTTGCAACCAAGCTGGGCCAAATTTTTCAGCATCTTTTGGAATTACAACGAAAGCAGTCAATTTGTGTTGAATTGCTTCTTCATCGTTGAATTCTTGTTTAAGTTGTCCTTCGATTTCTGAATTGATTTTACCCCAAACAGCTTGACCAGTTTGCTCTGATTTGAGGAATTTCAAACGGATACCAGCATTTTTAAGGCCGATATGTTGAAGGAGTGGACGTGCCATAACCATATCTTCAAAGATACGGTCGATTGTTTCTTGTGGGAAGAGTTTTTCAACTCCCTTAGGTGCAGTTTTATCAATATTATTGAAGAATTCACGAGCTTCAGCGGTCAGCTTAGCATCGTAAGGATTCAAGGTTGAAACTTCTTCACGAGCAGCATCACGAGCTTGAGCCATCATTTCATTGGTCATGGACTCGATCATGTCGTTGTATAGTTTCGCTTGTTCTTCTTGAGGAGCACCATTTGCAACAGCATCCAAAAATGCCTGACGTTGTTTTTCAAATTGGTTAGATAATTGCATTGTCATTCTGTTTTTTCCTTTCTTAAAACATAAAAAGACCGAACCCTTTAGGAACAGCCTTGTCTGTGTTATTTTCTGGACTTTCTGGAAAATTGAATTTCTTCTGTAGAAATTCGCTATTTTCAAAAGCCTCTTTGTCGATTTGTATATCCGGTAGTTTAGCTTCTAGCTTTTCAGCTACCAGTTCTGCGATTTTATCGATATCTGGTGTCATTGCTGACCTCATTTTCTCGATAAAATCACTTGGGATCATAGGAGTTTCACTTGCAACCAAAGTTGGAGCGACTTCATTTGTAAACATAATCTTGTCTACAAATCCGTGATTCAAAGCTGATTCAGCATCAAACCATGTAGTCTTGTTCATCAAGTCAAGCAAGTCATCAAGAGCCTTGCCAGTCTTATGGACATAGGCGCTAGCAATAGATTTGTTAAATCCTTCTAGCACACCAGCCTCATGAAGCAGGGCATTGTGGTCTCCGTTCACTTGCGTTGAAACGTTGTGGATCATGATTTGGGCAGTCGGACTGATTTCAACCGTATCTCCTGCCATTGCAATCACACTCGCTGCGCTTGCAGCAATACCGACAATCTTCACGGTCACATCACCAGGATACGAGCGTAGAGCAGTATAGATTTCGCTACCAGCATAAACATCACCACCGCCTGAATTAATATGAATCTCAATCGGTTCACCACTATCAGGAAGAACGACATCTTTCGGAGCGGTTGCGTCCCACTCAAGCCAATCGTAAAGCCATCTGTCATTATTTGATACAATCGTACCCTTAATCGGAATTACTTTCATCTTCTTTCTTACCTCCTTTCTCTATTTGCTCACCAATTTGATAGTTTTTGGTGATGAGGAATTTATCGCCACCAGGGACAGATTCTAAGCCAAGTTCATAGCGCACCTCATTTCGAGTCATCGCTCCAGAAGAAATGAGCTTGTCAATGTTTTCAGCAAGTGCAAACTTATCTCTCTGACCTTCGCCGATGATTACAAATAGATTATTGCGCTCGTATTTCCGTCTTGACACTAAAGCGAAATTAAGCCCATCACTCACTTTCTTAACGAGTGATTGGTAGCAATAACTATTAAACATTTTTTGGCTATTTTCAAGATTGGCTATATCGCCATGACTTAAAGCTGTTGGAATCCCTAAGACGTCCGCGACCTCACCATCAAATTGCCGACGAAGTTTCTTCAACTCATCAACAGAGATATTTGAAGTCCCTGTTGTATTTGTATGCTCGGAATATTCCATTCCATCTTGAGCTGGAACAATGGCAATCGTTTTAGTGCTAAATGATTTAAAAAGACCATCAGCATATGATTGGAGTTTATCACGCATCTGCTTATCAAAACTCCCATTGTTTTTGGTTTTCAGAGTTCCTCTGATTTGATTATTCCTAGCCAAGGCCTCGACCAAACGAGTGTGCAACTTCTCGTAATCAGCAAATAAGTCAGAAATATAATCTTGCAGTCGATTATTGTTGTACTGTAAGAAAATCACTTCACTCATCCGAAAACGTTTCTCGAATGTGAAACCTCTACAAGTTACAAACTCAAACACATCATCATAAACAGCATATTTAGTCCGTGTATAAGAGTCAGCAACGAGCAACTGGTCATCAGTTGTAAGAAAGATTAGGACCTCATTCTTAGTGATCAACCTATAGACGACCTTTTGCCAAAATTCTGACGCAGATTCATTCTTGTTCGGCCTTACATTCAGCAAGTAGTCCCAATCAGAAGACTTAGCCTTACCATTTTCTTGATACTTAAATGCTGACTTAGCGAAAATCCGAGCAATGAACTCAGCTGACTTATCAATCGCTAAGCTTTTGAGTTGCAGATTTCCAAACATCCGCTCAAGATCCTCGAACTCAAAACCAACCTCTGGTACTTCACGCTTAAATAAATTCAGTAACCCCAATGCACTTCCTCCTTTCTTTTAATTTCTGCCGACCACCCACCCAAAATTTATGATTAGATTAAAAATCCCAGCTATCGAGCATATCAAGGAATTCCCCAACATTCGATTCTTGCACCAGCTCCCTCTTGTAAAGAGCAGCTATCAAGGCATGGAAACCATCCGTCTTTCTTCTGACGGGTTCTTTCTTTAAGAAACGCTTATTACCATCCTTGTCCTCTTTGACGTAGGTATTATCTGTATACCAAATCATTGAGTTATCACCCTCAAAGACAAAACGCTCATTTGCAAATCCATCTTCGATGATAGGAGCAACCTTAGATTGGATAGCCCCAGGATTTCGTAAGAACTCATAGTCAAAGCCAGCCTCTTCCAAAAGAGGTTTCAGCAAGTCCATTCTGAAACCATCGGCACATACCAGCTCAATCTGATAAAGATTTCTCCATTCTTCCAGCTTCGCAATCAAAAGTCTAGGATCAATACTCGGACCATCAACGATTGTAAACAAGCCTTTTTCGGCCCATTCTTCAATAGGGGCTTTTAACTTGAAAGCTTTCAAAAATGATTTCCGTGCAAATGAATGTTGCTTCCAGATGAACTCATCACCATTCTTAAAGAGCAAACCAACGCTCGCAAAGTCTCGGATGCTCGCATAGTCAAAACCAGCCACACATGACCGACCTTTCAAGTCGATACCAGGAGACCGTAAACAAGCAACTAACTTTTCTCGAGAAGTAACATCTTTCTCAAGATCCGCTTCGGGAAGATTCATCCGTTTTGTCATGAACTCCTGACGGCCAGACGGTTCCAACTCAAGATCATCATAGTCAGCCTTGGTTCTTGCAAGCAACCTCTTAGCGTAAGGAGTGCTTTCATCCAACATCGGATTCGCCTTTGGCCAGTTCTTCATGTCGTCCACTTCACCCGCATTGTCTAGCTTGCATATAAAAGGGAATAGCCTGAAATCATCAACCTCTCCATTCAAGATTTGCATAGACTTCTCTATCAGTTTGTCGTAAAATCCCTCACGCACATATCCATTCGTACCGTTGTAGAATGTCCGAGCATGAGCAATCTTACCAAGACCGGACCTTTGAACCTTGACAGCTTTATCATCTTCAAATTGGTGAATCTCATCAAACTCAAGACAGCCATCACGAGCAGAGTCCATAGTTTTCGGATTATTCGTCCGAAAAGAAAAGACCGAGTTGTTAGCTCGACCTGTAATAGACATTTTAGTTAGATAAAAATGGTCTTCAAGACCTCGCCTTTGGATGGTCTCATAGACTTCCTCAAATGAAACCTTACCCTGTTTCTCAGAATTAGCAGTGATAGTCACGTCATAATCTCTGACTGGATAAAGAGGACTGATAAAAAAATTATCCCTCGCAGACATAAAACCATTCTTACCACCACCACGAGCCAAAGTATACAGATACTCATCGAAGTGCGGTTCCCCGTCTTCCTTCCGAAAAAGGAAAATAAACGGAGTCAAGAAAAGCTGATACTTAGCTAAAGGGAAAAAGTTCTTTTCCGTAAACCGAATGAATTTCTCAATCAGGTCATTATCAAAATACAAATCATCGCGAGGATAGATTTTCTCCTTAATGATTTTAAACAGCAACTTTCTTTCTTCGTTGACAACAATTTCTCCACGTTCGGCCATTTTGATATAGTCATCAACCAACGGATGAGAAATCATAACAGATCACTTCCAGACGTAGGTTTCTCAACAGGAGAATTTTCAACCTCGAAATCAAACGATCGCTCAATCGCCAAAAGCTGATTACTTGTTGTGTTGATTTCCTTGATGAGAGAATTCGCTTTTTGGAATCTCTGTTGCCCAT
>ENA-OWNK01001023-OWNK01001023.1-metagenome-genome-assembly--contig:-NODE-1023-length-12569-cov-14.930718_pt1 | contig 12569 bp, 10 predicted proteins | sample MGYA00245343_ERZ651121 | MGnify/ENA primary metagenome ERZ651121 (study PRJEB26857, sample SAMEA4031775) | metagenome | biome: human; feature: oral; material: saliva | place: Philippines | collected 2014... | reverse complement strand
GGAGGGGCGAAGGTGCAGTTTGTCTACAACCCCACGCAGACGAAGCCTTTCCCCACCTTCAGCGAGATGCCTCTGAAGCGCCAGATCGAGTTCCTCGGGAGCCGTGAGCTGGATATCAAGGGCAAGAAGCAGGAGGATGTACGTGCCTTCGAGCAGACCGAGGGGAGCGAACGCATTGAGAATACCCCCGACTTCTACGACCTCTTCAAGCCCAAGCGCTCCTTCCAAGATGAGGTCATCCGCGGCTACTTCTACATCATCACCCCGACGCAGATGGACGACCCCTATCTGGGTGTCGTGAATAGCGTCTTGGGATACTTCCCCCAGCTCGAGCGTGCTCTGTGGTACGATGAGATCGACGGGCACTATCACCTCACCGATGAGGTGATGAAGCTCTTCACCTCCGCCGGCTACGAGTATATGGGCCAGACGCAGAATGCCAGCTATGCCTTCGCTAATCGTGCGAAGAACTTAGCCTACACCATACGTATCTTCTTCTATCAGGAGCAGCGCGTCCTCGACGTCCAGGCTTACTACACCGAGATCGATGATGGGTCGAATTCCGTCCAGGAGTTCATGAACCACCGCACCTCACAGAAGAAGCGTGCCGCCTTCCTCCGCCGTCTGGATGCCCTCTCTCAGCGCACCATACGCTGAGTGCTCCAGAGGCTTATATCCACTAACTAACAACACGCAAGATGAGAAAGACAATCAGCCGTATCTTGGGTCTTTCCGCCCTCCTCGCCCTGCTCCCCGCCTGTAGCCCACAGAGCGACGTAGAGGAGGCCACCCTAGATCTCTCCACCGAGACACTGACCTTCACTAAGGAGGCTTCAGAGCAGACCCTCACCGTCTCGACGAACAAGGAAAGTTGGTCCGCCCTCTCCCCACAGGAAGCTACTTGGCTAAGCCTCACGCAGGAGGGCAACACTCTGACGGTCCGTGCTGAGGCCAATGACCTGGGCAACGACCGTGTCGGCTCGGTCATCGTCAATGCTGGTGGCCTACAGAAGCGCGTCACCGTCCGTCAGGCCTCTGGCGACGTCGTCCTCGCTACCGACCTTGAGCGCCTTGTCTTCCCCATCGAAGGGGGAACGAAGAAGGTCGTCTTCGAGAGCAATACCACTGCTAAGGTGGAGATCGGAGCCGAAGCCTCTTGGCTCAAGCTCGCCGAAGTGACGAAGTCAAGCTTCACTCTCGCCGCTGAGCGCAACGAAAGCGATGCTCCCCGCTCGGTGAAGGTCGTCATCACGGCTGGTGCCCAGCTCAAGGAGATCGAAGTCACTCAGGATGGTGCCAACCAGTACGTCCTGCCCCTGCAGCAGTTCCCCGCAGGGCTCAAGGATGTCATCCGCTTCGAGCGTGGCCGTCTGAGCGAGCTGACGCGTAGCTTCACCCGTGGTAGCGCCGTCGTCTTCCGCTATGCTACGCAGAGCGAGCTCTTCCCTCTGATCGAGTATGAGTTCGAGCACGAGCGTAGCAAGGGCTTCCAGGCTACGATCCAGCTCTGTCTCGATGACAAGGCGGTGAAGGACAATCCTACCTTCGTCGCCTACCTGCAGGGCCGTGGCTATCAGAAGTCCGACGCGCTGAGCAATGCTGGTCAGGATGTCTATGTGCACAGCACCCTTCCCTACAACCTCAATGTAGCCTTCGACTCCTCGGGCGAAGCGCTCCTCGAGACGGTCTATATGCCCCGCCAGCCTAAGGCTTACAAGACCTTCGACCACCTGCCTATGAAGCAGCTGCTGGCTCTGAACTGTGACCGCGGTCGTGGTATCCACGGCTACAAGCGAGATGATGTCGCTAAGAAGGAGGTCGAATGGAAGGGCGAACTCGATGTGAAGGATCCCCGTGCTAATCGCGAAGACTACCAGCGCTTCATCGCTAAGGGTTCGCTCGAAGGTGAGTCCCACCGTGGCTACTTCTACCTCCAGCCCAGCGAAGATATCCCTGCTGATGATCCCTTCGTAGGCGAAGTCTTCACGACGCAGGCCATCTTCGCCGACGTCACGCTCGGCTTCTGGACCGACCCTCTCGGCAAGTCCTATGTGACGAGGGAGATGGAGCAGCTCCTCAAGGATAATGGCTATACCTACCTCCGCACGCTCAATGGTGGCTTCGTCGCCTACTACAATGCTGCGGAGAAGGCTGCCTATATCCTGCACCCTGCCCAGCTGGATGGTAAGCCCGTCCTCGAGATCCAGTCCTTCCTCGTCGAGCTGCCTGGTGGTGCTGGCTCTGCTCCCCGCCTGAAGGCTGCTAAGAAGGAAAACCTCCTCGAGCGCCGTGCTCGCATCGTAGAGACCATCAGCCGTCATCTGCAGAAGACGCGCCGCCTCCAGTCCCGCCGCTAACACACATTCACACGTGCTGGCGGGTACCTCCCGCCAGCACTCTTCCCACTATCTATTTCCGATATGAAGCGTCTACTGAACCTACTTGGTGCTCTCGTGCTCCTCATGCTCCTCCCCTCCTGCCAAGGGCAGAGCGATGTGGAGGAGGCTACCCTTGATCTCTCCACAGAGAGCTTGACTTTTGCGAAAGAAGCCAGCGAACAGACCGTGACTATCTCGACGAATCGTGATACTTGGATGGCCTTCTCCCCGCAAGAGGCCTCTTGGATTACCCTTCGTCAGGAGGGCAATACCCTCCATGTGAAGGCTGAGGCTAACGAGATGGGCCGTGAGCGTACAGGGGCTGTCATCGTCAATGCTGGTGGTACCCAGCGTCGTATCACCGTTCGTCAGAGTGCTGCTGATATTCTGCTTCAGCCCGAGACCATGCAGATCTCCTTCTTCCGCGAAGGGGGGCGTAAGACGGTGAGCCTTAAGACGAATGCAGCTGATCTACGTGTCGATCTGGCTCCTGGCACAGACTGGCTGACGGTCGAGTCGCAGAGTCGTGACGGCTTCACCCTCGTGGCAAAGCCTACGACGGAGAAGCTTCGCCGCACGACCAAGGTGACTATCGCGAGCGGCAATAGCGTCCAAGAGCTCGCAGTAGAGCAGGAGGGTTCACTGCCCTATGTCTTGCCCCTGCTTACCTTCCCTGCACGTCTTGGCGAGGTGATGCAGTATGAGCAGGGTCGAGGGCATATCATGGTACGCGTCCCCGATGGTTTCTCGAGCAATGCCTCCTATCGGTTCATGACCCGCAGCAAGCTCATTCCTTATATTGAGTACCAGTACAGCCAGGACAACGATGAGGTCTACTATGCTACTCGTACGCAGTGTACCGATATCTCGCTGGTCAAGGATAATCCCGACTTCGAAGCCTTCCTCCTCGAGTATGGCTTCACTCGCGATCATGAAGAGAAGGCAGGCAAGGTGGTTGTCTATACGAAGAAGGACTTCCCTGCACTCCTCTCCGTCGTCTTCGGGACAGATGATGCTTCCATTCGCACGGTCTATCTGGCTATCCAGGATAAGGCTTATCCCACCTTCACTAAGCTCCCGATGCATCGTCAAGATGCCTTCCTCGGCAGTCGTCCCTTAGGCAAGCTTGGAGCCTCGCAGGATGAGGTGCGTGCTCAAGAGAAGACGTGGAAGAGCAGCTTGGATACGAAGATCAGTGAGCCTGGATACGACCGCTTCATCCCTGAGTCTACTACGGGAGATCGTGAGGCCGAGCTGCTCCGTGGCTACTTCTACACGACAGCAGATGCAGAGATCCCCGAGGGTGACCCCTATATCAATCATGTCCAAGGGCTGCAGGCTGCGTATGCTGATCTGAGTCTGGCCTTCTGGCGTGACCCCGTCGGTAAGCTCCACCTGACGCGTGAAGTCATGGAATTTATGGCTGCTGCAGGCTTCCCCTTCTATGGTACGTTCCCTGGCGGGAATGAAGCCTTCTTCAACAAGAAGACTGGTAAGGCCTATATCTTCACGCCTGTGAAGGAGGGAGGGAAGTCGATCCTTGAGATCCAGTGCTACTATGACAAGCCTTCGGCTGATGCTTCGGCTATCCGTAGCTCGCTGGAGCGCCATCTCTCTCGTCGCAAGAGGTAGCCCTATAAATCATTCACTATAATCTCCATACACACCACAAGAGTCACACAGCACACACATCACTACCACCACTAAGGACACCACAGCAAGATGCATCGCCCGATCGTGCATCCTTCGGTGGGTGACTCACCTCCAGCCCACCGCCTCCCATGACCCGCATCTCACAGCCGTGGGAGGGTTAGCCCCCTCCCACAGGCTGATGGAGATGAAGACCAGCAAGTCCTCCATCTCCACCGTCCCTCTGGCTCGCATACCCGCTCCACTAACCTCGGGATGCCCGCCCAATGATCTTCCCTCCTGCGCCCCTCGTGGTGAAGTCCCTTCCAGCGACAGGCGCCTTAGTCTAAACACACATATAAGACTACGACAATGAAACGATCTATACTGACCCTGTCACTTCTCTCGGCACTGGCCGTCACCTCCTGTCAGCGGGATTTCGATGAAGTGACACCTCAGAGAGAGCCTCAGGCCTCTGAGACCGGTAGCCCCACTACACCCGCTCGTGCCTTCCTGTCTACCCAGGGGGCGGAGGCTGGGGTCCTCTATTTCCGCATCCAGCGCTCGGCCAAGAGCAGCCTTCGTGCCTTCGATGCTAATGGCGCCTCGATGAGTTCTTTGCCCTCGCAGATGGCTCAGTCCCTGCGTAGCATCGGCACCGAATCCCTCGAGCCCCTCTTCCCCATCGACCCACGCTTCGAAGAGCGTATGCGCCGCGAAGGTCTGGACCTCTGGTACGTCGTCCGCTTCAATAAGCAGCAGGACCTCCAGGCTGCTATGCAGACGCTCTCCACTACGCCTGAGATCGAATACACTGAGCCCGTCTACGAGATCGCTCGTCCTACGGGCAAGGCTGTAGCTGTCGATGCTCCTCGTAGAAGCGATGCTCCTGCAGCTCCCTTCGACGACCCTATGCTCGGCGACCAATGGCACTACAACAATACCGGCCGCTTCTCACGCAGCGTCGCTGGTGCTGATATCGGCCTCTTCAAGGCTTGGAAAACGGAAACGGGTAAGCCTAACGTCATCGTCGCTATCACCGACGGTGGTATCGATATCACCCACCCTGACCTCAAGGACAACCTCTACGTCAATCAGAAGGAGCTCAATGGTCAGGAAGGTGTCGACGATGACGGCAACGGCTTCATCGACGATATCAACGGCTTCAACTTCATCCACAACAATGGTAAGATCTACCCCGACGATGAGTCTCACGGTACGCACGTCGCAGGTACGGTCGCTGCCCGCAACAACAATGGTATCGGCGTCGCTGGTATCGCTGGAGGGGATGGTACCGAAGGCTCTGGGGCTCGCCTGATGAGCTGTCAGATCTTCGGGGGCGAACGTGAAGGCGGTAACAGCGCCAACGCTATCGTCTACAGTGCCAATAACGGCGCTGTCATCAGCCAGAACTCTTGGGGCTATATCTACAAGGCCAACATCACCGCTATCCCTCAGAGCCAGAAGGCTGCTATCGACTACTTCATCAAGTATGCTGGCTGTGACAAGGACGGGAATCAGCTGCCCAACTCGCCTATGAAGGGTGGGGTAGTCATCTTCGCTGCGGGTAATGATGGGTTGGACTACCGCTCCTTCCCTGGGGCTTATCCTCCTGTCGTGGCTGTCGCTTCGATGGCTCCAGACTGGAAGTCTGCTTACTACTCCAACCGTGGGGACTGGGTCGATATCACCGCTCCTGGTGGTGACGCTCACTATCCTCAGGGTGAAGTCCTCAGTACGCTCTCCAAGAAGATCACGGGTAAGGACTACGGCTATATGCAGGGTACCTCGATGGCTTGTCCTCACGTATCTGGTATCGCCGCCCTCATCGTCTCGCACTTCGGCCGTCAGGGCTTCACGAATGTCGAGTGTCAGCAGCGTCTGCTCGGTGCTCTGAAGGCTCAGAATATCGATGCACTCACGGGCTACCCAGGCCGTATGGGGCGTGGCTATATCGATGCTTCGGCTGTCTTCGCTGAAAATAAGGGCAAGGCTCCTGCTAAGGTCTCTCAGATCAATATCGACGAAGTCTCCTTCGTCACGGCCAACATCTCTTGGGCTGCTGTCAGCGACGAAGACGATGATACGCCTGTCGAATACAACGTCTACCTCTCCGAAAAGGAGATCACCGATGCTAACGCTAAGGATGTCCACTATGCCAAGATCAATGCTACGGGCTATGCTGCTGGCACGAAGATGTTCCTCCCGCTGAGCGCTCTGACGGAGAATACCACCTACCATATCGCTATCGAAGCTATCGACCGCTGGGGCCTCAAGTCGGGCCTGACGATGGGTCAGTTCAAGACGAAGAAGAATAATCCTCCAGTACTGACGCTCTCTACCGACAAGAAGATCCGCGTCTCTGCTCTCACGAAGGAAACCTTCTCCGTCACCTTCTCCGATCCCGACCAGCAGAAGGTCAGCATCAATGTCGCTGGTGAGACTCGTGGGGTGAGCTATCAGGTCAGCGGTGATAAGGTCATCTTCTCGCTGCGTGCTGTAGCTCCTGTAGGCCATCATGAGATCAAGGTCACCGCTACCGACGTCCTCGGGGCAAAGACCGAGCTGACGATCCCCTTCGAAGTCTACACCTATAAGGCTCCTGCCTTCATCGCCTCCCTCGGCAACCACGTCGTCGGGATGGGCCAGTCCACGATGGTAGAGGTAGCTCCTTCGCTCGAGAAGAGTGACGGCGTGACCATTACCTACAAGGCCAGCGTCGCTGACGGCTCTATCGCTTCGGCCGCTATCGCTGAAGATGGTAAGCTCACGATCCGTGGTCTGAAGACGGGTACGACTCAGGTCCAGATAGAGGCCTCCGATGGTATCAGCACGCCCGTGCAGACGTCTATCCCTGTACGTGTCGTCAAGGATGCCTCTGAGCCCGTTTACTCAGTCTATCCTATCCCCGCTACGACGGAGCTGAACATCGTGCTGAATCCCGCTATCCAGCGCGCCAACATCCAGATCTACTCCCTCTCCGGTGTCAAGGCTCTTGACCGTGACTACACCGTCGCTGGGATCGGTAAGGTAAAGCTCCTCGTCAAGAACCTCGCCCCAGGCGCCTACACGCTCCGTGTGCAGTCCGCTCAGGGTAGCTACACTAAGGCTTTTGTCAAGAAATAACGCATCCTACCCATGAATACCAAAGCATCTATCCTGCTGCTCGCAGCTGCCCTCGGCGCTACCTCCACGCTGCAGGCCCAGAAGATCAAGGGGACACGTGCCCTGCCTATCCTCGAGTATGCTCAGAGCGCGCAGACGGCAGCCCTCGGGGGGAACCACTATGGTGAGAGCGATGTCTCCCATCTCTATACCAACCCCACCTCGCTCCTCTATGGCGAGACGGTCCTCTCTCTCGGTGGCGGTCTTCGCACCCTCGGCAAGGTCGAGGGCTTCGACGGCACGAATAACCTCTACAACGCTTCGCTCGGCATCTGCGTCGGACGCCATGCCTTCTTCGGGGGCTTCCGCTATCTCGGTGGCATGAAGTACACGCCGATCGATCAGAACGAGAACGCTAAGAAGAACACGCGTCAGCTCTTCGACTACACCGTCGACCTCGGCTACGCTATCCGTATGGGCGTCTTCTCTGCCTACGCTAAGGGGAGCTACGTCTACACCGACCAGGGTGCTGCCGCCTCGACGATGGTCTTCGGTGGGGGCGTCTTCCTCCGCAGTAGCGAAGAGCCATCCGCTACGGGGATGAACTTCATCCTCGGTGCGAAGGTCGATAACCTCGGTGCGAAGTACAAGCAGAGCGCCAAGAGTAGCTCGACCTATGCCCCCGCCTATGCGGGCGCTGGTGGTGAGATCAGCTACGGCATCAGCGGTGAGCATCGTCTGGCCCTCGGTGCAGGCGTAGACTACTTCTTCGCTCCTTCGAATGCTGCATCCAGTGCTATCCACTTCGGTGGGGAATACCTCTACCACCAGCTCGTAGCACTGCGTGCCGGCTATCAGTATGATACCAATGGTGCGAAGGGCGTGAGTGCAGGGCTCGGCCTGCGCTTTAAGCCCCTGGCCCTCGATGCCACGTATATGGCACCGACCTACTCTGGAGGGAAATCCTCTCTCTGGGTTACAGTTGGCCTAAGTTTATAGGCAAGCTGCGGTTTGTTTGTTAGTGAGTAGGCGCAGGGATCTCTCGTAGATCTCTGCGTCTACCTGTTTGATGCCCTCAGCGAAGGAGTATCGCGAGCAGCGATATCGTGCACGTAGCTTCTCTCAGCACCTATGGTGGGAGGAGGCATGCTCTTGCTCGGGATTTTTCTCGGCTCTCTATAGCTATTCTTCCCGAAGACTATGGGGTTATCCTTCGCACCAATAGGGATAGACTTATATCCACGCACGTAGATTTATCATCCACGTGCGTGGCTTATATGATCTACGTGCGTAGCTCTAAAGACTACGTACCAAGATACAGGCATATCAGTACTGCTTTATGCTTCCTCCACCGTAGAGGATAAAGATTCGCCGTGGAGCTGGAGGCTGGCTACAGTAGAGGAATGCCCTATAGCCCCGAGCTGTTTGCTCCAAAAGGAAGCGCTCCCCTACCTCCGAGTGAGGTAGGGGAGCGCTTTGCTTTGCTGTAAGGGGGCGACTTAGTGACGCGTGTAGATGATACCCGAGGCCACTTCCTTTGCCTTCTCTTCTCCTGCGAGAGCGGTGATGATCTCGAGGGCGAAGTCGAAGGTATAGCCAGCGGACTTAGCCGTGATGAAGTGTCCGCTCTTGACGACGGGCGATTCGGAGACCTTGGCACCCTTCAGGTTCTTCTCAAAGCTAGGATAGGCGATCGCTTCCTGTCCCTCGAGGAGATCGGCACCACCGAAGACGGAGGGTGCGGCACAGATAGCGCAGAGGAGCTTGCCATCTTGGTGAGCTTCGCGGATGAGCTGGTGCAGGCGCTGTGAAGCGTCGAGGTTTGTCACACCGGGGAGCCCACCAGGGAGGACGAGTGCCAGGACATCATCGCTGTAGACTTCGCTGATGGAGAGGTCGGCATGGATGGCGATGCCATGAGCACCTGTGACGTTGGGCTCGAGGCCGACAGCTACGATGTGCGTAGGCAGGCCTGCACGGCGGAGGAGGTCAATCGTCCCGATGGCCTCGATTTCTTCAAAGCCTTCCGCAAGGAAGACGTACACGTTCTTAGACATATGAATAGCTTGGTATAAAGGTTAGTCAGCCTTAGGCTCGGATCTTGAAGTGGTAGGTGATACTACCTTCTTGCTCGTCAGAGCCAGGCACGGCGTTGAATCGCGTCTTACGTGCAGCCTCAAGAGCAGCGGCACGTACGGAGGGATCAGCGATGTTGGTCCCTGGAGCGATGGTAGCGCGGATCACTGAGCCATTGCCATCGACGACGATGCGCACACGCACGTTGCCCTCGACGGCACGCTGCACGTGTGGGGCGACGAGAGCGCCGCCATTGCTGATGATCTTACGTCCAGAGAGTGCATAGCTGGAGGGGCTTCCGTTGGGATCCCCCTGATTGCCCGAGCCCGAGGCAGCTGTACCTTGGCTACCAGCTTGCCCAGCCTGCTTACCGAAGGCACCCGCTACGGAGTTGCCTATCTGCTGGCTTTGGGCACGACGGGAGGCTGCGAGAGCTTCAGCAGCTCGCTGTGCAGCCTCTGCCTTGGCCTTGGCTTGACGCTCGGCCTCAGCACGTCGGGCAGCCTCTACCTGCAGGCTCTGCTCATGCTGCTGAGTCTGTAGGGGCTGGCTGGCCTCATGCGTACGAGTGGGGCGCTGCGCCTTGGGCTGTGGCGCAGGTGGCGTGGGAGGAGTAGGGGGAGCGACCTTGGGAGGGGCTGCTACCTTGGGAGCGGGCTCAGTGACGTCGGGTGTCCCTCCTGGCTCGATGGCCCCTGCTGCAGAGGCCACGTTGCCCACATTGACTGCGATGAGTACCTCCGTTGGCTTGGGGGCAGGGCGGTCACTGCTGAGCTTGAGGACCCAGAGTAGGAGGAGGAAGAGGACGTGGCAAGCCACAGTCACCAGGGCGGCGACGGCTCCACGGCGTGGGGCGGCGGGATCGGTCTGTGGCATGAGGCTTATTGGACTGGCTCGCTCTCGGCACGCGTCGCCAGGACTACCTTGAGGGAAGCCTGAGCAGCAGCGTTGATGACGGCGACGACCTCCTTGTAGGGCACGGTCTCATCGGCCTGTACGGAGACGAAGGCCTCGGGGTGCTCTGCTGCGAAGATACCCAGCTGCTCCTTGAGCTGGTCACGGGTAAGTTCGGTGGGGGTGCCACGGTCGATCGAGAGATAATAATGCAGGTCGGGAGTCAGCGTGACGCGTGCGGAGGGCGTCTCGGGAGCTGACTGAGGGGCGGAGGTAGGGAGGGTGACCTTGATCGTATTGGGTACGATGATCGTGCTGGTCACCAGGAAGAAGATCAGCAGGAGGAAGATGACGTCCGTCATCGAGGCCATGCTGAAGGTGTCTGCGACTTTGGTCTTACGCTTGAGTGCCATGCGTTCGTGGGTAAGGTGAGATGGGCTACAGCTCAGGGCTTAGTGCACCTCGTTGAGCATGTCCATGAACTCCATCGTCTTGGTCTCCATCTTACCACCGACCTTGTCAAGCTCAGCGACGAGGTAGTTGTAAGCGAAGAGCGCCACGATACCGACGACAAGACCACCGACAGTGGTCACGAGCGCTTCGTAGATACCGCCCGAGAGGAGCGCTACGTCGACGCCACCGGAGCCAGCGTTAGCCATATCAAAGAAGGCACGTACCATACCGGTGACCGTACCGAGGAAGCCGATCATAGGAGCACCGGCAGCGATGGTAGCGAGGATAGGAAGGCCCTTCTCCAGACGACCGATCTCGATGTTACCTGCATTCTCGACGATCACGAGGACGTCAGACATAGGGCGACCGATACGGGTAAGACCCTTGCGGATCATACGAGCATAGGGGGTATTGGTGTCCTCACAGAGCTTGATGGCAGAGGGCGTCTTGCCTTCGAGGACATAGTCCTTGATGCGCTCGACGAAGTACTTGTCTTCGCGGCCTGCAGCACGGAGCTGGAGGAACTTCGATACGAAGATGTAGAGAGCCAGGAGCGAGAGTACGAGCAGGACGATCATGATCCAGCCACCCTTGGTAGCCAGGTCGAGGATAGAGAGAGAGGCCTGAGGAGCCGTGTCAGCGAGAGTCTGAGCCAGAGAGGCTGTTGCGGTTGTATCCACGTGAATTGTAGTCGATATAAATGTGAAAGGATTGTTTGCTTATTGGGTGGTGCTACTTACCTGCGAGACAAGAGCGGTAGCGGCGGATGGTCTCCTCGAGACCGAGGTAGAGGGCGTCGGAGATGAGTGCATGCCCGATAGAGACCTCGGAGAGGAAGGGGATAGACTCAGAGAAGAAGCGGAGGTTCTCCAGACTGAGGTCGTGCCCTGCATTGAGCGACAGGCCAAGGGAGCGAGCGTGCTCAGCTGCCTGGACGAAGGGAGCTACAGCTTTGGCGCGATCTGTAGGATAGTCCGAAGCGTAGGGCTCGGTATAGAGCTCGACGCGGTCGGTGCCCAGGGCGGCGGCGGCATCAAGGTTCTTGAGATCCGTGCCGACAAAGATCGAGGTGCGTATGCCCCAAGCGTGAAGCTGACCGAGGATCTCCGTGAGGAAGTCGCGGTGGCGAGCTACATCCCAGCCCGCATTACTCGTCAGAGCGTCGGGGGCGTCGGGCACTAAGGTCACCTGATGGGGGCGTACCTCTTCGACGAGCGCCATGAAGGAGGGGATAGGATTCCCCTCGATGTTGAACTCAGTGGTGACCACTTGCTTCAGATCACGTACGTCCTGATAGCGGATATGGCGCTCATCAGGGCGTGGGTGGACGGTGATACCCTGTGCTCCGAAGCGCTCACAGTCCAGTGCGACCTTGATGAGGTCGGGGACATTGCCGCCACGAGCATTACGCAGGGTAGCTATCTTATTTACATTGACGCTTAGTTGAGTCATACGTCGAACTTTTATACATTTGTAGACAGGGCAAAGAGCCCCGAAATACAAAGTTAAGTTTATTTGACCTACCTACAATAACTTAACGCTTCTTCAGCTACCCCTATGTATAAGATAGCGCTCATCGCCTCCTCACACCTTGCGGCTCATGCCGCTCATCTTACCGAGCTCCTTCACCTTCTTGATAGGCCTGATGTGAGCTTGTGGTGTGATCGTAGCTTCCACCGCACGCTGACCTCTGACTTCGATTTGCATCCCACGATAGCAGGCTATATACCAGCAGACTACAGTCCGCTGGATATGGACTTCGTCATCAGCCTGGGGGGAGATGGTACGCTGCTGCGTGCCGCTCGTAGGGTCTTTGCCGAAGGGACTCCCGTCTTGGGACTCAACATGGGGCGATTGGGCTTCCTCACGGATCGCAGTGTCAAGGAGGCCCTACCACTCTTGTCGCGACTCTTTGATGGCACCTATACGACGGAGCGCCGTATGCTCCTCTCTGTGGAGGTCGATGGTGCGCACTACGGTGAGGCACTCAATGATGTGGCGCTCCTCAAGCGTGAGACGGGCTCGATGATCACG
>ENA-OWNK01001020-OWNK01001020.1-metagenome-genome-assembly--contig:-NODE-1020-length-12588-cov-5.663608_pt1 | contig 12588 bp, 14 predicted proteins | sample MGYA00245343_ERZ651121 | MGnify/ENA primary metagenome ERZ651121 (study PRJEB26857, sample SAMEA4031775) | metagenome | biome: human; feature: oral; material: saliva | place: Philippines | collected 2014... | reverse complement strand
CCACATCAACATTGCCCGCTGCACATCGGCCTTTTGTGACGGGAAATAATTCGGGTTGGTGATGAACTTGAATGTTTCCTCTGTGCAGATGGCGTTGATTTTCTCCGTCCAATCCTTCACCGACATTGGAACGTCATTGTAGAGGCGTTCCTCCTCGTGCCCAGTGAACTCCTCGATGGCCGCGCCTCTTTTCCTGACCCACTTTTCCTTGAAGCGGCGGCAAAGGGTGATTTCCTCGCCGTTCACGGCCAGCACCGCCTTCACCTCATGCGGGATTTTCTCGATGGCCTTGCCGCTGGCATCCAGCGTCTTGATGTTGAAAGCCTTGCGGTCTTCGCTATCCTTGCCGAACATCAACCATGTGAAGGCATCAAAAACGGTTGTTTTGCCCGAGCCATTCCTGCCTGAAATGCTCGTGACCGATTCATTGAAGTTGATTTCCAACTCCCTGATTCCCTTGAAATTCAAAAGGGAAAGTTTCTTGATGATTACTTTTTTCATTGTTGCGCTTGTTTAGTGTTCATTCTCTTGATTGTTATGTAGGTGGATGCCTCGGAGGCGATTTCCTCGTTGCTCACGATTCTTTGCCCTTTCAGCATCCAAGACTCTATCTCCGATTTCCTGAAATAGGCCTTGCCCCCGCGCTTGTAGTAGGGGATAGCCCTTTCGTGCATCAGGTTTCGAACGGTCTGCACGGCCATGTCAAGCATCAGGGCGACTTCGCTGGTGTTCAAGACCTCCTTGTTGCCAATCACCAGCAACCGCTCAATCCGCTCCAGCCTTTCCTCGATGCTCATTTTGTACCTCTCTTTCTTACGGCCACCAACCAGCCCCGCTTGGCGGCATAGCGGCGCACCCAGCCCTCATCTTGAGGGGTGCAATTAGGCCACACGATGTTATGTTTCGCGTGGCAGTCACGAAAAATCACCAATGTTTTCATTCGTCACCTCCTTTTTCAGTGGGGAACAATCCGGCCATGTCAACCCCGAAATGGTCAGCGATTACACTCTGAACCAGCGAATCGGGAACCTGATTACCTGCCAGCCACATCCTCACGGTCATTTCGGAACGGTGGGTGATTCTTGCCACCTCCGAAATAAACTCCTGCGCAGGTGTGGGCTTGCTTTTACTCTCATTGTAGAGTTTCTCGACCTCCTTGAAGTTGTCAAGCGTGTTCTTGACCGTCTTGGAGGTCTGCACGATTTCCTTGGTCGTGTTGATGATACTCTGTGCAAGGTTTGTGGGGTCTGTGACCACCCACTGGGCGTGTGCATTGCCTGCCAAGAGGCAACCGCACGCCATAAGCATTAAAATTTTCTTTCTCATTTTTCAAATTGATTTTAGCGTAGATACAATGTCGTTCGAGCCACTCGGAAAAATCAGTCGAGTAAATCTGAAAATCAGTCGACTGTTTTCTTGAAATATGACGTCATATTTTTCGGACTTGTTGTATTACGCGGTTAAACATTCATTGATTACTCTTCTTCGGCGAGCTGCCTGACGGCAAGCTCCATATTCCCGCCGAGTTGCTCGGCACGGGCAAGTACGCGCATCTTCTCGGTCTCCTCCGTCGTGTAGGTGAGGTATTCGGCTTTCGACACTTCGGTGGCATAGACAGCAGACTGCACACCTCCCAGTCCGATCCACACCTCCTTGTACGACCGTGTGGCATCGTTGCTCTGGTTGATGGAGAGTATCTGCCCCCGCTCCTTGTCCGTCAGTCCCAAGAGTGCCTGAATCTGGTCGAACTTGTTCATGTACTTGCGCTGGTCAAGCAGTATCTTGCAGTCGGAGTTGTTGATGATGGACTCCTTGACAATGTCTGAGGAGATGATGTCATCCACCTCCTGCGTCACCACGACCGCCTCACCGAAGAATTTTCTTACCGTCTTGTAGAGATACTTGATATATCCCGCCATATTCGCGGACGCAATCGCTTTCCAAGCCTCCTCAATAAGGATGACTTTCCGTATTCCCTTCAGACGTCGCATCTTGTTGATGAAGAGTTCCATAATGATGATGGTGGTAATGGGGAAAAGGATGGGATGATCCTTTATGGAATCGATTTCGAAGACGATAAAGCGGGCGTTCAACAGGTCGAGCTGCTTGTCCGAGTTCAGCAGGTAGTCATATTCGCCACCTTTGTAGTACGGCTCCAAGACGTTGAGAAAGTTGGCAAGGTCAAAGTCCTTTTCCCTGACCTTTTTCTCACGGAGCAATGCCGAGTAGTCGGTGGTGAGATACTCGTAAAAGCTGTTGAACGAAGGAACGAGACCGTCGTCCGTCTTGATACGCTCGATAAAGAGTGATACGGCATTGGAAAGGGCGACCTCCTCCGAACGGGTGGCTGGCTCGTTATCCTTCTTCCAAAGGGTCAGCAGCAGTGTCTTGATGCTCTCCCTTTTCTCTACATCATACACCTTGTCGGTGGTATAGAAGGGATTGAAGCTGATGGGGCTCTCATCCGAGTAGGTGAAGTATACCCCATCCTCGCCCTGCGTCTTGTGGCGTATCATCTCGCACAAGCCCTGATAACTGTTTCCCGTGTCCACCAAGACGATATGGGTGTTCTGCTCCCAATACTGCCTCAAGAGGTGGTTGGTGAAAAACGACTTGCCACTGCCCGAAGGACCCAAGATGAATTTGTTTCGGTTCGTGGTGATGCCTTTCTTCATCGGCAGGTCGGAGATATCGAGATGAATGGGCTTGCCACTGCGGTCTGCCATCTTGATGCCGAACGGAGATAGCGAATCACGGTAGTTGGTCTCCTCATTGAAGAAGCAGACCGCCTGTTCGATGAACGTGTAAAAACTCTCTTCTGCGGGAAAATCGGCTTCATTGCCGGGAATGCCTGCCCAGAACAGCGTCGGCACATCCACCGTGTTGTGTCGTGGCTTGCACTCCATCAGTGCGAGTTGGCTGCCCACGTCGTTACGGATACGGCGGAGTTCCTCCTCATCCTCGCTCCACGCCAAGACGTTGCAATGACAGCGGACGGAGGTAAGCCCGAAGCTGTGCGCCTCGTTCAGATACTCGTCAATCCACTGTTTGTTGATTTGGTTGCTCCGGCTGTAACGGGAGAGCGAGTGCATATTCCGTGCGCTCTTCTCGAAGCGTTGCAGGTTCTCGGCACTATCATCAATCAAGACATACTGGTTGTAAATGTGGTTGCACGAGAGCAACAGCCCTATGGGAGCGGCAAAGGAAAGGCGGCAGTCGCTGCGGTCAGTGGATAAACGCTCATAGCGCATATCCGTGCCTACCAGCCCGGGCAGGTCTTCCGTATCGGAAAGGGTATGCAGGCAGAGTCGCTTATCGCCGATACGCATTTGGTCGGCTTTGAGGTCGATGTCCTCCAAAACCGTCGTGTCGGAGAGGGACAGCGAGAAATACTTCTCAATCAGTCCCGGTGTCTCCGCCGTTCCGATAATCTCCTCGTCTGTCAGGCGAGCAAGGCGAATAAAACCGCTTTCGTTCATAATCCGCTCGAATTGCTCGGTCGCTTCGAGGAACTTGTGGGCAGTATCCCTGTCCCGTACCTCCTTGGGGATGATATGTCCCCGGCAGAGGGTGGAGAAGTTGCTTTGCTGCCGGTTGCGGTTCTTGGTCGTCTTGGTCAGGAACAGGTAGCAGGCGTGATTCAAGAACGGTCGCTCATTGAAGTGTCGCTCGAAACTGCGGGAGAGGAAACTCATCTCCTCCTTTTGCAAGTCCGGACGGTAGCCCTCCTTGACAAACCAATCCTGCTTGTGTACGACGCTGTAGGTCGGCAACACCTTGATTGCCTTTACCCAAGAGGAATGGATGGCGGCATACTCCGCACTTGTCACTGTATAGAGTTCGGGAAGCTCGACCCGAAAGGCGACCGTGATGTCGGCGTCTTTCGAGAGGATACAGCCCTCTTCGACGGCAAGCAGCGGAAAGCGGTTCTCCAGTGTGGTGGCTTTCAATAGGTTTCTCATTCTTTGTCCTCCTTTCCTTCGTCCATTCTTTTATTCTCTCTTCTCTTTCGTCTTGGCAGCTCCTTGTGCCGCAACAGATAGGGAATGCGTCGTCGGTTGATGAGGTAGCGGGGGTGGCTGTGCAAAGCGGAACGCTTCATCAGCCCGTGTTCCCCATACTTCTTGTTCAGGGAGAAAGTCTGCCACACCAGAATGGATGCGGAAGTCCCTCCGAAGCCGATACAGATCCATTGATTGACACCCGCCATATAGAGGATGACAAACAGCACGAAAAGGGCAAGCAACCCTCCGGCGAAAATGAACAGATACTGGCTTTTGAGTCCCTGAAACTCTACCGAGCGACCGATTCCCTTGTTGATGGGATAGGTCTCCATAGGCTTAGAGGAAGAAACTTCTTAAAATGGTGGCTGCCACGATAAGGAAAATACAGGCTCCGAACCAGCTCGCGGCGGTCTTCGAGGTGTCGGGATCTCCGGACGAGAACTTTGAATAGACCTTTACCCCACCGATAAGTCCCACGACCGCACCGATGGCGTAGATGAGTTTCGTGGCAGGGTCGAAATAGGAAGTTACCATGTTGGTGGCTTGGTTGATGCCCGACAAGCCGTTGCCTTGGGCAAAGGCAGAGGAAATGGAAAGCAGCAGAACGGCTGCGATAAGAAAATGTCTTTTGGTCATAAATCTTTGTTTTGTGCCGAGAGGATTGGATAGGTCCTCCTGACGGATGAATACTGTTGTTACTTTCGGATGTTAGTGGTGGCTCTCTTAGGGTCAGCCGTACTCTTTTTCTTTCATTGCTTGTTGCATTAAAGGGTTCATACTATTGGGTCAAGACCATTCGGAAGGGGGCGTTACGCCTTTTCGCCGCTGTAAAGCTCCTCGAAACGGGCACGGACGATTTCATCGATCGTGGCTGAGCGTTTCGCATCGCTTCGGAGCGTTTCCATCAGGCGGGTTCCTTCCAACGCTCTCAGCGTATCGCCGGTACTCTGTCGCTCTGCTTCGGTGTGGGCGTGGCGGTGAATGACCGATAAGGCTTCCAGCACCCGTTCAAAATCAATTCCCGTGGCATATTCGCTTTCTCCCTGTATGGGAAGTTCCTCGTCCTCCTCTTCAAACAATGAAGAATCTGAGGATTCATACGTTAAAGGAATCTCATCTATGTCGGGCTGTTCATCCGCCTCTTCCAATGGCTCTTGTCCGTTTTCGGGAGCAAATGTAGAAGCCTTTTTTGCTTCTGCCTCGCCTTTTGGATAACTGCGTACTTGTGGCGTCGAGTGGCTTATCTTAAAGCGACTCTTACCGATGATTTCCACTTCACTGACCGTTTGACAAGGCTCTTTTGGGGGTGTTCCCTTCTTTCTTATTTTCCCCTCATACAAGAGAAAAAGAAGCAACCACAAAAGGTAGAGCAAGAGAAGGACAAGGACTATTCGGTACATAGGCGTTGCAGGATTTCGTGAAGTTCATCGCCTAACTCAATACAGAGCCTGCTCAACTTCCCTCCGTGGGGTGGGAAGAGGGTGCATACCCCTCTTCTGCGTTCGGAAAGCAGCGGACGATACAAACGGGAGTGGCTCAATGAGGTCTGCATCAAGAGGACTCCCGTTTCATCGGCAAGGATGCGACAGTGTTCGTCGGCATCCTCACGTTCCCAAGCCTCTATCATATTGCGAAGCAGGTAAAGCTCCCTGATATTGCCCTTACCCATCGTAAGTATCTGCTCTCCCAAGATGTCTATGAAATGGCGGACGGCTTCCATATCCATCGGACTGCCCGTAACGGGAAAGACGGCGGCATCCATTGCTGAAAGCAACTCCACCGTCCCTTCGGTACGCATCAGTGCCGGGAGATCGAAGAGGATGCAGCGAGGAGGATTGTCCGCACAATGTTGCTCTACTCTCCTCAGGGCTTTCCGCACCGGAGTGCAGATAATCGGATAAGGGGTGCAGGGTGTCCGATGCTTCAGACGCATCAGGCTTTGATGATTCAGTTCCTCCGACTCTTGTTGCCGCAGACGGGCGATGGTATAGACGGGATGGTTGCAATCCACGACGGCGACATCGCATCCTCTGTGGTAATGCAGAATGCTTGCGGCAAGTACCGTAAGCGAGGTTTTGCCGACACCTCCCTTGGGGGAAGCGATGGCGAGATAAATGGGTTTACTCATATTTTCTCTTTTCTTTGAACGGGTGAATACTATGTCTTGATAAATCGTTTGTAATCGAAGTTGCCTGACTGAACCTCTTTCGGAGCTTCTTCGGCAACGCGCTCCAGCAGTTCGCGGACACGTTCCCCGGCCGCTTTCTTAATCGCTTGGAACATCGGGGAGTCGTGTATCTTATAGATGGTTTCAGCGGCTTTCGCTGCTTCCTCTATCGGGGCATTCTTACAGGAGAGGACATTACCCATTTGTTGCAGCTCTTTCGCTGTGATGCTTTCCGAGAGGGAGTAGCTTTCACCCTGGACTTCCACCAATACATAACCCTCTTCCTCTTCGGAAATGTCCGGAGAGGTCTCTTCCGACATTTCCGTTTCAGGCGTCTGTTCCTGTAACTCTTCGTCAATGGGCAACTCAGCTAAAAGGACATTCTCCTCTTGGGAGAGTTCCTTCTGGGGGATGCGGATGGTAACGACGAATTTCCCCTTGCCTCGTTCTCGGAAAAAGAGCCGCAATTCACGGTAGAGTCTCACGGCACTCCGATAGCGTCCATACAGGAAGCGGGCGACCTGTACGCTGCCGAGATAGGCTAAGCCTACCGACAGCAGAATGACAATCACCTGCTTCATCGCTCGAAACGTTTACGGAACTGTTGCTCAAACAAGGCGTCTATCTCATCACGGTGACTCTCTAAGTGATGCCGGAGGATATGCTCTACAAATGCCCCAATCGTCAGTTTGCCTGCGGCTGCCACATAGACGATTTCGGAAATCTCTTCCTGTGTCTTTTTGGAAATGAACACGCCCTTTCGGTCTCCGATGTTCAGGGGTTGCAGAAAGGCGGTTTCGTAATCGCTTCTCTCTTCCTGAAGGAGACCTGTAGAGTGTCCCTCGGAATGTTCGATGAGCGTGGTGGAGTTACGGATGGTTACTTTTGAAGAGACGCTTTTTCGTTCTCTGCAGGACTCTTTGCCTGCCATTGGTCGGTTTGTTTTCTGTTTCATATCACAATAATTTCTTGAAGTTCTTTTCACTTAATCGGTTGATTTCTTCCTTGTAGTCCTCCAAATGTTTGAGAAGGATGTTTTCCACGTACATGCCCAATGTCATCTCCCTCTTTCGGATGAAGAGGACGATTTCCGACAGTTTGTCCTGCAACTCTTTGGAGATGTAGATTGCCTTGCGGTCATACAGGTCATTGCGGTGCATGAAGAGTGAGATGTAATCTCCTTTGGCGGGATTCTTGCGACGTGTTCGGATGGGTAGTTGTGGTTCTTCCAAAGCCTCTTTCTGTGTTTCCGAAATAGACTCATCCACCTCTTCAATGCCGGGAGAGGGGATCATCTCGCTCTCTTTCTTTTTCATCGGGATACCCTGTGAAATCAGTTCCCGGATAGCGACGGGATCTATCGCCCCTTTATTCTTTCCTGCCATATGCTTCAGGTTTTACGATGGACAAGATTTCCTCCACAAGCTCTTTCAGACGACTGCCTCTAAGCAGCGTGCGAGAGGCGGGAAAGATGGTTGAACGGAAGAGGGTCGTACCCTCCTCCATTACCTCCTTTTTGTAGCGGGTCGTATTGGGGACTGCCGTTTTTAAGATGGGAAGTCCCAAATCGGCAATGACCTTTTCATACATCGCATAGAGGGGTGTTTTCTCTCTGCCGTCCACCATGTTCCAAAAGAGGTAGATCCCTTTGTTGGCAGTGTCTGTATTGTCGGTTATCGCCTCCTTGATGATGGCTGAAAAGCTCAGCGTGCTTTCCAAGGATATACGGTCGGCGGAGATGGGTGTGAAAATATAATCCATACCGGAGAGGGTGGTCAGCACACCGTCATTGTTGATGGTTCCGGGCAGGTCAAAAAAGACGAAATCCGTATCCGGCTCGTGCGTGTCCAGATATTCCCTGACCGTATCCACGGCTGCCTCTGCCGTGGCACAAAGGATGGTGTACGTGGGCTTTTGCAACTCGGAGAATTGAGCTGCTGCCAATTCTTGCAGCGCGGGGTTGCGATCCACCCCCTGTGCGTCACGCTGACGCATGGCATTGATGCTGAATTGCGGATAGTCACAATCCACCACAATAAGGTTATACCCGCAGGCATAGTGCAGGTAACTTGCCGTCAAGACCGTAAAGGTCGTTTTGCCGACACCGCCCTTCTGGGTGGAGAAGGCAATGAAAACTGGTTTCTTTTTCATTTCATTTTCTGTTTAATGGTTCTACATATATGTGAGGAAAGGCGCATGCACGCCTTGGTTTGTTTCCTTGAAAAGGCAGATATGGAAACGAGCCTGTGAGGGAATAAATCCCCGGACAGGCATATGGTAAGGTATTCCAATAAGGGAACATAGACCCGCCTTTCGGGATATGTCCCTCCCTGTATAAGGGTGGAGCTATATGACGGGAGGCATACTTGCACACGTCCACCCATCCATATGTCCACACTTGTACCCTTGCGCAAGGGTGTGAGGGGTGACGGGTGCAATAACTTGTACACATTCTCATTCCTATTTCCATTTCCGTAATTGTCTGTTCAAATGGCTGCGGACAGGTTTTCAGACTTGGGCAGGCAGGTATGTCCACCAACCTGCAAACACCTGTTTGACGGGGCAAATATAGAAGCCTTTATCCCCTTGTTTCTGCCCTTTTTGCTAACTGCGTACTTGTGGCTTCGATTTGCGTATTTGTGGCTCCGTAAGAGGTAAGTGCTTTAGGCACAACGCTTAGTAACTTTGCACCCAAGCGGTAAGCCGAAGCCTTCGAGGCATAAAGCGTTCTTTTTTGAGGGACTCGACTTCCGTCCTTCCCGGACGGATTTATTTGCGCCGGAGCAAATAGCAAGATATGTCCTGCGTTACTCGAAATAAATTCGGTAACTCAGAACTCTTGCTCTTGCAGAGGGCTGAAAAAACTCCGAAGTCGTTTTTTCTTGGAAGAGAGAATGCCTTGTCTTGAATGCTGGTGATGCCGTGAAACACTAAAATCCAAAGTAAAATGACAAAGAGACATGTGGGGAGACCCCTGAAAAAAGAGAAAGCCAGCCATTGTTGCATGGTTCGGTTTACGGACACGGAGTTTGCGCGTTTCCTGACGCTTTATGAACAGTCAGGTGTCCCGAACAGGGCTGTTTTCATCAAGGCAAGGGTCTTTGATGAGACTTTCCGAGTGATAAAAGTAGATCGTTCACTGCTTGATTACTATCAAAAACTGACGACTTTGTACGGACAATTTCGCAGTGTCGGGGTGAATTATAACCAAGCTGTGGTCGCCTTAAAGAGCAATTTCACCGAGAAAAAAGCCTTTGCGATGCTTGCCCAACTGGAGAAACTGACACTCGAATTGGCTGCTGTCGGAGGCGAAATCGTACATCTAACCCGTGAATTTCAAGAGAAATGGTCGCAAAGATAAACTATGGAAGTTCCCTTTACGGCGCGTTGGCGTACAATGGAGAGAAGGTAAATGAGGGCGTTGCCAAGATTCTGGAGACCAACAAAGTGTTCTCTCCGGCTGATGGGACACACGATATATCCGCCTGTATGCAGGACTTTATGGCATATATGCCGAGTCATGTCCTCACTAAGAAACCGGTTATACATATCTCCTTGAATCCGCATCCCGATGACAGACTTACCGATGAGCAGTTCTCAGCCATCGCACGGGAGTATATCGAAAAGATGGGCTACGCTAATCAACCCTTTATCGTTTATAAGCATGAAGACATAGACAGGCATCACCTGCATATTGTCACCTTAGCTGTCGATGAACGGGGAAAGAAGATTAACGATGGTAATAATTTCTATACCAGCACCCGTATTCTCAAAGAACTGGAACAGAAGTACGGTTTGATCCCTGCGCAAATGCGGAAGGAAAAAGAAGTGTTTCGCCTGCAAAAAGTCTGCTACGGCGACGGAGAGAATCTTAAAAAGCAACTGGTTTCGGTCATCAGACCGGCAGCGAAATTCTATCACTGTCCGAGCTTTAAGGAATACCGTGCTTTGCTCTCCACCTATAATATATGTGTGGAAGAGGTCAAGGGGGAAATGTATGGAAAGCCCTATAACGGATTGGTCTATTTTGCTACCGATGATAAAGGTAAGAAGGTGGGTAATCCTTTCAAGGCTTCCCTTTTCGGGAAGGCTGTCGGATATGAAGCCCTGCAAAATAGGTTCAAGGCTTCAAAGGAGAAACTGAAAGAAAAACATCTTGCCCCCAAGACCAAAGCGGTCGTAGCCGGAGCATTGAGACGTTCTGCTACCAAAGAGGATTTTCGAACGAATCTCCATCACAAGGGTATTGATGTACTCTTCCGTGAGAACGAACAGGGACGGCTCTATGGCATCACCTTTATAGACCATAACAACGGCTGTGTCGTCAATGGCTCACGATTGGGCAAGGAACTTTCGGCAAACGCCGTTGCCGAGTGGTTCGACCGCCCGCATCCCGAACTGTCTGCTCCTATACAGCAGAGTGAGAAAGGCAGTATTCCCCAAACTCAGACTTCGGACGGGGATGCCGTCTTGGGTGGTCTGCTCGATTTCCCTGTGGAAACAAGCGGGACAGACTGGGAAGAGGAGCAGTTCCGAAAGCGGATGCAGAGAAAGAGGAAACAGAAGAAGCATCGGTTATAAACCGTGTTTTCTATCTCTAAAATGCAGTAAAAAAAGAAGATTGTAAAATGCTAATTATCAGAAATTATCAGAGGTGTCAAATTCTCTTATAAGGGAATTAAAATTGTCCTATAAGACAATTTCAACAATCATAAAAGTAAGAACGAAATTAAACGAAAAACTATGCAACAAGAAGACGATTTGAGAGCACTGGCGAAAATCATGGATTTTCTGCGTGCCGTAAGTATCATACTGGTGGTTGCCCATCTCTATTGGTATTGCTATGAAGCCATCAAACTATGGGGGCTGAACATCGGTGTGGTGGACAGGATACTGATGAACTTCCACCGCACGGCGGGACTGTTCGGGAATATGCTTTATACCAAGCTTTTTGCGCTGGTACTGATGGGACTTTCATGTCTGGGTACGAAAGGTGTGAAAGAGGAGCATATCACTTGGTCGAAGATATGGGCATTCATGGGCGCCGGCTTTGTCTTTTTCTTCCTCAATTGGTGGATACTCGCCTTGCCACTGCCCATAGAGGCGAACGCGGCTCTCTATACTTTTACGATAACCGTAGGCTATGTTTGTCTGCTGATGGCGGGACTCTACATGAGCCGCCTCTTGAAGAACAACCTGATGGAGGATGTCTTCAATCAGGAGAACGAATCCTTTATGCAGGAGACAAGACTTTTGGAAAACGAGTACTCGGTCAATCTACCGACCCGGTTCTATTATCGCAAGAAATGGAACAGGGGCTGGATAAACGTGGTCAATCCTTTCCGAGCTGTCTCCGTCTTGGGAACGCCGGGCAGCGGTAAGTCCTATGCCATCATCAATAATTTCATCAAGCAGCAAATCGAAAAAGGTTTTGCCATCTACTGCTACGACTTCAAGTATCCCGACCTCTCCACGATTGTGTACAATCATTTGCTGCATCACTCGGAAGGATATAAAGTCAAGCCGAAGTTTTACGTGATCAACTTCGACGACCCTCGGCGGTCGCATCGTTGCAATCCGATACACCCCGATTTCATGAGCGACATATCGGATGCCTACGAATCGGCTTATACGATTATGCTCAACCTGAACAAGACGTGGGTGCAGAAGCAGGGAGATTTCTTCGTGGAGTCGCCAATCGTACTCTTTGCCGCTATCATTTGGTATCTCCGCATTTTCGAGGGAGGGAAATACTGTACCTTTCCGCACGCTATCGAGTTTCTCTGCCGCAAGTACGAGGATATTTTTCCGATACTCACCTCATATCCTGAATTGGAGAACTATCTTTCTCCTTTCATGGACGCTTGGCTCGGAGGGGCGGCTGACCAGTTGCAGGGACAGATAGCCTCTGCCAAGATTCCTCTGTCGAGGATGATCAGTCCGCAACTCTATTGGATTATGACAGGAGATGATTTCACACTCGACATCAATAACCCCAAAGAGCCTAAAATCCTTTGTGTGGGGAACAATCCCGACAGACAGAACATTTACGGAGCAGCATTGGGGTTGTATAATTCGCGTATCGTCAAGCTCATCAATAAGAAAGGAATGCTGAAAAGTTCGGTGCTGATAGACGAGTTGCCTACCATATACTTCAAAGGACTTGACAATCTGATTGCCACCGCACGAAGCAACAAGGTGGCGGTATGCTTGGGCTTTCAGGACTTTTCGCAACTGAAGCGCGATTATGGAGACAAGGAAGCTGCTGTAGTGATGAACACCGTCGGGAATATTTTCTCCGGTCAGGTGGTCGGCGAGACGGCAAAGACCTTATCGGAGCGTTTCGGAAAAGTGCTTCAAAAACGGCAGAGCCTGAGCATCACTCGAAGCGACAAAACAACCTCCATCTCCACGCAG
>ENA-OWNK01001018-OWNK01001018.1-metagenome-genome-assembly--contig:-NODE-1018-length-12605-cov-4.921753_pt1 | contig 12605 bp, 8 predicted proteins | sample MGYA00245343_ERZ651121 | MGnify/ENA primary metagenome ERZ651121 (study PRJEB26857, sample SAMEA4031775) | metagenome | biome: human; feature: oral; material: saliva | place: Philippines | collected 2014... | reverse complement strand
CGCTTCAAATCAAAAACCGCATCGTTTACCTTGACGGCAAGGCCAACAAAGAGCCCGAAAACGTGCAATACACCTATTATGTTAAGCTGAAAGGAATGCTGCCCGACGACTTGCTTACAAGCCTAGGCATAACGCAAGAAGACCTGCAAAGCCTTAACACAAGCGGCGTTATGCCACTTACAGCAAAGGCTGCAAAGGCACTTGCCGCACGAAAAGACATCGTTGAGAGCGTGAAACTGAACACCGATGCACCCACAGGCGACCTCTATCCCCTCAATGCCAACACGAAATGGACGCGCGATAACTACGGACCGATATGGATTCCCAAGAAAGGGGCTACCATTAAGCTTAGCTTAGCCAACCTGCCGATGTACGAACGTGCCATTCGCGTGTACGAAAACAACGAGGTTGACGTGCGCAACGGACAAATATACATCAACAACAAGCCCGCCAACAGCTACACCTTTAAGATGGACTACTATTGGATGATGGGCGACAACCGACACAATTCGGCCGACTCGCGCTATTGGGGCTTTGTACCCGAAGACCATGTGGTGGGCAAACCCATATTCATTTGGTGGTCGCACGATGTAGATCACCCAGGATTTAAGGGCATCAGATGGAAACGTTTGTTCACATGCGTGGACAAAATCAAGTAATAAAGCGAACTTAACGCTCGCCTATACTGGCTCATCAACCGCAATGACCAACACTAAAATAATAAGACTGAAGGGAAGGTTGCACACCGCCCATCAGTCTTATTTGTATTATCTAGAACTCCTCGGTTAAACAAAGCCCCTAGAAAGCCTAGAAAAAAACTAAAAACACCCTCGCGCCATGCTCCCTTTGCTCACTTCGGCCTATCTCGCCCCCATACAATGGTATGCAAAACTATTTCACAGCAACGGCTGTTGGATTGAACAACACGACCATTTTCAGAAACAAACTTATCGCAACCGATGCATCATTGCCACAGCCAACGGTGCACAAGCCCTCACAATACCCATCGAAAGACCATCGGGCGAACAGGCTTCGCGCATGGCTATGAAGGATATTCGCATCAGCGACCATGGCAATTGGCGACACATTCACTGGCAAGCCATCGTGTCTGCCTACAATGATAGTCCGTTTTTTGAGTACTATGCCGACGACTTCCTACCCTTTTTCCAACAACGTTATGCATTTCTTTTCGACTTCAACCTGGAGCTAACACACACCATTTGCACGCTTCTCGACATCACACCCAACATCCTTCGCACGCCTTCGTTTGTACCAACGGCCTCGCAATTGGCCTCGGGGGCAACGCTTCCGCCTGACTTTGCTCACGAACAAGGGGATATAAACACACCCCTACCCGACTTCCGCGAGGTGATTGTGCCCAAAAATGCACCCTCCGACCCACTGTTTTCGCCTCGCCCCTACTATCAAGTGTTTGCTCAACGCCACGGCTTTATACCCAATCTCAGCATCATCGACCTGCTTTTTAATATGGGAAACGAGGCTCCACTGTTTCTTTAAACAGCGCAAAACAAGGAGAAACAAACGCATGGAGAAAAAAATAGCGCCTAATGATGTGCACAACATTAGGCGCCAAAAGGTCTAACCGAAGTCCCTTCAAGCATTAAATACTTTACAACACACCTTTTCCACGCCTAACCACCACCAAGGCATTAGCCACTTTGCGCTCGCCCTCATGGTCGAACTTATGGTTATCGCAGGGATAATTGGCCACACCACTGGCATTAAAGCCCTTTGCCCATAACGTAGACGAACCTCCACCATCCAAATTCAAGGCATCGGTGCAGCCCAACTGCTGCAAAAAATGACGTAGTTCGATAAGGTTCATCCCTCCTGCATAACCCGGATGACGACCGTCTACAGTGACAAGAAGCACCGTTCCGCGCGAAGTGAGCGCGATAGCCGAACGCGGATGCTTGTCTATCACAAAGCCCATGCCACTGCTTCGCAACAAAACACCCTTGCCTTGATAAAGAAGCAGATGACCAGAGGCCAACGTGGACCCATGATGACAACGATAACGCCGCTCAATACCCTTGTTCCATGGCATGATGTGCACCCTTCTACCATGCACACGCACAGCTCCAGTTACACGCAATGCCAGTTCGGCCGTGGTGGTAGTGTCTATAAGGTTGCGCCCCTGACGCAAATAGGTAATGGCCGAACGCTTATGAATATCAAAATACGAACCATTGATAGCTGCCATAGCCTTCGAACGACGAGCCATCTCGCCTACCGTTGCACCGCCATCGGCCACTGCCACATCAAAAGCCACACCGTGTTTGGGTGTTATCTCGGCCACGGTAACCGTCTGCGCACAGCCATATAGCAAGGGCCAACGCATCTGCCGCACCTCCACATTGTTGGCAATACGCCGTGTTTCCCACATCGCCGTGGCAATAGCTACAGCGTCTTCGCGCGTTTGAGCCACAAGCGTGAGGGGTACAAAAAAACCAAAGAACAGACCTAGAAGAATGTTTTTTCGCATAAACTGGATGTTAATCATTGGTTGTTGAGGCCGACTTGGTTTCCTCACGCGTTAGCTTTCGTTTCACCACCGCGGGGTTTCCAGCCGCCAAAGAGTCGTCGGGAATATCGTGTATCACCACAGAGCCCGCTGCAATGATGCACCTTTGGCCAATGGTTACGCCAGGGCACACCGTAACATTACCGCCCAGCCATGTGTCGTTGCCTATGGTTATGGGCTTTGCTTGCTCTTGTGGCTCGCGCCTTTCCATATAGTCGATGGGGTGTTGGGGCGTAAACAGTTTACAACAAGGGCCCAACTTAACATGATGCCCCAAGGTTACGGAAGCCGAATCGAGCACCACACAGCCATAATTCATAAACGAATGCTCGCCCATGTGCAAGCCATGACCATGGTCGCAGTGAAAAGGCGGACATATTTCGGCTGTTGCAGGCAGGTCAGGAACGAGCGCTTCTATCAGCTTGCGATAGCCTTTATGAACCGTGCTTATGCGATTGAGCTTGGCACATAGCCTTTTGGCGCGAGCAAAACTAGCCTGCATCTCCTCATCGTCAAAGCGATATAGCTCACCGCTACGCATCTTTTCCATTTCTGTCTTCATGCCATTTTCGTGTTTAGAATGTAGGCAAAAGTACGTTATTTTGATTAACTTTGCAACACAATGCCCATCTTCGATGATGGGTTTTCACACTATTTACCATTCACCGCATCATGTTTCACGCCTTACATACCCACTTGCCGAAGCCCGAAAAGATGAACAACCCCTTCTTTTACGAGCCCAACGCCCTGTGTATTCTGGCTGCCGAGGAGGTGAAAACCATGGTGGCAACGCACAACGAATGGCGTGAAGAGGTGCAAGCGGGTAAGATGTTCGGCGTGTTGGTGGTGGAACGCCCATCGCCCCACGACATGCAACTAGGCTACCTGGCCGCTTTCTCGGGCCAATTGGGCGGTAAGGCCACGTGGGAGGGGTTTGTTCCACCCGTGTTCGACTATCTTCAACCCGATGGTTATTTTAAAATGCATGAACGCGAGATTAGCCATATCAATTCGCTTCTTGCCGAAATAGAAAATAGCCCAACGCTCGCCAACCTGAAAAAACAACTTGAACGCGAGCAACACAAAGCCGAAAACCAACTAAACGACTATCGCAAAATGATGGCCGAGGCCAAAAAAGCACGCGAGAAAAAGCGCGCATTGGGTGCTAGCAACGAGGATATGGCAAAGATGGTGGCCGAAAGTCAATTTCAAAAAGCCGAACTAAAAAGGTTGAAACAACATCTACAAACCAATTCAAACGCCCTACAACAACGGCTTTGGGCTATGGAAAGCCAGATAAACCAACTGAAGACTCAACGCAAACAACTGTCGGACTCGCTGCAACGCTGGCTTTTCACTAAATTCGAAATGCTTAATGCTATGGGCGAACGGCGCAATCTGCTCGACATCTTTGCACCTACGCCTCAACAAACACCACCCGCTGGCACAGGCGAATGCTGTGCACCAAAACTCTTGCAGCACGCTTTTGCCATGGGATACCGCCCCATTTGCATGGCCGAATTTTGGTTGGGCAATTCGCCCAAAACCGAGATAAGGCGCGCTGGTGCGTATTATCCTGCCTGCAAAGGTAAGTGTGGCCCTACGCTTGAATATATGTTGCAAGGCCTAGACCTTGAACAAGCACCAATGAAGCAAACCCACAACAAGGCGCTTCGCGTGATTTACGAAGACGAAACCCTGGCCGTGGTGAGCAAACCGCCGGGCATGCTAAGTGTTCCAGGCAAAGATGGTGGCCTATCGGTTGGCGAACTGATGCGCGAACGCTACCCCAACTCCTCGTCACCTCTCATTGTTCACCGTCTTGACCAAGACACTTCGGGCTTGATGCTTATTGCAAAAACCAAAGAAATGCACAAAAAACTGCAAGCTGCTTTCTTAAACCACGAGGTGAAAAAGCGCTATGTGGCTGTGCTCGAGGGGGTGCTGCCTCCTAACAAGCAACGCGGAGTAATTTCCTTGCCCCTATCTAGCAATTACATTGACCGCCCGCGGCAGGTGGTAGACAGGCAAAGGGGCAAACCTGCCATAACCCATTACGAGGTGATTGACTGCAAGGCAGGGCATAGCGTGGTGGCTCTTTACCCGCAAACAGGCCGAACCCATCAGCTTCGCGTGCATTGTGCACACCCTGACGGACTAAACATGCCCATCCTTGGCGACCCACTTTACGGACAAAAGGCGCTTCGCATGTATCTGCATGCCGAAGCTATTGAAATAGAAAAATTAGGAATAAAGGTGGAAGATATTATAAACTTAAACCCATGAACGAAGAAAATAAAAGTGTAGCGCCCAACAAAACGACGCAAAACATCAGCAACAACATGGTTTGGCAAGTGCTCGACCAGGAATATTTGATACGCAAACAGTGGCTTACAGCACGCCGCGACAAAGTGAAACTGCCCACTGGCGCAGTGGTAAACGATTATTATGTGCTGGAATATCCCGATTGGGTGAACACCGTAGCCATCACAAACAACGGCGACTTTGTATTGGTAAGACAGTACAGACATGCACTGGGCGTCACCGCCATGGAGATTTGCGCTGGCGTTGTGGAACAAAACGAACCACCATTGCTTGCTGCACAAAGAGAACTGCTAGAAGAAACAGGATACGGCAACGGCAAATGGCAACCGCTAATGACCATCGCACCAAACCCCGGCACAATGACTAACCGCTGCCATTGCTTCTTGGCCACTGGTGTAGAGAAGATTTCCACCCAACACCTTGACGCTACAGAAGACATAGAAGTACACTTGGTGAGTCGCAACGAGATGCTGCGCATGCTTAAAAACAACGAACTCTACCAAGCCATGATGTATGCCCCACTATGGAAATACTTCGCCCTAGAAAATGAGTTGAACCCTTAAAACCACCGCAAAACCAGCGGTTCGTCCATCACTTCGCGGTGAACAAAACAGCTCAACATTGAAAATAAAATCTTTAAATAGTGTTAACACGCGTAACATCTTCAACACACAATCGTCATTCATAATAGAGACAGATGAACAAAATAAGCTTTCGCAATGACATTCTGCCCTTAAAGGACAAGTTGTACAGGCTGGCGATGCGCATTACGCTTAATGAACGCGACGCCGAAGACATTGTGCAAGACACACTCATCAAAGTCTGGAACAGGCGAGAAAGATGGGACGAGCTAGAGTCTATCGAAGCATTCAGTCTGACGGTATGCCGAAACTTGGCGCTAGACAGCATCAAAAGAAAAGGACACGGCAACCCTTCAATAGAAGACACGCATGCCGAAAAGCCCGACCTCACCGCTAATCCCTACGAGGAAATGTTGCAAAACGACCGCGTACAGCTAGTGAGAGACATCATCAACGCCCTCCCCGAGAAACAAAAAACAAGCATGCAGCTTCGTGAATTCGAAGGAAAAAGCTATCGCGAGATTGCCCAGATAATGGAAATCACCGAAGAACAGGTGAAAATAAACATCTTCAGGGCTAGACAAACGATAAAACAAAAGTTTAAAAACGTAGAAGATTATGGATTATAAATACATCAACCAACTATTGGAGCGCTATTGGAACTGCGAGACTTCTTTGGAAGAGGAAGGTATCCTGCGTGCGTTTTTCTCACAGAAAGACGTTCCAGCCGAGCTACGCCAATACCAGCCGCTCTTCGCTTACCAACAATTGGAGGCGAAAGAGAAGCATCTGGGCGCCGACTTCGACAATAGATTGCTGGCCATGATCGAAGAGGATGAGCCCATAAAGGTGAAGGCTCGCACCATCACCCTTACTCAACGACTTAAACCGCTGTTCAAAGCGGCCGCCATTGTGGCCATCTTCCTAACCTTGGGCAATGCCGCGCAAGAGTCGTTCCAAACCCAACAGCCCTCTACAACGGGCGTGGCAGGCTATAATAAGGTGGAGAAAGGGGCGTCGGTTGCCTTGCGCGACTCGGCTGCTATCGACACTATCAAGCCTGTTGGCGCACCTGCCGCATCGCTCAACATCATTAAATAAGAATTTTTCTATGCTTTCTCAATAACAATGTTTAGTAAAACAACATCGAAGCTGTGAAGCTTCTTTCTCTCAAATTTTTCATTATACTAACGTAAGGTCAATGGCCGTAGTCGCTCAAAAGGCGCTGCGGCCTTTGTTTTTTATTAGTGGTGAAAGGGGAACAGCCAAAACAATTCTCTCACTTCCATCTTTACTTGTACGCTAAAAATATGCTCATTAACCCTTTTGTGCTCTACTTCTTGGCAAACAGTCCACGTCATCCTCCTCTTTAGCTCAATCTGCCATAGGCGTTTATTGTATTTATGTGTGCGAATGCTTATTATTTCTCTCATTGTTGTATTGGGTTTAAACAATCCTCGCCCATACAATATGTGAAGTTTTCAGCACTATATTTAACACTATGAGTGGCTTTTTTGCTCACCAATTGTCGCTCGGCCGAAAATATTCAATTCTCGCGGAGGTTTGTTGTGATGCAAAAAGGCCTAAATCGGCAAAAACAGACAAAGGGTCTTTTTGGTGTAAAAACTGTGATTTATACCAAAAAACAGGCCATTTCTCATAAAAATCTGCGCAATATGCACCAAAATGCAATGCTATCTCCTACAAAACGCAGTGCTAACTCGTGCTAAACGCAGTGCTATCTCCTACAAAACGCAAGGTAAAATGATGCTAAATGCAACTCAAAATGCTGCAAAACGCGCTTTTTATGCTGCTTAAATCTTTACAACGAATACAGAAACGGCTCTTCAAACAAGCAAAAACCACCAAATAAATCGACCTTTTACCTACTAAAAGCCGGTTTTTGGGCGGTAAAAATCTTCGCCTCTGCAACAAAATAGAAAGGTAAAAAGGTACAAATTGATGGTTCTACTCTAAAAAACGATGTCAAATAAAACGGAAACACCCCAAAAAAGCCCCAAAAACCCTGCTTATTAGCCGGTATTTTCGCTAGAATGAGTAGAAACCCAGCACGTGTTTTGTAAAATAATATTACCCTATTTAACAAAGAAAGAAAGAGAACTAATCACGCAAAACAAACGCCATTAGCTTGCTTGAGCCTTAAGCATAGAACTTTCTTGGCACACTATTTCAAGCGTTCAATAGGACCAAAAAACGCTTATCGTTTAACCAAAATCGTGCATTAGTGCCTAAACATATTTGGGTTTATTGTTGGCAGCTTACCTATCTTTGTAAAGCAGGCGTAGCGGGCCACGTCAAGTTACAAATACAGGCAAGATGCCGACAAGAATATAAAAGATGTTAGGAAACAACACAAAAACAAGAATTATAGAAACAATATGGTCTAAAGACCGATTTGGGTTTAAAAACCATGTTATCTAACTGTAATAAGCACAATGGGAAATGACACTAACGCCCAATTGGGCTTAAACATTAAATTGTCGAAATCCGCTTTATAATCCAAAAGCCCTCTTTTTAAAAGGGCAATGCACTGATGTTATAATCTGAAACCTCATCATTCAGCTGCATAGCATCAGTAAGAGGCTCATAATTATACCCATTGCTTTGCCTACTTAACTGTTTAAAGATTTTTTCTCTGCAAGTTGAGACAATGTCAAGCTGCTCTATTTCGATGCGTCGAGCTTTTGAAATCTCAAGAAAATCAGACTCTTGTTCAACACCCAAGTATCTACGCCCAAACAAGTTTGCCACTATACCAGTGGTACTACTACCAGCAAAGGGGTCGAGTATCCAATCATTAGGCCTAGTTGAGGCAAGAATAATGCGTGTAAGCAAGGCTAAAGGCTTTTGAGTAGGGTGTTTTGTGCAGGTCTTTTCCCACGGGGCAATGGCAGGTAGGTGCCAAACATCAGTCGTTTGCTTTTGCCCATTCATTTCTTTCATCAGCTGATAATCGAAATAATGAGATGTTTTCTTAGACTTACGTGCCCAAATGATAAACTCAGAACTATGCGTAAACTACCTGCACGAGATGTTTGGAGGCGGATTTGTTTTGACCCTAGTGATTACATTGAGTATCTTAAATCCCAATTCCGTTAAACAATTAGCCACACAAAGATTTTAGAACAATGGGATTATAAGCGTTAACACCCTCTCCTTGTTCGATGTTTGAAATCATAAGTTCGGTTAACTTTCCTCGTTTGTCCGCATTTGAGTTAATCATACGTGTGGCAAGCACTCTTTGAATGTGGTATGCAGCATAGAGGTTATCGAAAAAATTGTCCTTGGGGTCTTGGCCCTTAACATCTGAGTTGCTGAGAACAAACAAGCTACCACGCTCGCTTACCTCGTTACAGAAATTTCGTAAGCGCACTTGTTCGGCATCGTCGAAGGGCTCTTTAACATAAGTGTTGAACGAAGAAGTGCTGTTCAGCGGCTTATATGGCGGGGCGAGGTAGAACAACGTATCTTCATGGGCATAGCGCTTTGTAGCGTCAAAGTCGCCGCAAAGGATGTCCACGCGCTGCAAGAGGTCAGAGTCGGCCATGATGGTTTGTTCATCGCATATCTTAGGGTGTACATATTTACCATGCGGAACGTTAAATTTTCCCTTAGAGTTCTCGCGATAAAGACCATTAAAACAGGTGCGATTTAAGAAGATAAAGATAGCGGCTTGCTCCACGTTTGTTAGTTTGTCATCGTTAAAACGCCTGCGTTTCTCCAAAAAGTAAGCCGTTCGTTCGGCATGGTTCATGGGCAGATACTCGTTTTCAAGCACGCGTAGAGCACTGATAAGCTTTTGGGGCATGGCCTTAATAACGCGATACACGTTTATCAGTTTTGCGTTTACGTCGTTGATAACAGCGTGTTGTATGTTGGGATAGCGTTGCAATAGCCAAAACAAAACAGAACCTCCGCCAACAAATGGTTCCACATAGGTGATGTTCCTGCTGCAGAAATCTGTTGGTAAAAGGCTCTCTATGTCTGACAAGAGTTGCGTTTTCCCTCCTGCCCACTTAACAAACGGCTTTGCGCCTTTAAATAAAGTCATTGTTGATTGATATTGTTTTTAGGCAATGCCGTCTTTCTATATCCGTGCAGAGCTTGGTTAAAATCCGTTATCCATTATATTCTAGTACAGCGTTTCTCTCTTTCTTTTAACTGCAAAAATAGCAAATTATACTAACATAAAGCAGGCTTTTATGTATTATTTTTTTGAATAAAGCTACACCAGCTTTGAAGGTCTGCCTTGCACACGCCCAAAACGAAAAAAGAGAAACTATCTTGCGATAGCTTCTCTTCTATACTTTAAACATTGATTGTCACTCGTTGTGACTTGTTTGTGGGCCATCTTGGGCTTGAACCAAGGACCTCCAGATTATGAGTCTGTTGCTCTAACCAACTGAGCTAAAAGCCCGAACCACCCACTTTGGGGTTGTTTGCAGGTGCAAAGGTAGTTGTTTTGAAGGAAATCTCCAAACAAATAAGACAAAAAGACGTAAAAATGAAAGGACCAACACCAAATTTGGGGGCTTTTATGTAACTTTGCATACTTGGGGAAATATATCCCAACACACCATTATACATACGCATCAATGAGTATTGAGACTACATTAGAGAAATTCGACAAGGCTGGATTGACAGACGAACAAGTGGCATTGAGCCGCAACGAACATGGCGCGAACATACTTACACCTCCCAAACGCGCCTCGCTTTGGGCTTTGTACATCGACAAATACCGCGACCCCATCATCCAAATTCTTATCGTGGCTGCTGCCGTCTCACTGATTTTCTCGTTTATCAACGGCGAGTTTCTTGAAACGCTGGGCATATTTTTGGCTATTATCTTGGCCACTACCATCGGCTTTTACTTTGAAAGAGACGCCGCTAGAAAGTTTGATGTGCTTACAACCTTGGGCGAGGAACAACTTGTAAAGGTAAGAAGAAACGGTGATACTACCACCGTTGCACGTAAAGATGTGGTGGTGGGCGACCTCATTGTTATCGAAGTGGGCGACGAAATTCCTGCCGATGCCATGCTTCTTCAATCGGCCGACCTGCAAATTGATGAATCTACGCTTACTGGCGAACCCATTATCAACAAACATGCTTCGCCCAATGTGGCCGAAGAAGAGGCCACCTACCCCACCAATATGGTGCTGCGCTCTACCATGGTGATGAATGGAAGTGGCCTAGCTAGAGTGGTGGCAGTGGGCGATGGTACGGAGATTGGAAAAGTGGCACGCAAGGCTACCGAACTAACAGCTGTGAAAACTCCCCTCAATCAGCAACTCGACCGTCTGGCAAAACTTATCAGCAAGGTGGGATTTAGCGTGGCAATAACGGCGTTTTCGGTGTTTTTAGTGCACGACATACTTACCAATGAGCTTTGGCAAAGCAATAATTATATAGGTATGGCCGAGGTGGTACTACATTATTTTATGATGGCAGTAACGCTTTTGGTTATGGCTGTTCCCGAAGGTTTGCCTATGGCCGTTACACTAAGTCTGGCTTTGAACATGCGACGAATGCTAAAAAGCAATAACCTTGTGCGTAAATTGCATGCCTGCGAAACAATGGGAGCAGTGACAGTGATATGTACCGACAAGACAGGAACGCTTACAGAAAACAAAATGCAAGTGGCTGAGATGCGCGTTTTAACGCCAGATACACCCCTTACCAACGCCATCGCACTGAACTCTACAGCTAATTTGGAAACAAAAAATGGTGCAACGACGGGCATTGGAAGCCCCACCGAGGTGGCTTTGTTACTATGGTTGCAGGCAAACAACCACAATTATCGCGAACTGAGAAAGACCGAATGCATGGAAAATCAGTTGCCTTTCTCTACCGAACGCAAATATATGGCAACCATCGCTCGTGTTAATGGCGAACGACTACTATTTATAAAGGGGGCACCCGAAACGGTTATGGCACTCTGCCAACTAACCGATGAGGAACGAACCACCAACAACCACCTGCTACGCGGCTATCAAAACAAGGCCATGCGCACACTGGCTTTCGCCTATAAGCCACTAAACAACAACGAAGGAAAAGGCTTTAGCGAACCCAACTTGATGCAGGGCTTCACCCTTCAGGCCTTGGCTGCCATCAGCGACCCTATTAGAAAAGATGTTCCCACTGCCGTTAAAGAGTGTCTTAACGCTGGTATCGAGGTGAAAATCGTAACGGGCGACACCGCTGCAACGGCTATCGAGATTGCCCGACAGATTGGTATTTGGCAGAAAGAGACACCATTGGAGGCGCAAATTACGGGTCCCGACTTTGCCGAACTGAGCGATGACACAGCCTACGAACGCGTGAAAGTGCTCCGCGTGATGTCGCGTGCACGCCCCACGGATAAGCAACGACTGGTTAACCTGCTGCAACAACGCGGCGAAGTGGTGGCCGTTACAGGCGACGGAACCAACGATGCACCTGCTCTTAACCATGCCCACGTGGGACTATCATTGGGCAGTGGCACCAATGTTGCCAAGGAAGCATCAGATATGACTTTGCTAGACGACTCGTTTGGTTCTATCGAACGCGCGGTGATGTGGGGCCGTTCGCTCTACAACAACATCCGTCGTTTTCTATTCTTCCAGCTTGTTGTCAACCTCACGGCATTGCTTTTGGTGCTTGGTGGCGCAATTATTGGCACACAAATGCCGCTAACCGTTACGCAAATACTTTGGGTTAACCTCATTATGGACACCTTTGCTGCTATGGCTTTGGCCTCGTTGCCACCAACACGCGAGGTAATGAGCGAACGCCCCCGCAAACAATCAGAACCCATCATATCGCCTTCGATGGCTAAGGGCATCATATTTTGCGGTCTGGTGTTCTTCGCGATGCTGTTTGCGATGCTTATTTACTTCCGCAACGAGCGTGGAGGCAACGTGGATACACATCAGCTCACCATCTTCTTCACCACCTTTGTGATGCTTCAGTTCTGGAATTTGTTTAATGCCAAGACGCTAAACTCGCACCATAGCACCTTCCGTCGTCTCTATGCCGACCGCGGTTTGTTGCTCGTTCTCTTGCTCATCGTGGCTGGACAATGGCTCATTGTCACCTTTGGTGGGCGTATGTTCCGCACCGTTCCGCTGTCGCTTGCCGAGTGGGGATGCATC
>ENA-OWNK01001016-OWNK01001016.1-metagenome-genome-assembly--contig:-NODE-1016-length-12620-cov-3.550975_pt1 | contig 12620 bp, 15 predicted proteins | sample MGYA00245343_ERZ651121 | MGnify/ENA primary metagenome ERZ651121 (study PRJEB26857, sample SAMEA4031775) | metagenome | biome: human; feature: oral; material: saliva | place: Philippines | collected 2014... | reverse complement strand
CAGGAGGCTGTGACTCGGAGAAAAGAATGAGATTAAAACTTTCGTAGTAATTACCCTTGTAATAATTAACCAGCGCATAGTAGTAGCTGTAAAGTGGCGAGCTGTTTTCATACTGCAAAAAGGAGTCCGCAAGCCCTATGTAGTAGTTGAAATTTTTGGTGTTATTTAGCTCAAGCGAGCAAACAGCGGCGTTTATGGCGCTAACTGCGGTGTTTTCGCGGTCGGTTATCGCTTTGTTAAACGAGATGATCGCCTCGTCGCATTTTTCTTGTTTCATCTGCGAAACGCCGAGGTTGTAGTTTGAAAGTGACTGGTTATAAACAGCTATGTTTTCATAAATTTTTAACGCTTCAAATTTATTGCCACGCTCATAGAGCTGGTTGGCTTTGTTTATCATCTCATCGATCTTTGAAGCGCCAAAATTTTGCGTTTGGTAGTTGTTTTCTATATTTTTTACGATAGCTGTAGTGTCTATCTCCTCTTTTTTATCTTTTTTTAGCAAGACGATTAACAAAACAACTATCAAGATGACAAGCACCAAAGCAGCCGCGCCGATGATGATAAAGAGCTTTTTCTTGCTCTTTTTTACTGGTATTGGCTCTGGGATGCTCTCATCTTGCAGCACGCCATCACTTGCGATGCTCTCAAGCGAGACGATCTCTTCAGGAGCCTCTGTCTTTGCCTCTTCAGGCGCTTGCTCTGCTTGCTCGCCAGGTGGTTTTAGAACTACAACCTCGTCATCAGCCACTACATATACCTTTTAAGAACTTCTGGAATTTCGATAGTGCCATCAGCCTTTTGGTAGTTCTCCATTATCGCTATTAGCGTCCTGCCAACTGCCAGACTTGAGCCATTTAGGGTATTTACAAGCATATTTTTCTTGCCATCTTTAAAGCGAATTTTTGCGCGTCTTGCTTGAAAGTCACGAGTATTAGAGATAGAGCTTATCTCGCGGTATTTGCCCTGACCTGGTAGCCAAACCTCAAGATCTACCGTCTTTGCAGCGCTAAAGCCTAGATCGCCGCTGCAAAGAAGCATGTGGCGGTGAGGCAGCCCAAGGCTAGTTAGCAAGTCGCTAGCGCAAGATATCATCTCAGCAAGCACGCCCTCGCTTTGATCAGGCTTTGTGATGCTTACAAGTTCGACCTTTTCAAACTGGTGCTGGCGGATCATGCCCCTTGTGTCACGTCCTGCTGAGCCTGCCTCTTGGCGGAAGCATGCTGAGTAGCAAGTCATCTTTATAGGTAACTGCTCAGCTTCAATGATCGTGTCATTGTATAAATTTGTCACAGGCACTTCGCTTGTTGGGATGAGATAGAGATCCTCGTCGCGCACCTTATAAAGATCCTCTTCAAATTTAGGCAGCTGACCTGTGCCAAAAAGTGTGTTTGAGCTTACTAGATAAGGGACATTTACAAGCTCAAAGCCTCGCGCGCTGTTAAAGTCGATCATGTAATTAACAAGCGCTCTACTAAGCCTTGCTCCCATGCCACGAAGCACGGTAAAGCGCGATCCTGAGAGCTTTGCGCCTCTTTCAAAGTCAAGCCAGCCAAGGCTCTCACCTAGCTCCCAGTGCTCCCTTGGTTTAAAGTCAAATTTAGTTGGCTCAAGCACCGTTTTTATGCAGACATTATCGTCCTCGTCCTTGCCAAACGGCACGTCATCGTCGGTGATATTTGGCACGCTAAATGAAATTTGCTCAAGCTTTTCTTCATATTGTTTAACGATCTCATCAGTGTCAGCAAGGGCAGCTTTGTTTAAATTTAGTTCACTTTTAAGCTCGCTCACATCTTCGCCAGCTCTTGCTTTTACGCCAAGCTCCTTGCTCTTTGCGTTTTGGATCGCTTGGAAATTTTCAAGTGCTTTGCGCTTTTGCTTTAGCTCGTTAAAAGTGTGTAAAAGCTCGTCTAGCAAGCTAGCTTTAACGTTTTTGCCCTCTAGTTTTTTTACGAATTCATCGTAGTTTGTCTCAAGTAGTTTTAAATTTATCATTATCCTCTCCTTAAACCATAAACATAACTTTTGCAAGCAAGACGATCGCCACCGCAAGCGTAAGTGCGATAGGGTGGATGTTGCCAAGTGGGCTAGGGCGCTTAAATATAAATTTGCAGCTTAAATTTACTATCACCGCAGCCACGATCACCATCGCTAAGCAAAATTTGATCATAAAAGCGATCTGTAAATTTGTCTCAAAGTAGCCTCCAGCCTTGCTACCGACCCAGTTACTCATCATCATGCCACCAGTTAAAACTAAAAGTAGCACGCAAATAGGCATGATTTTAACAGCTACTGAGCCGATGGCTTGCTTTGCCTTTTGAGCAAGCTCTGGCGGCATCTTTTTGCTCGCCGCTCTTAATATGATCACATCAAAAAATAGATAACCAACAAAGATAATCGCACAAAAAAGGTGAATTATCTGCGCGTATGGGTATAAATTTTGCATATTTTTCCTTATCTGTAAATTCCAACCGCTTCACGCACTTTTTTTATCGTTGTGCTAGCTATATTTTGAGCCTTTTTAGCGCCTAGATCTAAAATTTTAGCCACCTCGTCAGGGTTGTTTTGATAATGCTCAAATTTCTCTCTTGCATCTTTGAAATAGTCCCAAACAAGCTCGTTTAGATAGGCTTTAAAGTGCCCGTGACCTTCTCCTCCACGCTCATATCTAGCTTGCAAGTCGCGCTGTCCGCTCTCATCTAAGAAAAGCTTTGCGATATTATAGACGTTGCAGTTTTGCCACTGCTTTGGCTCTTCAAGTGGCGTGCCATCAGTCACGATGCTTGAAATTTGCTTTTTAAGCGTCTTGGCGTCCGCGAAGATATCGATCGTGTTGCCGTAGCTTTTGCTCATCTTTTCGCCGTTTGTGCCAGGCACGGTAGCGACATTTTCATCGATCTTTGCCTCAGGCAGAGTGAAAATCTCACCATGTTCGTTGTTAAATTTGATCGCGATATCACGCGCGATCTCTACGTGCTGGATCTGGTCTTTGCCCACAGGCACGACCTGCGCGTTATAAAGCAAGATATCAGCCGCCATCAAAACCGGATAGCTAAAGAGTCCGTGGTGCGAGCTAAGGCCCTTTGCGACCTTGTCTTTGTAGCTGTGCGCGCGCTCAAGTAGCCCCATAGGCGTGTGCTGACTTAGCACCCAGTAAAGCTCAAGCACGTCTTTAACGTCACTTTGCACCCAGAAAATGCTCTTGTTTGGGTCGATGCCAAGCGCCAAAAAGGCACACGCAGCGTCAAATGTATTTTGCTTTAGTGCCTTGCCGTCGCTAAGGCTGGTCATCGCATGGTAGTTTGCTATAAACATAAACATCTCGTTTTGCTCTTGCATATTAACCATCTGCTTTATCGAGGCAAAATAGTTGCCAAGGTGTAGTTTGCCGGAGGGTTGGAGGCCGGTTAATACTCTCATCTTATCCTTTCAAATTTTGGCTTTGACTTTTTCGCTTATGCTTCGTTGAAATTTTGTTTTCAAGCTCGGCAGACCATGTGTCTAGCCCTCACTTAAAAACAAAATTTCGCCTCGCCTAAACAAAAAATTCTTTGCCAAAACGTTTAAATTTTAACATCACGTTAGACTTTATGTGTCTAGCTTGATCTTAAAATTTGACTGCACAACATTTGCCGCTTTAGCACTCTATCAAAGAGAAGCAAAATTTATCTCAAAATTTTGCCAAAATTTCTAACTACAAAACGTTAAATTTGGCTCAAACATCACAAATTCCAACACCACGTCAGACAACCATCTAGCCTGATCTTGAAATTTATCGTTGCAAGTAGCCCACGCCACTTTGCAACTAAACTTTTAAAAGTATCCTTATCTCTTTTACGATCTGCTTTGGAGTTTTGCCCTCCACTTCAACGATATAATCAGCCTTTTTCTCATAGAGCTTCTCTCGCTCCAGATGAAGTGCCTCAGCCTTTTTTAGGTCGTTTAAAAGTGGGCGTTTAGCGATCTTTTTCTCGCTATTTTTGCTATTTTTTAGCCTTTGCATGATCGCATCAAAGCTTGCTTTTAGATAGATCACGGTGCCTATTTTGTTTAAATTTTTAACCTTTGCAAATCCCCCACCTGTCGAGATGATCGCATTTTTGACACTTGTGGCTAGAAATTTGGCTAGATCTTTTTCAAGCCGCCTAAAATGCTCTTCGCCAAATTCATCAAAGATAGCTTTTATCTTCATATTTTGTGAGCTCTCTAGCAAGTCGTCGCAGTCAAGGTTCATCGTCTTTAGCGCCTTGCTTAGCGCCCTTGCAGTGGTGCCCTTGCCAACGCCCATAAACCCTATCAAAACGATATTATTGTTCTTTGTCTTCATCACTCTCTCCACGTTTTTTAGGGATTAGCACGATAGGCACGCCAGCTAGACTAAAGCTCTCTCTAAGCTTGTTTGTCAGGTAGCGTTTGTAGCTAAAGTGCAGGCATTTTGGGCGGTTCATTATGAGTGCTATCATGATAGGTGCGGTCTTAAACTGCACTGCGTAGTAAATTTTCACGACCCTGCCTTTGTCGCGTGGCAGTGGGTGCGCTTTGGTCGCTTCGCCGATCACTTCATTTAGCTTTGAAGTTTGGATTTTTTGGGTGTAGTTTTTGTAAATTTCAACTATGAGCGGGTAAATTTTATGCACTCTTTTGCCGCCAAGTGCCGAAACGCTGATGATAGGCGCGTATGAGAGAAATTTAAACCTATCTTTTATCTCTTTGCAAAGCTCGTCAAATTCTTCGCTGCTTTTGTCCCATTTGTTTAGCACGATGATGACGCCAAGCTCAAATTTCGAGGCGATGCCAGCTATGCGCTCATCAAGCTCTGTTAGTGGCTCAGAGCTATCTAGCACTAGTAGCGCCACGTCTGTCTCTTCTAAAATTTTCTCAGTTCTATTTAGCGCGTATCTCTCGATGCCCTCGATCTTGCCGCGCTTTCTGATACCAGCAGTATCGACAAACTCAAAAACCCTGCCGTCATGCTCGTAAATTTCATTGACTGGGTCGATAGTAGTGCCTGCCACGTCGCTAACGACAGCGCGACTCTCTTTTACAAGGGCGTTTAGAAGTGAGCTTTTGCCGACATTTACGCGGCCTATGATGCCAACTCTTATGTTTTTGCTCTCATAGTCTATCTCGTCGCTTAGCTCGCCCTCGTCGTTATAGTTTTCTAAAAAATCATCAAAATCATCGCTCGTATCGGCCTTTATCTGCACTTTCGCTTCTATGTGCTTTGCTAGCCAGATGCTAAGCTCATCGACGCCAGTGTTGTGGCTTACTGAAATGCCAAATGAGTTTTTTGCGCCAAAACTTACAAATTCCCACTCTCTTTGCTCGTCTTTTTTGCTGTCGATTTTATTGATGACTAGAGCGATTGGTAAATTTAGCTTGCTAAGCTCGTAAAAAATGGCTCTATCCTCGTCATCTGGCATCATTTTGCCATCGACCATGTAGAGGATAACGTCTGAGTTTTTAGCCTCTGCTAAGGTCTTTGCTTTTACGTTTTTAAAAAGCTCGCTGCTATCATCAAGCCCGCCGCTGTCGATTAATATACACTCTTTGCCCTCAACTTCGATCTTAGCTTTGTTTGTATCTCTTGTAGTGCCGCTAACGTCGCTTGTTATGGCGATGCGTCTTCTTGCTAAGCGGTTAAAAAGTGAGCTTTTGCCGACATTTGGCTTGCCTACTAATATTACTTTTTGCAAATTTTGTCCTTTTTATGATGGCTGATTATACAAATTTTTCTCTTATATAAAGTATAAAATTACGCTTAAAAGCGCCGAAATAAAAGAAAAAATCAACCAAAATTTAAGCCATTTTTTATTAAAATGAGTGCTTTAAATTTAGAGGTTTTGCGATGTTAAAAAGGTTTTATATTTCACATCTTGGCATTTTTTACATGCTCTTTGCTTGCTTTATGTTTGCCGTGACTGGCGCATTTGCAAAGTATCTGAGCAAAGATATGCCTTCTATCGAAGTTGTTTTTTTTAGAAATTTGATCGGACTTTTCATCGTCATCTACGCCATCTATAAATTTCCATTTAAACAAACTGGCGGGCACTTTTTCTTGCTGATGTTTCGCGGTTTTGTGGGCACGGTGGCGCTTTTTGCCTTTTTTTACAACGTCGCGCACGTAAATTTAGCCACAGCCTTTACCTTTCAAAAGACAAACCCGATATTTACAGCCATTCTCGCAGCTATCGTGTTTAAGGAGCGGCTAAGCTCGCTTGGCTGGTTTGCTGTCTTTTTGGGATTTGGCGGAATTTTGCTTGTTATCCAGCCAAATTTAGGTATCAATAAAACCGATATCATCGGCATTTGGAGCGGCCTTGGAGCGGCTATTGCCTACACGAGTGTCAAGGAGCTAAACAAGAGCTACGGCACAAACGTGATCGTGCTAAGCTTCATGCTTTGGGGCTCGTTTTTGCCGCTTATTTGCATGGGGCTTGCGGAGTTTTTTACATACGAGCCTCTGGATTTTTTATTTTCTAAATTTGCTATGCCAAGCTGGCACAACGTCGTGTTTATCTTGCTGATGGGGCTTAGTGGCTACTATTTTCAGGCGTTTATGACAAAGGCATTTGCAGTTGGCAAAAAAGCTGGCGTGATCGCTGCGGTTAGCTACGCTGACGTCATTTTTACGCTTATTATTGGCTATTTTATGGGCGATGCGTTGCCAAATCACCTAGCACTCGCAGGTATCGTGCTTGTTGTGGTGAGTGGAATTTTAGTTGTTAAAGAAAAATAAAGGAGAAAAAATGATCTTAATCGCTGGACCTTGCGTGATAGAGAGCAAGGAGCTTGTTTTTGAAGTGGCAAAAAGGCTAGTTAAATTTAATGAAAATCCAAAGCTTGATTTTTACTTTAAGTCTAGCTTTGACAAGGCAAATCGCACGAGCATTAGCTCGTTTCGTGGCCCTGGGCTAGAGAAGGGTTGTGAAATTTTAGCTGAGGTGAAAAAAGAATTTGGCTTTAAAATTTTAACCGATATCCACGAGAGCTATCAAGCTCAGCCAGTTGGCGAAGTGGCTGATGTGCTGCAAATCCCTGCATTTTTGTGCCGTCAGACTGACCTACTTGTAGCAGCTGCAAAGACAAAAGCGGTCGTAAATATCAAAAAAGGACAGTTTTTAGCGGCATCTGCTATGAAGCACTCTGTTAAAAAGGTGATTGAGACAAGATGTGTGAGCGGCGACGGATACGAGGTCGCAAAGGCAAATGGCGTCTGGCTAACCGAGCGAGGTAGCACCTTTGGATATGGAAATTTAGTCGTTGATATGAGAAATTTGGTGATGATGAGAGAATTTGCGCCAGTCATTTTTGACGCGACCCACAGCGTGCAGATGCCAAGCGCACTTGGCGAAAAAAGCGGTGGCGACGCTAGGTTTGTCCCTTACCTTGCAAGAGCAGCAGCTAGCGTTGGGGTGGATGGATTTTTCTATGAGACGCACATAAACCCTTGCGAAGCGCTTTGCGACGGACCAAATATGCTAAATTTAGACGAGCTTGAAAAGGTCGTAAATGACACGCTAAAGATAGAGGAAATTTTAAATTTTTAAACCAAAGAGAGAGGGATGAAAAGGATTTTAGCGCTACTTTTGGGAGTGTTATTTTTAGTAGGTTGTGGCTCATCTCAGCCAAATGTGCCACTTGCTGGCAAGTATAAATTTGAGGGCATTAGCTACACTCATGTGCAGCGCCACGAACCGACAAAATTTTTCTATCAAAGCCCAAAAATGATCGAGAAAAAGTATAACAAGCAAATCATTGAGGCGCTTACAAAAGAGAATTTGCTCGATCCAAATTCTAGCGACGAACTAAAGATAAAGATAACTCACCGCAGGGAATTTATAGGCGAAGCGACCTTTGCAAAGAGCGACAGGATGGGCAATATCTACCTTACTTACGAGGTAGAAGTTGTTAGAAATGGCGAAGTTTTGAGGCATTATGGCTCTAGCGAGCTAAGGTTTGACCCTGGATTTTTTGGAAATTTAAAGGGAATAGTTGGACAAAATAACGATGATAGCTTTGAAAATAAGGCGATTAGCGCAAATGTAAAAGAGATCGTTGATACCATAAAAGGTATGAAGTAAATTTATGTCAAATAGAGGCTTTTTGTGGATATTTCTTGGTGCGGTGGCTGAGTGTGGCTGGGCGTATGGGCTAAAGCACGCGTCAAATTTAAGTGAATTTTTGCTTACTACGCTACTTGTAAGCATAAGTTTTGTCTCGTTTATGAAGGCTTTAAAGTATCTGCCCGTAAGCATCTCTTATGCTGTATTTGTGGGTTTTGGGACAGCTTTTATCGTCATAGCTGAGATCGTTAGCGACTACGCAGCAAGCGGGATCATGCCAAATTTCATTAGGCTATTTTTCATAGCGACGCTCATTTTGGGCGTGCTTGGGCTAAAAGGCATAAAAGAATGATCCACTTTTTAGCGCTTTTACTAGCTGGATGTTGCGAGGTCTCTGGCGTCTTTTTTATCACGAAATTTTCAAAAAGCACAGGCGTAAAAAAATGGGCAAATTTCATCCTTTTACTTGGAAATTTCGCCCTTTCTTTAACGCTGCTTAGCTACGCTATGCAAACTATCGCTATGTCGGTGGCGTATGCGATCTGGACTGGCATAGGCGCTGTTGGAGCGGTGCTAGTTGGCGTGGTGTTTAACAACGAAAAGGTAAATTTAGAAAAAGCACTCTTTTTATCACTCATCATCTTTAGCGTGGTGATGTTAAAGATCGTTTAAGGAGCAAATTTGGAAGTAGTAGAGCAGGTCACGTCGCGAGATAAAACCATCGTAAAAACAGGCCTCATAGGCATAGCGGCAAATGCCATTTTAGCGGCTATAAAGGCGGCCCTTGGCTTTGCTAGCGGTTCGATCGCTATCATCTTAGACGCGGTAAATAACCTAAGCGACGCGCTCTCGTCGGTCATTACCATTGTCGGCATAAAAATAGCCGGGAAAAGCCCAGATAAAGAGCACCCATTTGGCTACGGCAGAGTGGAGTATCTAACAGCTATTGTTATAGGCGTGATCATACTTTACACAGGCGGCACCTCTGTGGTCGAGTCCGCTAAAAAGATCATCTCGCCAAGCACCCCAAGCTACGACACTATCTCGCTTGTTTTGATCGCCGTTTTGGTTGTGGTTAAATTTGCGCTTGGGCTTTACACGCAAAGGGTCGGACAAAAGGTAAATTCCGACTCGCTCATAGCAAGCGGAGTGGATGCGAAATTTGACGCTCTCATCTCGCTTAGCACGCTTTTGGCGGCTTTAGTATTTGTGTATTTTGGCGTTAGCCTTGAGGCATATCTTGGTGTCGCGATATCGCTACTTCTTATCAAGGCGGCACTTGAAATTTTACGTGACGCGATAGATAAAATTTTAGGAGCAAGGATGCCTAGCAGTGACAGCTCGCAAATTTATGAGTGCATAGGCTCGTTTGACGGCGTGCTTGGGGCGTATGACCTTATCTTTAACGACTACGGCCCGGACAAGAAGCTAGGCAGCGTGCATATAGAGGTGGCGCACGACATGAACGCCGCGCAGATAGACGCGCTTACTAGGCGCATACAAAATGAAATTTTTGCGAAATTTAACATTGTTTTAGATACCATTGGCATCTATGCATTTGATAAAGAGAACAACGCAACAAGGCTAAATGTCGAAAAGATAGTTTTTGGGCATAAATTTATAAAGCAAATGCATGGATTTTACATAAATAAAGAGACAAATACGATCACGTTTGATATCGTCATAGACTTTAACGCGCCAGATAGCTCGGCACTCTACCGCGAAATTTTATCGCAAGTTAGCAGCGCCTATCCTAGCTACAAGGTCATCATCACGCGTGACACGGACTACAATGGATAGAAATTTAAGGAGCAGACATGAAAATAATCGAAGGAAATTTAGCTTTAAAAGGCAACGAAAAGATAGCGATCATAAACGCAAGGTTTAACCACATCATCACAGACCGCTTGGTAGAGGGCGCAAAAGACGCATTTTTACGCCACGGCGGCGATGAGAAAAATTTAACTTTAGTGCTAGTCCCTGGCGCATTTGAGATACCTATGGCGCTTGAAAAGGTGCTTGCAAGCGGTAAATTTGACGCGGTTTGCTGCGTGGGAGCGGTGATAAGAGGCGCAACGCCGCACTTTGACTACGTAAGCGCTGAGACCACCAAAGGCATCGCCAACGTCACGCTAAAATACGCAAAACCAGTCACATTTGGCGTGCTAACGGTAGATAACATCGAGCAAGCGATCGAGCGAGCTGGCAGCAAGGCTGGAAACAAGGGCTTTGAAGCGATGACAGGCGTTATAGAGATGCTAAATTTATACAAAAAGCTAGGAGAGTAAAATGGCCACACGTCATCAAGTGAGACAAGCCATAGTTTCGCTACTTTACTCAAACGAGATAAACCCCGTAACTGCGGAGTTTGAAGAGGAATTTTTAGAAGAGAAAAAGATAAGAAATGAGCGCAAAAACGAGGCGCAGCAGACCTTTAAAGAGGTGCTTGCAAACAAAGAAAAACTAGATGAAATTTTAAAGCCACACCTAAAAGATGGCGACTTTAGCAAGGTTGGTGCAACTGAGCTTGCTATCCTTAGACTTGGGCTTTATGAGATGAAATTTAGCCAGACTGATAAAGCTGTCATAATAAACGAAGCGATCGAGCTTGCAAAGGAGCTTGGAAGCGACCAGGCGCCAAAATTTATAAACGGCGTGCTAGATAAGATAAAGGGCGATCTATGAAGCTCTGCGTCGCTCTTGATATGGCGAGCAAGGATGAAAATTTAGCCCTAGTGCATGAGCTAAAAGGGCTTGATCTTTGGCTAAAAGTGGGGCTTAGAAGCTATCTTAGAGACGGAGCTAAATTTATAGAGGAGCTAAAAGGGGCAGGGGAGTTTAAAATCTTCCTTGATCTAAAGCTCTATGATATCCCAAACACCATGGCAGACGCCGCTGAGGTCGTCTCAAAGATAGGCGTGGATATGATAAATTTGCATGCAAGCGCTGGCGTACGTGCGATGAAAACTGTGATGGAGCGTCTTAATGCGCTGCAAAATCGCCCTTTGGTGCTTGCTGTATCAGCTCTTACTAGCTTTAGCGAGAGCGAATTTGAATCGGTTTATAACGATACTATTTCTCGCTCGGTTAGGAAATTTAGCCAGATGAGCTTTGAAGCGGGGCTTGACGGCATGGTCTGCTCGGTATTTGAAAGCAAGCTCATAAAAGACGTGACAGATCAAAATTTTATCACTCTTTGCCCTGGAGTTAGGCCTTTTGGCGAGAGTGCGGGCGATCAAAAGAGGGTTGCAAATTTGGTTAGCGCAAAGCAAGAGGGCAGCGACTTTATCGTCGTTGGCAGACCGATTTATGAAAACGCAAACCCAAGAGAAATTTGCGAACGTATTTTGGAGCAAATTTAGCGCCCTAACTTGCATAAATTTGATCTAAAATCATTTTAAGCATGGTTTTTTGCGTAAGAAATTTAAATTAGACCACCTTGTGAGAAGCTTGGATAGCGACTTAGCATAGTAGCAAGATGAAATTTAGTAAGCTTTGTAGCGCGCGAATAAAATTTAAAATTTCATTCAAATCAGTGAGCTTGGCGAGCTTAAAAGAAAATTGAGGTAAATTTGAGTGATTTTAAAAAAATACCCTATGTCGGCAAGGCGACGCAGGCGGATCTGCTGGCACTTGGCTACGATGGCATCGCTTCGCTAAAGGGCGCGGATCCTGAGGAGATGTTTAAACGCACAAAAGCGCTTGGACGAGGCAACGACAGGTGCATCCTCTATGTTTATCGCATGGTTTGTTACTACGCAAATACGCCGCACCCAGACAAGGCCAAGCTAAAATGGTGGCTTTGGAAGGATTAAATTTTTAAATTTATAAAATTTGACCAAAATTTATGTTGTTTTTCTACATGAGAGTTGTGAATGCAAATTTAAGCAAGATATCAGCGGTATTTAATTATAATGCGGTTTCTTTTTTGTGGACAGATGGGTGAGTGGCCGAAACCACACCCCTGCTAAGGGTGCAGCTTCTAACCGGGGCTCGAGGGTTCAAATCCCTCTCTGTCCGCCACCACTTATAAACAATCACAAACTTTTACCAACTTTTGCAAACATTGCGCCACGGTTTTAACGTTATTTTAAAGCCTTTGTTCAAAAAATTACAAACTATCACAAACAATGACAAACTATTATTATCATAACTTTTTAGCTGACTTTTGGCTGATTGCCTTTAAAAAAGTAGCTAAAAATATAAAAATAGAAGTTATTGATGTACTTTCTGTTGATGATTTCGTTGATTATCGTATAAAAGAACTAGAAAAAGTTTACAAAAAACAGGAAGAACAAAGAGGAAATGATCCTTTTTATGTTTCAAAAACTCTTCCAACTAAGGAAGAATTAAAGGAAAAATACAAAAAGAGAAATATAGAAAGTTTTTATAAGTATTCTGTTCAAGCGGATGTAGTAGTATTTGAAGATGAGATAATAATGAATGGAGTACCAGATCTAGAAGCAGGAAGAAAAATGATTAAAATAGAGGCAGATTCTCTTAAAGAAGAAAATCTTTCTAATTTAAAATATGAAACAGTAGAAGCATTTGGTTATG
>ENA-OWNK01001013-OWNK01001013.1-metagenome-genome-assembly--contig:-NODE-1013-length-12649-cov-11.091075_pt1 | contig 12649 bp, 6 predicted proteins | sample MGYA00245343_ERZ651121 | MGnify/ENA primary metagenome ERZ651121 (study PRJEB26857, sample SAMEA4031775) | metagenome | biome: human; feature: oral; material: saliva | place: Philippines | collected 2014... | reverse complement strand
GAAGCCAAGAACAAGACTGCATCGGCAATATCTTGCGCTTCACCGAATTTGCCCAAAGAAGTTTGCGCTTCAAAGGTTTTGCGGGTTTCTTCCGGCAGGGCGCGGGTCATATCGGTGTCGATAAAGCCGGGGGCGACGCAGTTGACGGTAATGCCGCGGCTGCCGACTTCGCGCGCCATGGATTTGGAGAAACCGATCAAGCCTGCTTTTGCCGCGGCATAGTTGGTCTGACCGGCATTGCCCATCACGCCGACAACGGATGTGATGTTGATGATGCGGCCGGCGCGCTGCTTCATCATGCCGCGCAATACGGCTTTAGAGGCGCGGAACACGGATTTGAGGTTGACCTGCATGATGTCGTCCCACTCTTCTTCTTTCATACGCATCAAGAGGTTGTCGCGGGTGATACCGGCATTATTGACCAGAATATCCAGCTTGCCGAACTCTTTTTCGATGTCGGCAATCAGGTTTTCGATGGTTTCGGGTTCGGCGGAATTCAATGCACGGCCTTCGCCGCCCCATTGCGCCAGACGCTCGCTAATCGCCGCCGCGCCGCTTTCGCTGGTGGCCGTACCGATGACTTTGGCACCAGCCGCCGCCAGCGTGTCGGCAATCGCCGCGCCGATACCGCGCGATGCGCCTGTTACCAATGCGACTTTACCGCTTAAATCTTGTGTACTCATGTTTACTTCCTTGTTTCGAGAATAGAGTCTGTTTATTTCAGACGATCTTATAGCATAAATAGTGTGATGAATCTAATTTTTGAGGTCGTCTGAAACAAAATAAGAAGCCTCCGTATTGTCATTCCCGCGCAGGCGGGAATCCCGATCTTAATCTTTCAGAGATGTTTAGGGATTACCGTAATCTCAAATCTCTGGATTCCCGCCTGTGCGGGAATGACGATGCGGGCATTCCTATTTTAATCTGCTATATCGGCAAATTTCAGACGACCTCTCCGTTTATTCGGGCAGGGTTATTTTTTGATGGGGCGGTATGTCCAGAATATAGCGCAACCAGTTGCCGAAACTGTATTTTTGGTAGATTTCGGGGGGGAGCTCACGATAGGGTTTGGCGACAAATTCTACCAAGCCGTCCAAACTTTTACCGTCCCAAACGAAGATGTTGTCGGGGTGGTAAAAATCATATTTTTTGATTTCGGCGTTGGTGGTAATCAGTTTTTTGCGATAGCCGAGGGCTTCGAAGGGACGGAATGAGAGGCCGTTGTGAACGGGCGTTTTGAAATCTATCAGGATTTTTGCCTGTTTGGCGGCTTCGAGGTTGTCTGCGAAACTTCTGACACCAATGAAGATTTTGATGTTTTCCGTAGGATAAAAACGGCGGAGGGTATCGACGTCGGTATTCAGACAGCCGATATTGAAGTCGAGCTTCCAGCCCAGCGTTTCTGCCGCTTTGCCGAACGCGGAAATAATCGGGGCGCGTTCGGGTATATGCAAACCGATGAAATAGAAATCGTTGGGCGGGTTTTCGGGCAGGTTGACATCGTGGTCGAAATAGAAGTTGGTGGTCGGCAGGAAGGGATGTTTCGGATTTCGCATATCGGCGGGATCAAAAACGTAAATGCGGTCGAACCGGTTGGTGCAATCCCAAATGGCAGGGAAACGGTCGATGCCGTCCCATTGGTAGTTGACCATATTGCCATGACGGGTATGGCGTTTAATCATATCCAGAAACTCAGGCGAGTAGATGTCGCCGCGAATAAACAGGGCGTAATCCGCCTTGCCGTGCGCTGCCAGTTTGTTTTCGACGTCTCGGATTAATTGGGCAGATTTAAAGTCTTTTTTGGCGTTTTTGTCCCGCAGCACCAGTTGTCTGAATTTGACTTTCAGACGACTGGAAAGGGAGGGATAACGGAAATTCAGGTTGTCCATGACGACGCTGACGACGTTGAAGCCGTGATGATCTAGGGCGGCTTCGATGACGCGGTAGATTTGGTTGTCGGTGGGCATCCCAAGGATAATCGTTTTTTGTTCGGTCGGCATGGTATCTGTTTATGCTTCGTCTGATATGTCGAGGATTCGGCGGACCCAGTTGCCGAAGGCGTATTTGGCTTTTATTTCTTCGGGAACAGGATGGTAAGGTCGTCTGAAAAAGTCTTCCAATCCGTCAAGGCTTTCTCCGTCCCAAATGAAGATGTTGTCGGGATGGTAGAAGTCGCATTCCGCTACGGCCTGATTGGTGGTAATCAGTTTTTTGTCGAAACACAGGGCGTCGAATACGCGGAAAGACAGGCCGTAATTTTCAAATTGGACAAAATCGACGACTGCCAGGCAGTTTTTGACCTTTTGCAGGTTTTGCTCGAAACTCAGGATGCTTTGTCTGTCTAAATAGGTAATGCCGTCGTTGCCGAAAATTTTGCTTGCGCGGTCGTCTTTGCAGTAGATGTGGAAATCCAAAGGCAGCCCCAGTCTGCGTGCTTCATCGAGAAAAACGGAGGTTTGATGTTCTCTGCCTGCTTCGTAACCGCCTAAAAAATAAAGGCCTTCCGTTTTTCCGTTTCCCTCAATTGGAAAATCGAAATAGAAATTGGTGGTCGCTTTGAAACGGTGTTGGGGGTATTTCTCCACATCGTTTTTATTGAACACCCAGCAGCGGTCAAAATAGGGCAGATATTCGATGATGTCGGGGAAACGGTCGATACCGTCCCATTGGTAGTTGACGCATACTTTGCTGTGTTCGCGGATGGCAGAAATGATTTCTTTGGGATAAATATTGGCGCGGATGCAAAGGGCGTAGTCTGCTTTGCCGCCTTCCAAGGAAGCCAGTTTTTCGGCTATCTGCTTGCGGTAGCGGGAATATTTCAGTTTTTTCTTATAATCGCCGTCTTTTTTAATGTGTTTATGATACAAACCGAGAATACGGCAGCCTATGTGCGGATAGTATGAGTCCCTGTCGTCGTAACAGAGATTGATGACATTGAAGCCGTGGAAGCGCAGGTTTTTCTCTATGCACTTGTCCAACCCGTACATATAGGGAACGGCTAGGATGATGGTTTTATTCATGATTTAGGTGTGGTGTGGTTAATTGTAGGTGCTTTAATGCAGTGAAAATTAGTTTCGATAAGTCAACACCGTACGGGATTAAGTTCATTCGCTGTCATTTTCAGACGACCCTTTGCTGCCATCGAAAGGGTCGTCTGAAAACATCAATCTGCTTGGTTCGACAGTATTTCTTGGTATAGGCCTGCCAATTCGTCTTTTTGTTCCGCAAAAGTCCGAATATGGCTTTTCGGCAGTTCAATGACTGCGCCGTCGTCCATTGCTTGATAGCGTTCGCAAACTTCGGCAATGGCGCGGCTCAATTCTTCCACGCCGCTGTCAAACGGAATGACCGTGCCGTTTTCGCCGTCGATAATGTCTTCGGACACACCGCCTGCATCCGTGGCGATTACCCAAACATCACGCAACACTGCTTCCCTGACCGTCAAACCGAAACTTTCTTTCCATTGGGTCGGGAACAGCAAAACATCGATTTCCGAGAAGAAATAGTCGATGGTGTCTTGGCTGTAAGCAGGTTCGATACGGAAGCGTTCCACGCCGTCGAAATCGCTATCAAAGAACGAACGTGCGCCGACGTTGAGCATATTGTCCACGACAACCAGTTCGGTATTGGGGAAACGGTATTTCCTGAAAGCTTCCAAAATCAGATGAACGCCTTTGATTTTGGTTTTTCCGCCGACATAGCCGAAGCGGATAACGTCTTTTTTCCGTTTGGATATTTGACCCAAGGGGCGGGTAACACCGTTTTTGTTGACGAGGACGTTCCTGCCCAAGGTTTTTTCATGCAGTTCGGCAAAATATTTGCTGGGCGCAAGCAACATATCGATTTTTGCCAAGGCGCGGGCTATGGTTTTGCTCCGTTCGTCTTCGGTATTCCATTGCTCGCGGAAGACTTCATTTTCGTCAAGCATGAACTGGTTCGGACAAATCCACCATGCGTCATGCAGGGTAACGAGGGTTTTGACACCAGCTTCCCGACAAATATCGACCATACCGACGCCCATGCTTTGAATGCAGTGGATATGAGCGATGTCGGGCTGTACGAGTTCGATGATGTCTTTGACAGCTGCATCAAAACGCGGGTTTTCGTGGGCGGCTGCATCTTCTGAAGGAACGGCAACGCCAAACACGGTCACTTTGCCGTATTCATAACGGATAACGCTGTACGGCGGCAGCCAGCTCTTCATCGGCAAAGTCGTTACCGCATATATTTCGTAGGCTTCTTCATCGGCAAGCAGTTTGTTCAGTTGCTCGGCAACGATGGTCGCCCCACCAAACGATTGCGGATAATAATAAACATTAAACGATAAGACTTTGGTTTTCCCTTTTGCTGCAGATTCAAAACGGACGGCGGATGCAAGCTGCGTGCTGCCGATGGCTTGCGGGCTATATGTTTCCGTGACCGTACGGTATGCCGCCTGCGCCATACTGTCGCGCAACTCGGAATTTTGAGTCAGGGTGTCGAACGCTTCATGCCATTGCTGTTCGTTGTCTGCCAGAAAGCCGTTTTCGCCGTTAACAATCACATCGGCGAAAGCCGCCCTTGGCGAACATATGGACGCCACTTTGGTAATCGATGCTTCAAGGTATTTGATGTTGCTCTTGGCATCGTTGAAAACGAAGTTTTCCAAAGGCGCGATGCTGATGTCGCATTCGGACAAATAAGTCAGGTATTCCGTATAGTTGCAAAATGGGATGCGCTCGATTTGGCTTTGTACTTCATCGAAATATTCGGGCAGCTCCAAATAGCCGATGATCCTGAACCTGACATTCGGATTTTCTTTCAATATGTTGGCAAGTGCGGGAGCGGCTTCCAAAAAGTCGATGTTGTGCGTTTTGGTGCCCGACCCGTAAATAATCCGAATCAAACCGTCTTCTTGTTTTTTCAGACGACCCTCAATGCTGCGTGCCGCTGCCAGCGTTTCATCATCCAACGCGTTTTCAACCACATAAATGGTTTCCAAACCTGCTTCCTTCATGGCTTTTGCCAGCCCGGAAGTCGAAGCGATGCCTTCGTTGCACGCCAACATGGCTTGCCGGTAAAGTTTCGCGCCGTTGATTACGCCTTCTTTTTCAGCCGGTTCAAGCGAGTTGATGGTGCTGCTGGTTTTCAGGACATCTTCGTCAAAAATCAAATCATCAACATCCCATAATGTTTTGATGTTCAGACGACGGCATTCCGCAATTAAATCCATTACGCTGTCAAAACCGGGAACGCGGTAGAAAATCACCAAACTTGCCAAAGAAATCTGTTTCTTGGCTTCGTTACTGTCCGTCCATGAAGTCACGGAACAAGGAATACCCAGCTCCTCAAGCATTTCCTGCTTTTGGATGACGCGGTATTTTTTGCATTGCGGAATACTGAGTTCGGCAATGATGGCGACTTTGGGGGCCAGCGTGTCGGCGGCGTGCTTGGACAGCCGTTGCGTAAACGTTTCGGGGATGGTGTCTGCCTGTATCCTTTGTGTTTCTTGTGTGGAAGCCTGCATTGAAACGGCAGATTTTAAAATCTGTTTCACGCTTTTAATCGAGCGGGTTTGCTTGTAATGCCTGCGCAAAAACTGATATGCCTTGCCGATGCTGCCCTTTTCACGCACCAAAACGCGAAAGCCTTTGCGGTAGCGGTTGGCGGAACTGATGGCTTGTTCGGTTTTGACGATGGGCTTGAGTGTTTTGACCGTCCACAAGCCTTTGTATTTTGCCAGCCTTTGGCTTTCTTGAAGGATATGTTGTTCCAGTTGCTCGCGGTTGCTGTTTAGGTTGCGTATGGTTTGCTCGAATGACTGGTTGCTTTCCTTAAGGGTATTGACGGTTTGCTCCAGCGACTGTTTTTCTTGCTCCAAAGTATTGATTTTTCTTTGCAGCAGATTGATTTGTTTTTCCTTTTCTTCGAATTGTGCTTCTGATGCGCGGTTTTGCAGTATCAATCGGGTCAGGTTGTCTATCTGTTGTTGCAGGGATTCGGTTTGTTGCGGCATTTCTGCCAGTATATGTTGTAACTCTCGGTTTTGTGTTTTCAGTGAGGATATTTCTTGTATGCAATCAGAGTACCCTAAGTGGTATTGCATAAACAGAGCGCGGTTTTTCTCGTAAACCTTCTGCCAGTCTTCACGGTTTAAATCAGGATTTTGTTCCAGACGGTTAATCAGTGAAGAACCGTCGTTCCGCTTGCGGTAGCGGAACAATACTTCGGGAATGCAGCGGGCTTCCCCGCCGCTGCTTAACAAACGAATCCAAAGATCCCAGTCTTCGTGAGTGGTCAGATTTTCGTCAAAACCGCCTGCGGCGGCAAAATCGGCAGCCCTGTGCATGGAGACGGACGAAGGGAAGCGGTTGCCTGTCAACAGGCTTCTGAGTCCGTCGTAGGGCGGGAGATGCCAGAGGCCGTTTTGGGCATCAAAGAACTCGACTTTAGGATAGACGAGTTTGCATTTCGGTTCGGCTTCCAAAATGGCCACGCATTTTTCGATGTAATCCGGCAGGATGAGGTCGTCTGAATCGAGGAAAAGGAAATATTTTCCTTTCGCCAGCCGCGCGGCGTGGTTGCGTGCGGCGGCAACGCCCAGATTGGTCTGGACGGCGTAGTGTATATCCGGTTTGTCTGCTAAAAAATTCTTCAGGTAATCGGCATGTTCTTGAGCCGAACCGTCATCTACGATAATGATTTCGATGTCGGGGTAGCTTTGCTGCCTGACTGATTCAATGGTTTCTGCGATGTATTCCTTACAGTTGAAATAAGGAATCATGACGGAAACAGTCGGGCGTGCGGCTCGGTTGTTCATAAAGCGGTTCCTTTCACTGTCCTTTTTGAAACTGTTTGTTATTTTTATTTTTGATGTGTTGGTTTTCAGACGGCCTGAAAGGGCAGAGAGGCCGTCTGAAAATTAGCCTGTGATTTTCGGCATGTTGCGCAGCATGGCGTAGTAGCCGTTTTGGGCCATCAGTTCGCTGTGCGAACCTTGTTCGACGATATGGCCGTCGTCCATGACGATGATGCGGTCGGCTTGTTCGACGGTGGTCAGGCGGTGGGCGACGATGATGCTGGTGCGGTTTTCCATCAGACGCTCGAGGGCTTGTTGGACGAGGCGTTCGGATTCGTTGTCCAGCGCGCTGGTGGCTTCGTCCAAAAGCAGGATGGGGGCATCTTTCAGGATGGCGCGGGCGATGGCGACGCGCTGCCGCTGTCCGCCGGAGAGCTGGTTGCCGTTTGCGCCTATGGGTTGGTGCAGGCCGTGCGGCGAGTTTTCGACCAAGTCTTGCAGATTGGCGGCTTTGAGGGCTGCTAAAACTTCTTCTTCGCTTGCTTCGGGGCGGCTGTAACGCACGTTTGCCAAAAGTGTGTCGTCAAACAGGAAAACGTCTTGGGAGACTAGGGCGAATTGTGCGCGCAAGTCGGTCAGTCTGACGTCGGCGATGTTGATGCCGTCGAGATAGATTGCGCCCGCGCTCGGCTCCACAAAGCGCGGCAGCAGGTTGACGACGGTGGATTTGCCGCTGCCGGATACGCCGGTGATGCAGGTAATCAAACCGAGCGGCAGTTCGAGGGTAACGTTTTTGAGGTTGTTGCCGCGCGCGCCTTTGAGGACGAGCATTCGGTCGGGATTGACGGGCGTGCGTTCAGACGGCACGGCAATGGATTTTTTGCCGCTGAGGTATTGTCCGGTAACGGATTTTTCGCATTTGGCGACGTTTTCGGGGGTGTCGGCAATCAGTACGTTGCCGCCATGTTCGCCCGCGCCCGGGCCCATATCGACGACGAAATCGGCTTCGCGGATGGCGTCTTCGTCGTGTTCGACCACAATCACGCTGTTGCCCAAATCGCGCAGGCGTTTGAGGGTGGCGAGCAGGCGGTCGTTGTCGCGCTGGTGCAGGCCGATGGAGGGTTCGTCCAAAACGTACATCACGCCGGTCAGACCGCTGCCGATTTGGCTGGCGAGGCGGATGCGCTGGGCTTCGCCGCCGGAAAGGGTTTCGGCGGAGCGGCTTAAATTCAGGTAATCCAGCCCGACATTAATCAGGAAGCCGAGCCGCTCGGTGATTTCTTTGAGGATTTTTTCGGCGATTTGTTTTTTGTTGCCGTCCAAATCCAGCGTTTCAAAGAATTGGTGGGTTTTGGTCAGCGGCCAGGCGGAGACTTCGTGCAACGGTTCGCCGCTGACGTAAACATAGCGGGCTTCTTTGCGCAAACGTGCGCCGCCGCAGCTCGGGCAGGCGCGGTGGTTTTGGTATTCGCGCAGTTTTTCGCGCACGGTTTCGCTGTCGGTTTCGCGGTAGCGGCGTTCGAGATTGGGGATGATGCCTTCGAAGGCGTGGCTGCGGTTGAAGGTGGTGCCGCGTTCGGATAGATAGGTAAAGTCGATGACTTCTTTGCCCGATCCGTGCAACACGACTTTTTTCACTTTTTCCGGTAGGCTTTCCCAAGCGGCGTTAACATCAAATTTATAATGATGCGCCAGCGATTGAATCATTTGGAAATAGAATTGGTTGCGTTTGTCCCAGCCGTCAATCGCGCCTGCTGCTAAGGATAATTCGGGATGGGCGACCACTTTTTCGGGGTCGAAGAAATTGGTGTTGCCCAAGCCGTCGCAAGTCGGGCAGGAGCCCATCGGGTTGTTGAAGGAAAAGAGGCGCGGCTCTAATTCGGGCAGGCTGTACGAACACACGGGGCAGGCGAAACGCGCGGAAAACCAATGTTCTTCGCCGCTGTCCATTTCCATTGCCAGCGCGCGCTCGTTGCCGTGGCGCAGCGCGGTTTCAAAACTTTCCGCCAGCCGCTGCTTGATGTCCGCCTTCACTTTCACGCGGTCGATGACCACGTCGATATTGTGCTTGATGTTTTTTTCCAGCTTCGGCACTTCGTCGAGCTGATAGACTTCGCCGTCCACGCGTACACGCGCAAAACCCTGCGCCTGCAAGTCGGCAAAGAAATCGACAAACTCGCCCTTACGCTCGCGCACCGCCGGCGCCAAAATCATCACGCGCGTGTCTTCCGGCAGCTTCAACACGGCATCGACCATCTGCGACACGGTCTGGCTGGATAGCGGCAAATTGTGTTCGGGGCAATACGGCGTGCCGACGCGGGCGTATAAAAGGCGCAGGTAATCGTGGATTTCCGTTACTGTGCCGACGGTGGAACGCGGATTGTGGCTGGTGGATTTCTGCTCGATGGAAATCGCAGGCGACAGGCCTTCGATCAAATCGACATCGGGTTTGTCCATCATCTGCAAAAATTGACGGGCATAGGCGGAAAGGCTTTCAACATAACGGCGTTGACCTTCGGCATATAAAGTATCAAATGCCAGCGATGATTTGCCGCTGCCTGACAATCCTGTTATCACCACGAGCTTGTGGCGCGGAATGTCCAAATCGACATTTTTCAAATTATGCGTGCGCGCGCCGCGGATGCGGATGGTGTCGTTATCGTGTGAATGTTTGGGATGATGGTTGCACATATTGTCAGGCCGTCTGAAAAAATAAAATAAACGGCTATTGTAGCACTTTTCAAATGATAGACTGGATAGATAAAGCTTTTGATATATATAAAAGAAACAAAAAGGCCGTCTGAAAATATGTTTTCAGACGGCCTTGATATAGATGAATCAGCTTATCAGTCGATTTTGCGGAGAATTTCGAGCAGGGCTTTTTGCCAGTCGGACGGTTTGATACCGAATTCGGTCTCTAGGCGTGAGCAATCCATGATGCTGTATGCCGGACGTGGGGCGGGCAGGGGGTATTGTTCGGTAGTAATCGCGTTCAGTTCCGGAATGCGGAAGCTGTCGTCTAATTGTTGGGCCGTCTGAAAGATGGCTTTGGTAAATTCGTACCATGTTGCCGATTTATTGCCACAGTAATGGAAGATGCCGCGTGGGGAGGTGGGTCGTTGTAATAATTCGATAATGGCGTGTGCCAAATCGCCTGCATAAGTCGGACAGCCGGTTTGGTCGTGAACGACGGAGAGGGAATCGCGTTCTTTGGCAAGACGCAACATGGTTTTGACGAAATTGCTGCCGTATTCGCTAAACAGCCATGAGGTGCGAATAATAATGCTTTCCGGATGCGCGGCTAAAGCCAACAGCTCGCCCGCTACTTTGGATTGACCGTAAGTGCTGCGCGGATTGGTGTAGTCGGTTTCGCGGTAAGGGCGTTTGCCTTCGCCGTCGAATACATAGTCGGTGGAAATATGGATAAAGCGGGCATGCGCAGCGCGGGCGGCTGCGGCTAAGTTGTGAACAGCGCTTGCGTTGACGGCAAAAGCAGCTTCAGCGTTTTCTTCTGCTTTATCGACGGTAGTGTAAGCTGCGGCATTAACGATGGCATCGGGTTGGAAATTTTTGATCATATGATGCACAGCTTCAGTATCGGTAATGTCCAGCGAAGTCGAATCGGTAGCAATCAGTTCCCAATCTTCGGGCAGGCGGTCGCGCAGACAACGGGCAAGCTGGCCTTTGGCTCCGGTCAATAAAGTACGCATGGTTGAGTATCTCCTCTGATGGCTGTTAAATAGGTGTCTGCGTCATTATAGTGTAAGTACGGCAAATTCACATTATTAGCATCGAACAAAATACCAACAGGGCTGTATTTGAGTAAGTAGTCAATATTATCTACCTATAATGTAACTATTTATCAATATTTTAATAATATACTATAACTATAGTTAAAATATAGATTTTAACTAGATGGATTAAGCAGTTATATTGGTTAAGAGATTGTGAATCAATGTTAATGTTTTTATGATTATTAGGATAATGGTATTTAAAATTAGGGGAGCTTCTGTCCTTTTGTCGGTAAATTCTACCGTTTGATATTTTTGAGTAAATATTTTGCAAAATATTACTAAAATAATAATTGGGCAAGGGCGGATTTGCTCGTTCCGTCAACCCAATATTTTATTAACTTTTGGGAGTAATTATTATGGCATACTGTTACGGGGGGTATTATACTAGACCCCTGGTTAGTTCTTACTGCGCTCCTGCGCCTAAGGCTTCCTACTCTTCTTACTACTGCGCTCCTGCAGCAAAATCTTCTGTTTCTATCGGCAGCATCGCTAGCATTGCCAGCGTCGGCGTGTCAGTAGTTAATGCGGTAACCGGTTTGGTTTCTGCTATTGCGGCTTTCTGCCCACCGGCAAAAACGCCTAACTACAAATGTGTTCCGGTTTGCCCACCTTATAACTGCGATCCAATCAAACCGATCCCATGTCCAAAACCACAACCTAAACCTCAGCCTAAGCCTCAACCAAAACCTGAGCCTAAACCTGAGCCACAACCAGAACCTCAACCAGAACCAAAACCACAACCAAAACCTGAGCCTAAGCCAGAACCAAAACCTGAGCCGAAACCAGAACCAAAACCTGAGCCGAAACCAGAACCTAAGCCAGAGCCAAAACCTGAGCCTAAACCAGAACCCAAACCGGATTGCAAAGATTGTAAAGACGATCACAATCAAGACAATTCATACGGTCACGAAGATAAAAACCCTGGTAATGTCATCCGAGCCGAAGACTGCAAAGACGGCAATGTTATCCGCGGTACTGATGAGAAAGATACCATTTACGGTACTGCTTGCGAAGACATCATCTACGGTGGCAACGGTACAGACGTAATCTACGCCGGTGCCGGTAACGACACCATTTACGGCGATGCCGACGGCGACTCTCTGTACGGTGAAGACGGTAAAGACTACCTGCAAGGCGGTGCCGGTAACGACTACCTGAACGGTGGTTCCGGTGCAGACATTATGCGCGGTGGCGACGGTAACGACGTTTACTTCGTTGATAACGTTAACGACCAAGTTATCGAGTACGGCAATGCACACGCCGGTATCGATACTGTCCGTACCGTTATCGACTACACCTTGACCGATCACGTTGAAAACCTGATTTTGCAAGGTATGCAAAACCTGAACGGTACCGGTAACTCTTTGAACAACAACATCGAAGGTAACGGCGGCGACAACCATCTGTACGGTTTGGCCGGCGACGACTGCCTGGTGGGTAAAGACGGTAACGACTACCTCGACGGCGGTGTCGGCAACGACATCCTGATCGGCGGTACCGGTAACGACACTTACTTCTTCGACAAAGGTTACGGTCACGACACTATCCGTGAGGAAAGCGGTAATGACACCCTGTTGTTCGGTAAAGGCGTTGCAGCTTCTGACGTATTGCTAAGCAAATCAGGTGCTAACCTGACTGTTTCTGTCGGTACTAACGACAGCATCACCATCGACGACTGGTTCACCGGTAACAATCACAAAGTTGAAAACTTCAAATTTGCTGACGGTAGCACTTACCAAGTAACCGGCCACGGTGACTACTACTCTCTGTCTGCTGTAAACCACATCCAAGATCAGACTCAAGCTTCTGTAATCTGATAGGATGGTGACTTTCAGGGTTTTTCTCTGAAATCAACGGATAAGGCCGTCTGAAACCAAAATATAAGGTTTCAGACGGCCTTTATTTTGTAAACAATCTGACGAAAAATTCCAAATTGGGCTAAAATACCGCATTCTTCTGTCTACCAAAGAGATACCCAAAATGTCTGAAATCAGCTTGAAAAAAATCTACTCCGGCAAAGTACGCGATTTGTACGAAATTGACGATAAACGTATGTTGATGGTTGCTTCCGACCGTC
>ENA-OWNK01001011-OWNK01001011.1-metagenome-genome-assembly--contig:-NODE-1011-length-12669-cov-5.079911_pt1 | contig 12669 bp, 9 predicted proteins | sample MGYA00245343_ERZ651121 | MGnify/ENA primary metagenome ERZ651121 (study PRJEB26857, sample SAMEA4031775) | metagenome | biome: human; feature: oral; material: saliva | place: Philippines | collected 2014... | reverse complement strand
GCTTCGATCAAGTTCTTTCCCGTTCCAGGATAACGCACTTGCTTAAGTGCATCTATAATGAGTTGAGGATAAATTGTCATAGTTTGTTTGAGCTTTATGTTTGTTATTTTGATGTTTCTAAAGAGGAGCGTTTAATACGCTTAAAGCTCCGATAATCGTCTAAAGGAATTTCGATTTCGGTTTCTATTAATGTTCCTGCTTTAGGCAGTTTGAAGCTTAAATACTTTATATTGATGCCTCTTGCTATCCACTGTTGTTCGTAATAGGTTTTTATGGATAACATCTTGTCGTCCTTTTTCAAGCAATCGCTATGATAAAGGTCGTTAGTATCTGCTTCGATTGGTAAATGGTTCTCTTCAAGCAGTGTTTTTGTATACGTATAGAGGAAATTGCTATCCGTTTTTACGTGAATTAGTCCGTTGTCGAGGAGCATTCTGCGATATCGGTTTAGAAAGAATGTTGAAGTCAAACGTTTGGTCTTGCTTTTCATCTGCGGATCACTGAATGTAAGCCATATTTCTGCCACCTCATCAGTAGCGAAGAAGCTATCTATTACTTCTATATTTGTTCGCAAAAAGGCAACATTTGTAAGTTGACATTCTGAGGCTTCTTTTGCACCGGTCCACATTCGTGATCCTTTAATATCAACGCCAATAAAATTTTTGTTTGGAAAAGCTTTGGCAAGTCCAATAGTATATTCTCCGCGCCCACAGCCTAATTCGAGCACAATGGGGTTGTTGTTTTTGAAATAAAGCTGGTGCCATTCACCGGCTTTAAGTTCTTGTGTGGCGTTTTTAAGAAGCGGATAAGTTTCGGTTGCCTGTTCTTGCGCCCGAACCTGACTGGCTGTCATTTGGAAAACGTTGGCAAACGTTTCCATATCTGCAAATTTTGAGAGTTTATTCTTCCCCATCTTGTAGTATGATTTGAACGTCCTTTTCTGTTTGTTGCAAACGTTTCTTGCAGTATTTAAGTAAATCTTGCGCTTCTTTGAGGTGTGCGCTAAGCTGATCAAGTTCTAACTTGCCATTATCAAGTGCATCGACAATTGTTTGCAGACGGTCGACGGCTTGCTCGTAGTTCAGTGTGATCTTCTTCATTTCTTTCTTACTTTTACAATGCTCGTGAAACTTCCGCTGTTCAGTTGCGTTTCGATAATATCCCCTTCAAGGAGCTTGGAGGCGCGTTTTACGATTACGCCATTCTTTCTTGTGATACTGAAACCCAATTTTAAGATCCTATCGGGGCGCGCATACTCAATTTGCTTCTCATATAAAAGCATCCGGTCTTTTTCTCTTTTTAAAAAGTCTTGTGTCACGCTTGCTAAGCGTTCTTTTATTGTGGACAAGTGTGTACTGTGGGCTTCCTGCTGCTTATTGATCAGAATATGCAAACGGCTTTGTAGACTGTATAAACGATGATGTTCGCGTGTGGAAAAGCTCGTCGTGAAGGCCAATACCTTTTGACTTAAACGAGTCAACTCTTCCTTCTTCCAACTTAAAGCTTGTGTTGCATAGCGTTTGAGTGCCGTGGAGAAATCCGCTAAAAGCGTCAATTCTTGTTGTTGTAAATCAATCAAGTAAGCAGCTACGGCTGTCGGCGTTTTGAAATGCTTAAAAGCAATCAAGTCAAGAATTGTCTCGTCTCTTTCGTGCCCAATACCTACTAAGATCGGTAAGGGAAATTGGGCCACATTTGCAGCCAGATCGTAAGTGTCGAAGCCGCCGAGGTCGCTTGTTGCTCCACCTCCTCGTATGATGATTACAGCATCCCATTGATCTTGTTCTGCGGCTATCCGTTCTAAGGCTGCAATGATGCTACTTTCTACCTTCTCACCTTGCATAAAGGCCGGAAACAGCTGCGTCTTGAATGGATAACCGCTTTGTTCCAACTGGTGAATGAAATCCCCATATCCTGCAGCTGTTTGTGCAGAGATTATTGCAAAGCGCATCGCGGGGCGTGGCAAAGATAATTCGCGGTTCAAATCTGCAACTCCGTCAGCTTGTAAACGAGTCAGGATTTCATTTCTTCGTCGCACGACATCACCAATTGTATAAGATGGCTCAATGTCTGTAATGTTGAGTGAGTAGCCATAGAGTTCATGAAATTCAATCTCTACAGCAATCAACACAGACAAGCCTGCTTGTAATGCTCTTCCGGTTACTTTGTAGAAGTGGGCTTGTAGGAGTTGATTTCGATTACTCCAGATGTGTGCATTAGCTTTTGCTGTTAACCGAGTTCCCTTGGGGTCTCGCTCAATTAGCTCTAAATAACAATGCCCATTTGCTGCCGTCCGACATTCGTTGATTTCGGCCACAATCCAATAAGACGATTCCAGTGTTAGTGCAATAGTCTCTTTGATTAAGCCGTTTAACTCGGACAGTAGCAGGTGCTCCATCATTTTTGCAATGCAATATGCAAGAGGGTTTCTTGTCTATTTATTGCCCTAAGATTTGATGAGCTTTCCATAAGTCTGGTATGCCATAACCAAACACCTCATTAGGCGTTGCAGAGTTGTTTCCGGCACGTTGCACGGCCTTTATAATCTCTATTGGCGTCTTGTCGCGATGCGCCTGCCACAAGCAAGTAACGGCACCACATAAGATCGGCGTAGAAAAAGACGTACCATTTGCTTTGCCTATCAGTCCGTTCGGCTGATAAACCGTTGATGCCTGTCCCATAGCCATTACATCCGGCTTTATACGTCTATCTGCTGTATAGCCAAGAGAAGAGAATAGCGTGTTAACACTATCTGCTCTTACAGCACCTACAGTCAATATATCCTTAGCATCGCCCGGGAAGCCAATTTTCTTCCAAGTGTTGTCACCTTCGTTCCCGGCACTATTTAGGAATAACATTCCTCGGCTAGCCGCAACTGATGCAGCAATACTATTGATTGAAGTCTTGCCATCCAAGTCTGCATATGTCGGGTTCATTTCCGGATAATCAAATCGATAATAGCCTAAAGATGCGGTCACAACGTCGCACCCCAAACTGTCTGCATATTCTAAAGCAGAGCAGAAGTTGTCTTCTTCAACCAATTGTTCCGTATCAGAATCCTCACTTTGTAGTAAATAGAATGAAGCCTCAGGGCAAGTGCCTACAAAAGAATAAGGCGTATGGGCAGCGATGCAGGAAAGTACCATCATGCCGTGCGACTCTTCTTCAAAAACGCTGCGTTTAGAATCTACAAAGTTTTTGGTTCCTAATACCTTAACTCCTTTTAATCCCTTTATTGTGTCAGCATTCAAGAATCCACCATCAATGACGGCAATAGTCATACCTTGACCGCGATAGCCGGCCTCGTGAAGTCGTTGCACATTGAGCATTTCTGCCTGTGCTTGACCTTGTCCGTAGAAAGACGATAAGGTATCTTGGCGATACGTTAGTCCTTTAAACCGCTCCTTAGGATTAGTTTTTTTAGGCTCATTGGTGCCGATCCAAACTTTTCTGATGCTTTTGACGAAAGGTAAAGCTTTTAAGGCAACCACTTTCATCGTGTCGTCAGTCTCAACAACCAGTGAATTAGTCCATTTACTCTGATTGTATATTTTCAAACCCTCTTGTTTGATCTTTTTCAGATAAGAAGGGGGAAGAGGCAAATCGATTTCATCAACAGCAATGCCGTAGCGGTTGCGCCTTTCTAAGGCTTTTGCTGACAGAAAGGCTTGAGGCTTTTTAATAGAAAAGCTATTGTTGTTCTTGTCTGTCAGGCAAACACGATAGCGGTACAAAGCCGTTGGTGCAGACTGTTTGTTAGTGTTCTTTTTAGATTGTGCACCAGCATTTGGAGTCGCAGAAAAAAAAGCGACCAGTAGGAGAGTAGGGATAAATAGCTTCATATTTAAAAATTTGATAGCAAAGTTACTCAAAATCGCAGTATTTATTCCCCTCATTATAAACTATTTTTCAGCAAGAAGGGTTTGTTTATATTTCGAGGCTATCCATTGTAAGACTTTCTGAAGCATATAACCTGATGAATGACACTTATAACAAGCCTTTAAATAATTCTTATAAGCATCTGATTTATAATTAAAACCAATGATATCTTCATTTCAGCAAAGCGAGGTTTGCTGAGAATTCATCGTACTTGTGCAACAAGTAGTCAAGCTTTATTCTCAGAATATTTATGGCAAGTTTCTTTAGAAGTTAATATCTAATGTCTAGCACTAGTACTTGTTTTGTTTTTGTACTATCGGGAAGGGATGATTTTACTATCGTGATAGTACGCTTGTATCATCGTGAGGGGAGGATTGTACGCTCGTGATGGTACAAATTCGATTTAGGATTTACAAGTCATTCTATTAGCGTTAGATTACGGAGAATGCGTCTGAAGCCTTTCCTTTTCGCTTGCAGCATAGCTTTGATATAGTGAAACGCTTTATTTAGAACACGTCGTATTGCTAAAGAAAATAATTTGGGTCGTGTAGAAGAAGTAAAGTAATATTAGAAAAGCGGAGGTCTCTCCTAATACGAAATGTAATCGTATTAAACGTGCATTGCTTTTCAAACAAAACAAGAAGTATAAAGCAAAGAGAGAGTAGAAGACAAAAAGAGCTGTACCGATGATGTGATGAAACTCCGAGCTAAAATAAGATTTGAGCGCCCCTTAATCTTTGTAATCCGACCCCGTCGAAACGTATCGGCACGCCATCGAAAAAAGCGGCATTCTCGGTTTTCAGTTAATTATTGATGAGTATCCCAATCTAACCGGTACAGCCTTTTATGTATTGCAAATATATGTAGTTTTTTTGATGAATCCAAATTTTTACTCGTTTTTTTTTAGAAAAATCGAGTCTTATCGAGGTTTCACCTAATTTTGTACTTTCAATAACAAAATGAAGATGTCCAAACTACGGTTTCAGATAGAATATCATACAAATTGGGGGGAGTGTTTACAGGTTGAATTGCAAACCTCTAACGGAGAAAAAGGGCACATAACGCTTAAGACGAATGACGGTCAGCTATGGTGTGGTGATTTTACCCCGGCTCCTAATACTACTTTTATACGTTACTTATATTGTGTGTATGCTGGTGGAAGAATTATAAGAAAAGAGCTTCGTACACCCAGATTGCTTCGTCTTGGACTTGTAAATCTCCGGAAAAAAAGAGAGGATGTAGCTTGCGTAAACAGGCAACAAGTTATCTTGCTTACCGATAGTTGGACAGACGAATCTATTGCTGCTGTATATTATTCGAAAGCTTTTCGGCAATGTATATATCGAGAACCAGCAGTAGTAGAACCTGATCCGGAGTTTTCTTCATCTTATAAGTTACGATTAGAGGCTTTACCGGCTCCGGAAGGTTTCCGTTGGGGCGTTGTGGGGAGCTCTGTTGCTTTGGGGCAATGGAAGACGAATCAAGCAAGAATATTTCGTTGCGTTGACTCCTATACGTGGGAGGTAGATTTGGAAAAGTCGGATCTGGACGGGATGACTGCTTACAAAATAGTGCTAGTTAATGAAGCGAACAGAAGTCAAATTCATTGGGAAAAGGGCGAAGATAGACTTATACCGCAGGTGAATGGAGCTGATTCTGAAAAAATAGTCTTGGTTAATGTGAGTTCGCCGCGGTTTGATCTACCTCGTTGGCGGGGTGCTGGCATCGTATTACCCGTTTTTTCACTACGTAGTCGTACAAGTTTTGGAACTGGAGACTTTGGGGATTTGAGGAAGTTGATCGATTGGGCGTATCTTTGCGGTTTGAAAGCGGTACAAATTCTTCCGATTAATGATACTACTCGTACCGGAACTTGGGCCGACTCTTATCCTTACAATGCAATTTCTGTCTTTGCCTTGCATCCGATCTATATAGACTTGAATGAGTGGAGCGATTTGCCACTCTTTGAAAAATATAGAGAACAAGGAGAAAAACTAAACGCCTTACCGCAGTTGGACTATGAGCGGACTTTTGCTCTTAAGTCAGCTTTTCTTCACGAGTTGCATGCCTTGAGAGGAAAAGAAATAAGTGCTTCTGAAGCCTATTCGGATTTTGTGCGTAAAAATAGTAGCTGGTTGGAACCTTATGTCACGTTTTGCAATAAACGCGATAAATACGGCACTGCGGATTTTAGGAGGTGGCCACCCGTAAAAGTTTCAACGGAAATAGAAAGTGACTACTATACTTTCGTTCAGTTCTTACTTTTTAGTCAATTGTCAGCTGTACATAAGTATGCGACAGAAAAAGGCGTGCTCTTAAAAGGAGATATTCCTATCGGGGTAAGTAGAGATAGTGCGACAGCTTGGCATGCACCGCAATTATTTCATTTTGAAGGTTCGGCAGGTGCCCCTCCCGATGCTTTTGCTGTAGATGGGCAAAATTGGGGCTTTCCTACGTATAACTGGGATGCGATGGCGCAAGATAATTATGCGTGGTGGCGTGAGAGATTAAAAGCGATGGCACAATATTTTGACGCTTATCGCATCGATCATGTGCTGGGATTTTTTAGAATTTGGGAAATTCCTGTCTCCCAAACTTATGGTACGTTAGGCTATTTTCGTCCTGCTTTACCATTTTCAAAGGCAGAAATTGCAGCTTACGGATTTAACTTACCGGTTTGCCAATATGTATCGCCGAGAATAACGGAGTTGGATATGGCCGAATTGCGTAAAAAGGTGCGTTGGGAAGAACTTTCTTCTTTTGTAGACAAGGCAGGAGGATATTATGTTTTGAAATCGCAAGTGGCTACTCAGAAGGAAGTGTTGAAACTTGAATTACCGGAAGTACTAAAGAAGATTTTGTTGGACATTATCGCTGATGTGTTGTTTATTGAAGACCCGGAAAAGAAAGGTTTCTACCATCCCCGAATAGCAGCACAAAAGACGAGGGCTTTTGCACAATTGCCTACGGACCAGCAACAAGCCTTTAATCGTTTACATGATGACTTCTTTTATAACCGGCACAATCACTTTTGGGCGGAAAAAGCTGCGAAGAAACTTGCTGTAGTAACGCAATATGATGAAAATGAAACTATGTTGCCTTGTGCTGAGGACTTGGGAATGGTGCCCGCTGGCGTGAAAGAGGTTTTGAATGATTTGCATATTCTTTCATTGGAGATAGAAAGTATGCCTAAAACTTTTGGACAACAATTTGCCGACTTGAAGTGTAATCCTTATTGCTCTGTTGCAACAATTGCTACGCACGACATGCCTCCCTTTAGACTTTGGTGGCAGCAAGATGCAGAACGCAGACAGGATTATTGGACTAAGATACTGAAGCGTGAGGGTAAAGCGCCTGAAAGCGCTGACTATGAAACCTGCGAGGCTGTTGTTCGTAATTTTTTAGCAGCTCCTTCTATGCTGTGTTTAATTGCTTTTCAGGACTTTTTAGGTATGTCGAATTTGCGAAATCCTATTCCGGAAGCTGAACAAATCAATGACCCGGCTAATTCGCACCATTATTGGCGCTATAGAATGCATCTTAATATTGAGGATCTTTTCTTAGCATCAGATTTTAATGAGAAATTGCGATCGCTCATCAAATGCTCCGGCCGTTAGGCAATAAGAACAAAAAGAAAAGATCAAGCATAGTTGGGCTTATACTTGATCTTCTCCTTTTAAAATAGGTAGGCGCAGACGTAACCGAATGGATAGTACTCGAATTAAAACTACTGTAACGCTACATAATGGGTAAGAGATTTCTTCTGAAAGGCCCATGAATGTGCCCAACCAATAAATAGTACCTCCTCCTATGCAGGCCATAGCATAAACTTCTTTCCGAAAAATTAATGGTTCCTCGTTAATAAAGACATCTCTAAATACACCGCCGCCGGCGCCGGTTATCGTACCTAAAACAATAGCTGTCCAAATTGGAAATCCTGCTTGTAGGGTCTTTTGAATGCCGGTAACAGTAAAAAGGGCCAAACCTATGGTGTCAAATAAGAACCAGGTGTTGTTTTGCCTTACGAGTAATTTTCGGAAAAGTATGACCCAAATTAAAGCTATTGCCGAGCATATTAGGTAGGAATAGCTTTCCATCCAAAAAGGTGTGCGGCTGAGCATTAAATCACGCAACGTTCCGCCGCCAATAGCTGTCGTCAGTCCGACAACATAAGCCCCAAACAAATCGAAACGTTTGGCAGAAGCTAAACGGATGCCAGAAATAGCAAATGCTATCGTGCCAATATAGTCACAAATTTGAACTATAGTAATATCAAACATATCAATTCACAAGACGTTTTGGCTTTCCGTCGAGAAACGACTTAATGTTGTCTATTAATAGGTCTATGATGCGTTGTCTAGCTTCAGTTGTTGCCCAAGCTATGTGCGGTGTAACGTGAGCATTTGGGGCAGAGAGTAGCGGATTGTCAGCCATCGGTGGTTCTTGCGAAAGTACATCGCAACAATATGCCCCGAGCTGTCCATCTCTAAGTGCATCAGCTATATCTTGTTCGTTGACTAAGCGACCTCTTGCTGTGTTGAGAAGGATTAGACCTCTTTTCGATTGAGATAGCAATTCTTTGTTTATGAATTGGTTGGTATTTGATGTTAATGGGCAATTCAAACTCACGATATCGCAAGTTTTGAAGGCCTCTTGCAAAGAAATCGCTGTTACGTCTTGTAATTCGTTTTGCGGCTTTGAGGTAACTGCAAATAGTTTTACGCCAAATGGGCGTAACAAATCAGCAAGTCTTTTCCCAATATTGCCATAGCCAACAATGCAAACTTTTTTATCCGTCAACTCTATTTGTGCATGTTCTCGATTACAAAAATCTTTGCTCTTAGTCCAAAAGCCTTCACGATTGATTCTTGCGTAATGAGCTACCTGATTAGTAACATTAAGTAAATGTGCTACGGCCATCTGAGCCACTGCTGCATTACCATATCCGGCTGCGTTGGATACGGGTATGTTGCGAGCGCGAGCGGCTTCTACATCTATCGTATCATAACCTGCGGAAGCTACACAGATAAACTTCAATTTAGGAAGCTGATCTAAATGATGAGCGGTCAGTTCCGGCTTGTTGAGAATTAATATTTCCGCATCTTTGGCGCGTTCAATGACGTCTGCAGGTGCCGTCCGGTCATAAACAGTGAAGTTGCCGAATTGTCGAAAAGGTTCCCAGCTTAGGTCGCCAGGGTTAGTTGTATAACCATCTAAGAAAACGATATTCATTATTTACAATGTTGTTAAGTGAAAATGGGTACCAATAGTGGCTTATCGAATAGTCTTGAATCTATATTGATTCGTACCAACGAGTTGCCAATAGCGGTCTCCTGTTCTTTTATAATATACTAATGTCGTGTAAGCGTTGTCCGTTTGGAAAAAATTACCTTCAATAGGTCCCGTTTGTCCTTTTGTCGTATTGTTGGGGACCACTAAATACTGATAACTATAGTAGCCGGTCTTCAACAGGACAGCGCATTCATATAGTTGTGTTGAAGCATTATATGTTAATTCATAATCGGGTAAGAATTGATCATAAGTCCAGTCGCCTTGTAGATATATTTGAGCATCCTCTATTGCAGGAATGGCTAAGGAGAAATGAGTAAGAATATATTCCGACTCTGTTTCTGCAGCAGTGTTATCTTCATTCCTGATGACAGACCTTCCGTTCGTATCCTGAACGTATAAATAGTTTTTGTTAGGATAGTCCGTAAAGAGCGTCGCGTGGTAAAACGGAGCAAAATATTGCATCTTTTCAATGCCCATTCCGGGATAGCGTGAAGAGAGCATCTCAAAAGCTCTATATTCATTACCGGCAGGGAAAATTAAGTCGCGAGCGTGATCCCAAATCAGCTGTTGTCCGTTAATATAAGAAGGCTTTGGACAAAGAACAGCATTGTCCCATCGCCCATTTTGTAGCACAAAAGTTTTAATTTCTTCCGTAGCATCACGGACGATTAAGCTATTTAGGTTCACTTTCAGTCCAACTTGCTGATGAGAAGCATTCCAATCAATATCGGTATTGGTTGAAACGGAAGTACCTATATTTACTTGTGGAGTAACGATGGCAAAATATACGCGAGCTACCTCTTGATGCTCCCCGGCTCCATCGTTCGCATAAATAGATAGGGCATAATTGCCGGCAATTAAAGGCTGGATATGCTTATTCGGAAATGAGAAAGAATAGTGTGTATAGTTGACTACGGTATTTCTACTTTCCCTATAATCTTCTATGAGGATATAATCTGCGTCACTATTTACGAAATCATTTTCCATAAGATCAGGTTCCGGCTTAAAGGCATAGTCTAAATGCTGAATACGATACTCATATCGCTTATAATTGTGCGACATTTCATCGAAAGAGATTGTCAGTTGTTCGTTGCTGCCCAGTGAAAGGATGGGGAGACCCGGTCCTGCCTCGCCACTGACTATGCGTAGCGTCTTGACCTGCGAATCAAAGATCATATTGCGCTGTGCACGTACCGGGATGATGCTATAAACGATCATAAACACCCAGCACAAAGCAAGAACTATTCGATAGTGAGTATTCATTATTGTATAAGTCGAGCTGAAAGATGGCCTATTCTACGACGATGATGTAATCAGTAAGATCTAATGTTTGTGGTAGAGTGATGACAACTTCTTTTCCGCTTTGTTTGAATTTCAATTTTTCTTTCGTTGCGAAACTTGTGACGCGTTTGATCTTATGTTGATAAGAGAACTGCAATTGTTTTAGCTCATTACTTAAGACATGCAGATAGCATTTGTTGCCCTTGCGCGTTGATACGACTTGATCTCCCACAGCAACTTCCCCTCCGGTCGTACCATAAATCGTTTCTCCGTTTTCCGACAACCATTTTCCAATCTCCTCTAATCTATTAAGGGCAACAGCCGGTAAGGATCCGTCGGGTTGAGGGCCTATATTTAGAAGCAGATTCGCCCCCTTTCCACTGGTGCGCACAAGGAGTTGGATCAATTCACGTGCAGTTTTGTAATTTTGATCTTTCACTTTATACCCCCACATCCCATTCATTGTCTGGCAAGTTTCGAGTGGGAGTCGACTAATGTCTTGTCCTGAAAGTCCGGCCTTGTTTTCGCCGGGCACGTCGCGTTCAAAAATCTGAATATCCTCTCCCTCAAATGGGGGCTGATGATGATTGTTGCCAATCAGACAAGCCGGTTGCAGGCGATGAATCAAGGCATATTGCTCCGGAAGTTCCCAATTAAAAGGAATGGAATCTTGATCATGGTCCCACCAACCATCAAACCAAATGGCGTTAATCTTTCCATAGTTCGAGAGCAACTCAGTTAATTGCTTGTTCATAAAGTCATAATAGACCGGCCAATTTGCTTTGCCTGCAGTGCGTCCCGTGCCTCGCCCCGTTCGTCCGATGGGGTAATCATCACGCGTCCAATCCAAGTGAGAATAATAGAGATGAATGCCAATCTGTTGTCGATGACATTCGTCGACAAGTTGTTTGACGATATCTTTGCCATAAGGCGTGTGCATGATGTTATAGTCGCTTTGTTTCGTATCCCACATTGAAAAGCCTTCATGGTGTCTTGTCGTAAACGTAATGTAACGTGCGCCGCTTTTCTTAATAGCTGCAATCCATTGGTGTGCATTAAAATTGTGCGGATAAAAAGCTTGAGCCACTTTTGCGTATTCATGACAGTTGATGTTCTCATTTGTCATATACCATTCTCCTTGTCCGAACATACTATAAAGTCCCCAGTGGAGAAAAATGCCGAATTTAGCGTCAGCAAAGTCCTTTCTGGCTTTCATATTTTCCAGAGAAGGAACATACGATTGCGCAAAAGCAAAGCAACAACAAAGCCAAACAAATGCGGTAATTGTTTTTTTCATTTCATCATACGTGAAGATTCTGAGGGCGAAGTTAGTTGAAATCTCAAGAAGTACAAAATGATTTTAACCAAGAAGCGATTTTTGAAGCTTTATATTGGTGATAGCGTAGAACGAAGGCAATCATAACAATTTTAAGGACTGTATTCTACATAAATATTGGCGCATCTTTATTGAAAAAGTATCATTTCAATACTATGATCGCTTATGTGTTATTCCTTTTTATACAGACCCATAAGTTATCGTCAAAAGCTAGGTTACAGAAGTATGCATCAATTGTTGTGTATGGCACGTTTCCAGATAATTCACTTAGGATAATTATGCAGAATATCTTATTAAACAGGAGTTTATCTCTTGTTGATAAGCTTGCCTGTTTGTATTTCTATGTTGCCAGCTTTAGGACTTTATTGTTTGCTGGCACCAAACTATGGTTTGCCGGAGTCAAACTATCGTTTGCTGGTACCAAATAATGGTTTGTTGTAGCCAAACAATCAACGCTTCGGTTTGAATGTGATCTGATCAGGAGAGAACAAAGAAAACAAGAGACTTTGCGATTTATATATAGGGGTGGGGCACACAGTAAGATTACTTTATGATGTTTACAATAACCCCAATTCGGTTTAAGGTCCCCTCTTTTATTCCTCATCTTATAGTCCACAACGATTCTTTCGACCTTGTTGTAGGCCGAAGATTCATTGTTTCACGCAGGTAGGTTTAGAAAAGTGTGAGCTGCTTCACTTCTGCTTCCCCATCCATCACAAACTCCATATTGATAGAGGGTTTTGTATCGTAGAAAGCATAAGCCGCCATTCCTGCCAAAAGGTTTACAATAAAATTTGAGATACTTCTGTGGCGGGTATGAACAATCTGTGCCACGTTCTTGAGCATATCGTTGATGGTCTCGATAATGCTTCTTTTACGGA
>ENA-OWNK01001010-OWNK01001010.1-metagenome-genome-assembly--contig:-NODE-1010-length-12669-cov-13.656810_pt1 | contig 12669 bp, 7 predicted proteins | sample MGYA00245343_ERZ651121 | MGnify/ENA primary metagenome ERZ651121 (study PRJEB26857, sample SAMEA4031775) | metagenome | biome: human; feature: oral; material: saliva | place: Philippines | collected 2014... | reverse complement strand
TGTGGCCAATAATCTCACCAGTTGGCTGACCATCTTCAAACTTAATTTGCGCTTCAAATTCAGTACTTAAGCAGTGAATTGCTTGTTTTTGATCAACATATTGTTTAGCTGTATTAGCTGAATAGCCATTTTTACGATTTTTTGTTTTCATGTGATTTACCTCTTTCTTATTTATCGCACTCCAGTTATGTTCTTAGATTTATTTAATTAAACAATCATAATAACCACCTCCCTATCTATAGGGACAATTTCTAATAAAATTCGGAGGTGTTTAGAAAGAAATTTTTTTAATTACTTTTTTACATCATAGAGCTTGCAACTGTTTTATATTGCAATTCTTATTAGTTATGATATAATAATAGTAATAAGTGAACCTGGGGGATCCCAGGTTTGGAGGAAATATAGAGAAGCTATTGCTCTAAATAGCACTAATCAGGAAATATAGAGAGCTATTAAAGCCAACTAATAATTTGATGTGACAACCAAGCGTTGAAATACAAACTATTAGATGTTCTTTTTGCGTACTCTTTTTGTTTATTAAGTAAGGAAAAGCTGATAATAAATATTATTAAGTTTTTTAAGTCTAATCTAATTTTTAGATTAAGATACTTACAGTGAAAGCTTTAGCGATAAAGCAGAAGGAATTTTTAAGAAGATCGAGCTCTAGTTATTAGAGTAGAGGAATTTTAGAGAAAATATAGAGAGCTATTCAGCTATATTATATTGTGTACATACAACAAGCCAATCATTTTAAAAAAATAATATTGGAAGTGTTTTTGTGTACTCTCTAATAGTAAATAAGTAAGGAAAAAAGAGCAGATAAGAAAAAATTATCTGCTCTTTTTTTGTTTAATTTAATAATTTATTATCAGGTTATGTACTTACAGTGAAAGCTCTAGTAATAGGGCCGGAGGAATTTTTTTAAACAGATCTCTAATTACTAGAGTGGAGGAATATCAGAGAAGATATAGAGAGTTATCACTTCTATATTATATTGTGCTCTTACGACAACAAACCAATGTTTTAAAAAATGACTATTGGAAGTGTTTTTAGTGCGCTCTCGAATCTTCAATAAAATAGGAAAAAAGGCTAACAAAAGAAAGATTGTTGGCCTTTTTTTCGTGTCTAAATTTAATGATCAATACCGTTTTTAAGAAGGAGATTTGTATCTATGAAAGAAGATTAAGATATTCTTTCTCCATTATTTTAAGTTTGACCCACTACTGAAGGCGGATTGAGACATGTGAAATTCATTGTTCCTCCGTCATATATGGCCAATGTTTTCTTGTTTCTTTTCGTCGTTTTATACCACTCATGAAAAGGACAAGAAAATGTCAAAAATTATTAATAAACGAGAAGAAAAAATACTTCAAGCAAAAAAGCAAAACGATTGGGATACAGTATTGAAACTTCTAGATCAAGAATTCGAAAACTCACTTCGACAAGATTCTCGTTATCATTTAACTAGTTTGAATAAAATCGTTTCGTATGATGGTAAATACACTGAATTAATAGATTTAGTGCGTAACAATGATTCTAATCCATTAGACAAGTTAATTGAAATAGAGAAAAATAAAACCCTATATAAAGCATTGAAAAGTTTAAATTCTAACGAATATCAACTTTTTTTAAGCCGAGTTGAGGAGAATAAGTCTTTTAGACAATTGGCCACTGAACTTGGTGTCAGTGATAAAACAGCTAAAGCTAGATTTGAGAAAATTATACTTAAACTTCAAGAAGAATTAAGAGATTGGATAAATTAATATTTTTCCGTTGGAATGATTATTCCAACCACTAAATTGTTATGTTACCCCTTGAGTTCTTATTTAGAAATTACCTATCTCTAAAAATACAAAAACACCACTAGTTTTTCTTCCAACGGTGTTTTTGTATTTTGTTTAGTGAATCATTCAAATCATGAATTACAACTTTCTATTTTATCTCTATGATCTTTTATATAATCACTTATATAGTATTCCATACGCAGTGTTCTTTTAACTATCATTGACTCTAATCTTTTCAATATTGATAATAATTCTTCTAAAGAAAAAACTTCATCTTGAAAAATTTTACTTTTCTGATAGGACCTTAACTCCTTATCCTGAAGAGGACGACCAGTAATAATATTGATAGGTACCCCATCTTCTACAAAATCAGTAAACATAAAATATCTAATATACTCATCAAATGAATCAAAATGTTCTAACCACGTTCTAATAGCATGAGTATTATTTTGGTAAAGAGTATATAAAACATCATTTTGATACTTTTCTTTTTTATAGTCTCCGTCAAGAGCATGCTTTATTTCTAATAGCGTTAAATCTACTCTATCTTCGATATAACTAGCAATGCCGCGTCTAATATTATAACTACATATTCGTCTACCCGCTTTAGGAATTGGCCATACAAATGCTCCCCCTAAAGTTCTAGTATTCTCTACATAATTAATGAGTATTTTTATTACTTCTTCACTATCTTCTGACGGATTTTCTTTTGATAAAAAATTAATTTTAGAAAGAGGATACTTTTCAGGATTGTCATATATTCCTTCCGCAGCACTAAAACCAAATTGATCAGAAGTCAATCTAAACTGGGGCTCTTCATTTTCAATTACAACAATTTTATAGTCGTCACCACTTTCATACTGCATACCATTCTTATTAGATAATTTAGCTAGTTGTGGTGGTATATAAAGAAAATCTTTCCCAAAATCTTGCTCTCTTTTTTGAAGAAATTCTGTTAATAGATTATAAAAAGGTGTTCTTATACACCTAACACTATCTGGATCAACATATATTGTTTTGGTAACCAATCCATTTAGCGTGCGCCTATAATCTTCCGAAAATCCATCTTTCTGAAATTTTATCATATACCTAACCTCTAATTTCAATGTCAGAAATACTTTATATAATAACTTGTGATGATTTCATACCATAAGTAATAAATTATATTTCCCGACTAATACTATAAAAACATGAATAATCTTGGAGCATAGACTGTTCAAGACATTTGTCCACATAATCCTTATATAATTTCTTTTTTATATCAGATATAAATTCAAATCCAACAGAGTCAATTAATTTCTCAATATCATCTGGATTTTCACTAATTATTAAATCTAGTTTGCGTAAATCTGGTGCTATAATCGACTCTCTAAATAATCTATTGAAATTTGTTATTTCTATCATATTTTTAACAAGTAAACTCTCACCTTCATCATCTAAATTCGGGACCGCTATAGCTGTATAATCGTTAAAACTAAATTTAATGTACTTTAAGTGATTAAACTTCAATGGATGCGAGATCGGCAATTGTAGCTTTTCTTTTTTCTCTTTATTACACTCAACACACGATGGAACTAGATTGCTACTATAAATTGACAGCAATGGATATTTTGATTTAGGTAAAAAATGATCTATCTCTACTACTGTTATACGTTCTCCGCAATAAGGACATGGCTTTCCTACCATACTTTGTCTGTATTTACTTAAAAATTCTTCATCATCCAAGTATTTTCTTTTTACACCTACTTTAGATAAAATCCCCCCATTTTCATAAAAGTATTTTCCTAATTCGTTGAGCGCTGATGAATCTGATTCTAAATAGTCTATAATTTGATTGTAATCTGTAAGTGAGCTTATTTTACCATAATAGAACTCCGAAAGATCTACTATATTAAGAAAATCATTAATCTTAGAGATTACTTGATTATCTTTTGCGATATTAAATAATATTTTATAAAACTTGGTGCTGTTAATAAGCTTAGCAAATTCTTCAAAATCTGAAAAGTTTTCATCTGTACTGATATTTTCTATGAATCGTTTTCTATCAGTAGTTGTTATTTTAACTTCCGAAATATTTATACTTGGGTTTTGTTCTATATTCTGAGAATAAAATTTATCTTGGAATGTTACAAGAAATAGAAAAACATCTTTCCAGACTTGATCAATCTTGTTATCTACAGGAGTTATTTCATCCTCTCCTCTATAAACCATTATCCAACTCCTTAATCTTTTCATAATTATTTTTAAAGACTCTAAATTTTTCGGAAGATTGAGGAAGTTTTTTTAATTCATTAACAGCTTCAAGCTGTTTCTTGGTTCTCTTTGAATTAAATTTTTTTTGGATTTCTTGAAAAGTAGTAGAAATGATTTCACTATCCCTCAAAGTCACTCCAAATACTTGTTCCAAAACAGTATCAATATTAACACCGAATGTACCTGTATCTATATTGCTATTTATTATTACATTATTTATTTTTTTTAATACTACTATATCTTCTTTATTTAAATTAGCGACTAATAACGGTGAGTGTGTAGCGATTATAAAGTGAGAGTCATACTTATTAAACAACTGCTTAAGTTTACTAATATAATTTATACACCAATTTGGATGAAGATGCAGTTCAGGTTCATCTATTAATACTATCGAATTGGGTTTAATTTGATCAGCAATATTAAAAAGTCTTAATAATAGACTAATTTCCCCTGTACTTAGCTCGATCAACGGGAAATTTTCACTACCAATATACAAATTGTTAAAAAAATCACTTCTTAAGCTTTCTTTAAAAAAATAGATTATCTTTTTAAAAATTTGTGATTTTTTTTCATATCTAATAAATAAATTTAGAGGTATTAAACTGTAACTATTTTTAGAGGAATAAACTAAATCAGCTTGGTCAAATAAAAATAAAACATACTGTTCAATTGCTTTAATCTTTTTTAACGATTCTATATCATCACTGTGACTTTCTATGTTATAATGTATATTAATTCTAAAGCCCTCTTCGTTGTATATAGTTCGAAAACTAGGATCTTTGAATAAGTCTTCAAATAATTTATTTAATTCCAAAATAACTTTTTCATCTGATAAATATCGCAAATACATATGATCTGGTTTACGGTTTCTATTCCTACAAGATAAGATTAAATCATTACTATTTATTCCTATATAATCAAAAAGACCTATTATTTCCTCATATTTTTCCCGACTATCAATACTCGCAACAACCATTTTATTTATAAACTCTCTTACAAGAGCATCATTTACTATTACTCTCCTATAGCTTTGAAAATCAAGATAGCTTTTAGCCATTTTATCAATTCGCGAAAATGAATCTACAATGACATTATGACTAACCCCTTTTTGATAAAATGAATCAACACCATATACTTGATTTTCAATTGTATATTTAATTTTCATTTTAATATCTCTCTTAAAAAATTTACCACTAAAGATTTTGTAAATATAAGTGAGCAGAGTAGTCTTATGAACTCCATTTTCTCCTATTAAGAGGGTAAAAGTGGAATCTCCATTTTTGGTCCTATCATTCAAATATAATCGTATATTCTCTTGATTACTTTGTAAATTTAAATAGTCTATGTGCATTACTCTAACAACTCCTAATTATAATCTAATATATTTCCTTATTAGATAAATATATTCACCTTGGGAAAAACAATTTAAACAGTATGTGATATGCACATACTGTTTGGTTTATAGAATTATGGCTATCAATACTTCATCTTCACTTCCTGCATCCAATTTGGAAGGACTTTGTTTAGCTCCATATTAAGCTTGAGTTTACTTCCAGAAAATTCACTGGTTGCTTTAGTCTCATCAAGTGTTTTTACAATATCTTCTCTAAACGGAATTTCATCTGGTTTTTTCAAATCATAAGCCTTTAATGATTTATCAAGTAATTGACTATCTAGTCCCCATTCTGCCGCAAACTCATTAACGAGATTCAATTTTATTTGTTGCATCCAGCTATTAAAGGCTGTGTAAACATCCGTATCTGCAGATAAACGTCCTGATTTCAACTCTTCATCAATAAATGATTTAAGAGACTCGGCTAGTTCGTTCTCCCCTGAATCACTGAGTTCTTGTATTTTTTTTAATACCAAATTCAAGTTATTATCATCGATAACCAATACACCATTTTTGCTCGATTTTTTTTTATCAATCAAGTCAAAAATGCTCTGAGCATCAATAATTTGCGTTCCTTGTAGTTTTGTGCGCCCTTCAATATTATCAATTATCGGATTCGGTGGAGCACTTGGCCCTTTTTCTTTAGGGAATAAATTCTTATAAGCTCCTATATATAATGACAACGTTTGTTCAGTCATCCCGAATGCTTTATCATCCCAAGAATACTCATAATATTGTCTTACTTTTCCTAACTGGATTGCAGCTTCTTTGAATGCTTTTTTGAAGCGATTTTTTCTTTCTTTATCATTTTGAATAGTTCTCCAATTTTTAGGATCTTCTAATTCATTTTTTAGACAGGTGAACTTATCAGCCAATTCTATTACCGCATCAGAATACTTTTTGACTAAAACTCTACTGTTTTTTCCGCCACTTCCATATAAACGAAGGGCTTCATTCACTCGAGATTCTGTGATTCTCGGATATTGGAAATTAATAATTGTGCCAAAGTCTTTAGAGAAACCAAATACACGGTTAGTTCGAGAATAGGCTTGAATCAAGTTTTGAAGTTCTAATCTTCTATCTACATAAAGCGTATTTAGACGTTGTGCGTCGTATCCAGTTAATAATTGATCTGCAACGATTAAGATATCGATATTCTTACGATTTCGACTACTACCTCCACGTTTCGCACGAGCAGTGACATCTTCAAAATAAGCTTTCTCACCACGAATTTTATCGCCAACTAAGAATTTAATACCAGTGATTTTAGCATAATCTTCAAACATTTCCTCGACAACTTCATTAGCGACATTGTCGGGGTCATTTTCGTTACCAAAACTAAATGTCATTACTACATTAGGTTTCGCATCACCTTCCTGGAATCTCTCTGCTATTTGCTTTTTAAATTCGTGGTAATAATGGATCACACGTTCTTTATATGCAGCTGTTAGAATCGCATTAAATTCTCCCTGTTGGGATTGAGAAGCCCAACCAGATAGGATTTCATCTACCACTTTTGGAATATGATATTTATCTTGATAAAATAATAGACCTTCTTTAACAGCGTTCTGTTCTACTTCCAGCTCTGTCCATTGTTGCACTTGGCGTTCAATATTTCTTGGTACTTCGTTAGGATTTCTTTGAACCAAAATATCAATCAGTTGTTCACGGAGGTCTTCATAACTTTTAAACTCACCCGTATTGATGTAGTCAACATGAAAACCTAAGACATTCCCATCTGCGATTGCTTCATCAATTGTATATTGGTGTAAAAGTGGACCGAATAGCTTCTTGGTGGTATTAATGACTTCACTACGTTCATTAATCTTGCCCTTAACTTTATTTTCATCAAACAAAGGAGTTCCGGTAAAACCAAAGAACAAACTATTTTTAAAGAAATAAGCTTTGATCTGTCCCATCATTTCACCCATTGTCGTTCGATGGGCTTCATCAATAATAAATACAATTTTCTTATCAGATAAACTAGAATCTTGAGCATCAAGAAGATCTCTTACTAAGTTACTCAATTTAAAAGTAGTAGTAACTACAATTCCACTCTTTGCAGATATAAGTTGTTTTCTCAACTGATAAGTACTACTAGTATCATCAACCTCTACAGATTCATAAACAGAATAAGCTTTAAAGGCTTTTGATGTTTGTTCATCTAAATCTCGTCTATCAAGTAAGAATACTACTTTATCAAAGTCTGTTCTAGTAGCTAAAAACTGAGCAGTTTTAAAGCTGGTAATTGTTTTTCCTGAACCAGTGGTATGCCATACAAACCCACCATGTGGGGTTTTGTCTGGATTGTCCCAACCAAAGGCTGCTTTTTCAATAGCTTGTAATGCATAAACCTGATACGGACGCATTAACATATGGCGTCTGTTCTCTTTGTTATCAGGATCTTCATCAATAATCAAATAGTCTCCAACCATTTGATGGGCCATCGGTACCATAAGAAAGTGCTTAATGACTTCCCTATAATCCGTTAGAACTCGTTGGCCCAAGAATTCACCGTTTTCTTTATCTTTTTGTGTCACTGACCAATGAAAGACGAATGCATCATTAAAATCATTAATGGATTTTGGAGTTGCGAAATAACGAGTTTCAATTTCTGTCGTCACTACCATCATTTGAGAAAAAGCCATGAAGTTATTGGTATATTCTCCTTTTTGATAGTAGCGTATGAATTGGCCGAAAGCCTCATCTAAATCCTTATCGCTTCGCTTTTGCTCAATATTAATCAAAGGAAGACCATTTATCAACAGGACAATATCAAAACGGCTTCCGTTAGGTGTTGATACTTCACGAGCAACTTGATAGCTTGAGTCTCCACCACTTACTTGTGCTTTTTTCAAAATAGTTAAGGTAATTTGTTTTCTAGTGACATTGGGATGTGCATCACGATAAATACCAGCAATCTTCCCAGTTGATCCTTCTATAGATAAAATCTTAGCCGCTTCATAACTGTTGGAAATTTGATTAACTTTAGACATAACTTGTTCAAACTCACTATCTGTTAATGCGACACCTTCTAGAATATCCGCATTTATACGATTAAGTTCACTTCTCCAATTTTCAATCAAATCCTGAACAGTTACTTTGTGAAGATTTCCATTCAATTTATCTGGCGCTTGCCATCTGAACTTAGTTAATTCTTTAACAAATTCATCCTGAAAATGTTTCTCAGAGGCGTTTTTGTTAACACGACTCATACAATTTCCTTTCTAAAATTATTCTCATATCTCTATACAAAGAGTTCATTCAAATACGCTTTCTTCAAATCTTTTAGTTTATCAAGTTTTTCTTGTTGGAGATTAATAGATTTGTCGATTTTTTTGAAAAATTCTCCAATTATTTCTTGCTCTTCGATTGTTGGAACAGGTATTTCAAACTTTTCAAACGTTAATTTGTTAATAATAGGAGTTGCTGTTTGTCCAGCTAAGTTCTTAAATTGTTTTTCATATCTTGACATTGCACATAGTATAAAGTATGAATTATGGTTTTGAGGAACTATTGCATTAATCTGTTGATTGAATGCTACTGGAATTGTATTTATTGTATTTTTCCCAATTGAAGCTATGCTCGTAATAAGAACAGAGTTTTCTGGAACAGTTCGTGCTATTAACCATCCCAAATCACTCAAATATCTTTCAGAATAACAAATTAAAATATCATTGATATCGGTAGGTGTTACCCAAGTGTGACCTTTTGAGGATGTACTCCAATAACTCGCATTAGATGTAGATGGAGTGTTACCAGTTATCACTTTACCAAGTTCTTCCAATTTCTTCTCTTCCCACTCCCCTTCAAAACCAGGGAAGCGACGTTTTGGTACTCGTTCTCCCTCATCCGGGAAGAGTACAGCAAGATAAGATTTCTTGAGATTTTTCAATTTGTCCAGTTTATGCTGATGGAGGGTGATGAGAGAGTCTATAGTTTGGAAGAAGTTACCAATTGCTTCCTGTTCACTATAGCTTGGCGCAAAAATAGTTCCTCCTTTAACCGTTTCCCAATCCGAGCGAGGCATTTTTGTTCCAGTTGACTGATTAGCTAAAATTTGAAATCTCTTAGTTTGAATATACATATATAAGAATTTAGAGTCTAATTTATTCGATTGAAGAACCCACCAATCGCCTACCGCTATTCCATTAAAATTTGGTAATAACCAATTTTGTAAATATGGACGCAATTTCCCAAATAAAACACTTTGCTCTGTAAAATAAATACCTTTTTTGTTATTCTTTTTTGCAAATATATTTTTGTTTAGTTTTCCTTCACCGGAAATAATATCTTCATATTCAACATTCGGTAGGTTTTTGTCCAATATCATTTCAGAAGAACGAACTACTAGTTCTCCAAATATATTTTCTTCCCATTTCCCTTTAAAACTAGAAAATCGTCTCTTTGGTACATGTTTACGATTCATCATAGCACCACCAATTCATTCATCATTGCTTCTAGTTCTTTCTCTAGTTTAGCAATCTCATCATCTAGATTATCCAAAGTCTCAGAATAACGATTATTTAATTCCTCTAAGACTGCAATTTCTGTTTTGAGAGGTGATTGAACTAGTTCCTCAACTTTTTCAATCACAGAACCAAACCATTTTTTATAAAGGAGTTGATCTACTTCTTCAACCGTAAATTGTGGAATTCGTTTCGCAATTAGCCCTTTTAGCTCAATTTCTTTAGTTCTAATTTCTCTATTAACTGCTGATTTTTCTTTCATTAAATCAGCCACTCTTTTCAGAAGTTCATACTCAAGAGATCCTTTTTTAGATTCCTTCAAACTTTCTTTTACCAGTTTGCTTTCAAAACTATCTTTTGCTTCACCTTCATCGTTCTTTTTAAGAAAATCAAAGAGTGCATTATACTCATCACTATCTTCTACCTTAGCGTTTTCAGCTAACTCACTGAGTTCGCTATCAATTTCTGTAATATGTGATTTGAGTATCTCAATAGCAGTCAACTCTTCACTATAGAGTTCACTGGCAATTAGTTCAATCGGAATAATAATGCTCTTCACTCCATCTTGAACTTTTTTCTTCTTCTTCCCTGTTCCCTTTATAACCATATTGGGTTCAGGAGTTCTAGCAGCTTCATAAAAACCTAATTGTTCGATGAATTCGATATCTTGACTAAGATATTTAGTCCAAATCTCTGCAATAATTTGATAGCCGTCATAAAGTTCTAATTGTGGAAGCTCTGATAAACGAGTTTTTATATCACCCAACATCTCCTCCTTTAATTGACGTGATGTCAAATCAGGACTTAATTGGCGCAATTTATCCCAGTACTCGTCTATATATTCTTGAACATAAGTTACTGCTTGTACTATTTCTTCTTTTACAGTCTCACTACTTAGCACAGCTTCTGAAAACTCCTCAATTGACTGAATTAATTCAAAATAACCTGGACGTTTTTCAGAAACTGCTTTGTCCATTAGCTCTGGAACTGCTTGATGAAGCGCAACTAAACTATTGATATTATCCTCTGGAATACCGCCATATAAGTGCGCATCTACATCATGAGGGATTTCTCCATCAATTGCTGTAACATAACGAGGAATGTTCATGTTGAATTCATTTTGAATCAACTCTTGGCGGGTTGCCAAATGGCTATAACCCCTTTCTTCAGTACGATTCTTATATACATCTACGATTTTTTCAATATCTTTTTCTTGAAGAACATTTTGCTTCCCTACTTTAATAAAATTATGGGATGCATCTATAAAAAGAACAGGTTCATTTAATTCACGATTTTTCTTCAAGATAATAATACAAACTGGAATTGGAGTGTTGGTGAAAAGATTACTTGGCAGACCAATCACTGTATCAATTTGATTTTTCTCTAATAGACGTTTTCGAATCTCACCCTCTGCAGAGCCACGAAATAGAACACCGTGTGGCAAGACAATAGCCATAGTACCAGTCGTCGCTAAGTGGTAAAGACCATGAAGTAAGAAAGCAAAGTCTCCTTTTGAATCAGGTGGAAGGACTCCTGCCACTTCAAAACGAGGGTCACTCGATTTCAGTTCAGCACGATTCCAATTCTTGATAGAGTATGGAGGGTTCATAACAACTGCATCAAACTGCACCCCTTCATCTGGACGTTCAGGGTCTTCTGGCCAGTCTCGATCCAGAGTATCTCCGTTTTTTATACTCATTTTTTCCGGACGGACTCCGTGAAGTAAAAGATTCATTCGAGTCAAGTTGTAAGTGGCGGTATTCTTTTCTTGACCATAATAACTCAGAATCTTCTGATTTTCTTCTGAAAGATGTTTTTTTACTGTCAATAAGAGAGAACCTGAACCAACTGTCGGGTCGTAAATGGAGGTTATATTTTTGTTTGTCGTAACAATTTGAGCCATGACTTCACTTACCTGGTGAGGCGTGTAGAATTCTCCAGCTTTCTTACCTGACTCCATGGCAAATTGACCGATGAGGTATTCATATGCATCACCAAGTACATCCCCATTTTGAAGGGCCACCATATCCAAATCTTCAAACAATCTAATTAAAGCTTGAATATTCTTATTAATCTCATTCAAATTACTCCCTAGAGCAGTATCATTCAAATCAAGTGTCGAACTTGAAAAAAGTCCCTTAAATTCGTTAGATTCGTTTTCTTTATTGAAATTACTTTCAAATTGGGTTAAGCTATCAATCACCTGCTGAACCGTAAAATTTCCAGCATTCATATCTTGAATCCAGGTCTGGTATAGATGTTCAGGACGTACAAAATAACCCAAGATATCCTGAATCATTTTTTCTAGTTCAATGCCATACTCCTCATGAGCGTTCTTATATTCCTCAAACCAATCCTCTCCTTTAGAAAGCCCTGCTGTCGTAGCAAAAGTTTTTAAAGTTTGGTCACTCAAAAATTTATAAAACATAAGTCCCAACATGTAGTCTTTATATCGGCTAGCATCCATGGAACCACGTAATTCATTCGCCCCCTCCCATAGACGGGCTTTGATTTCTTCTGATGTAATCATCTTATTCTCCTTATCGACTTCATTCAAATAATAAAACTACTAAAATCTCTCTTATTTGAAATCGCAACCATTGGCTGTATAACAAGCCAAATTGCAATAATATTATCTATAAAATTATATCATAAAATGCAAGCAATTTCTTGACTCATTTATGCTCCTAACTCTCTATTCATTATCTAATTTTACTTATTTGACTGCGCTTCTACATTCTCTTTCAATAATTGAAAATCTACAAATTCT
>ENA-OWNK01001004-OWNK01001004.1-metagenome-genome-assembly--contig:-NODE-1004-length-12693-cov-31.675661_pt1 | contig 12693 bp, 10 predicted proteins | sample MGYA00245343_ERZ651121 | MGnify/ENA primary metagenome ERZ651121 (study PRJEB26857, sample SAMEA4031775) | metagenome | biome: human; feature: oral; material: saliva | place: Philippines | collected 2014... | reverse complement strand
ACATCAGGGTGCCCGAAGCGAAGCGAGGGCGGGTCCCCTGTAGGAACGAGGACGAATACCGCTTTCCGCGCGGAACTCAACGTAAAGCCCCCGAGCCGTGATGACCCGAGGGCTTTCCATATATCTGTATTAGGCGTCAGAGCCTTCCGCGGTGCCGGTCGCCTCCGCAACCTTCTGCGCACGAATACGCGGCTCCTTACCCTGCACCTTCACCTCCAGGAACTCGCCCACATGGCGAATCTCCATAGCGCTCACACCGTGACCCGCACCGGCGTACAGCACCTTAATGCCGTCGGTGTACTTGCGGATCCAGTCGTAGGTGTAGTTCACCATCTCCTGCGGGATGACGGGGTCTTCCTGGTCGCGACCGAAGAACACCGGAAGTTCGGTCTTCTTCAGCTCCTCATCCTTGAAGTACGGCGAATCCGAGTCCACGGCGTAGCCGGACAGTCCCACCACTGCGGCGAACTCACCGGGGGCGTGACGCACCATCGACGTTGCGATGCCCATGCCCTGCGAGAAGCCCAGCAGGGTCACCGAAGCGTACGGTTCACGATTCGCGCGCACCCATTCCAGCACGTAGTCGCTTGCCTGCTCAATGGCGCGCTGGTCAGATTCGAGCTGCTGGTTCAGCGGGTACCACTGGTAGCCGATAGCGTCTGCGGCAATGTAGGCGCCGGTCGAGTCCGCGGAGAACTGGGTACCGACCGGCTGCGGTGCACGCATGGAGGCGTAGGTGAAGCCCTCCTGCGGAAGGTGCGCCGCCAGAGACAGCAAATCGTGCTCCTGGGAGCCGTAGCCGTGCAGCATGAGCACCAGGTGGGTGCCTGCGCGTTCGTTCTCGGGGCGGGTGTATTCGACGACGTATTTGTTTTCGCTCATGCACCCATCTTAGCGAGGACTCCCCCGCAAATCTGCACCGTAGGTTCCGCCACTAGCTTGACCCTCACCTAACGTAAGGTTTTAGAGTGACACCATGGACGCGAACATAACACCACCTGACGGTCACCATGAATACACCGTAGGAGAAGCAGCCTCATTGCACGGGCTCACGGTCCGCACGCTACACCACTGGGAGCAGCGGGGCTTACTCAACCCGGCACATGATGAGTTCAACGGGTACCGGTACTACACCGATGCAGACCTTGAACGAATCACCGTCATCATGGGGTACCGCGCCATCGGCATGAGCCTTGACGCTATTCGCAACATACTGCAGGATCGGGCGAACAGCACCGAGCATCTACTCGCCCAGCGGGATATGCTTCAACGCAAAATCGCCGCGTACGGGCGCATGCTTGAAACCATCGAACACCTTTTGGAGGACACCATGGCACCTAAAAATGAGCAGCTCAGCGCTGCCGAAAAAGCAGAGATTATGGGTGAAGGGTTCAGCCTCGCCCACCAGCAGGAAGCGCAGGAGCTTTACGTGAAAACTAACGACTGGGCTGAATACCAGCGCCGTACGGCCTCAATGGACCGTGCCGACTGGCAGAACGGCAAACAGCAGATTGACGAGGTAGAACAGGCCCTCGTCGAGGCGTTCAACCGCGGTGTGCAACCGGGCAGTGAGGAGGCGAATGCGCTCGCCGAGCGGCACCGCGCCTCCCTGTTCTTCTTTGAGGTCACCCCCGCTAAGCACGCTATTCTAGCCCGCGGTTACGTTGAGGATGCCCGCTTCAAAGCGTACTACGAGAAGCTCGCGACCGGGCTCGCCGAGTGGTTGCGAGATGTCATCTACGAGAATGCTCGTGCACACGGTATTGACCCTGATGAAGCTAACTGGGGGTAAGCTACCCGAGGTTAAACCTTCGGGCTAAAAGTACCCAGTAGCTCAGCATGAGTAACCGAGCATCATCAGCTGAGCACGAAAAGACGCCCGGTATTCCCCTTATCACGGGGAATACCGGGCGTTACATGCTGTATCTGCATGAAAACTAGATGGCTATCTAGCGGGTGCCGTCGAGGTGACGGCGGTGCTCCTGAATACGGCGATCCAGGTGCTCAAGGTTCTGTTGCAACCCCGCAATCTCGTTCTCAATCTTTCGGCGGGCTCGCTCCATCACGTCAATGGAGAGGGCATGATCATCCGGATTGTCCAAGATTGTACGAATGTCGGCAAGACTCATGCCGGCCTGACGGCAGGTAGCAATAAACCGTGCAGCGGAGATAGACTCCGCATCAAAAATACGGGTTCCGTGAGCATCACGGGGCACAGCAATGAGCCCCTCTTTTTCGTAATACCGCAGGGCGTGGGTGCTCACCCCCAACTGCTCCGCTACCTCTTGAATACTTACCACAACTTCAATGCTATGGGGTTAGAGCAGGTCTAAAGCAAACCGAGAACCTTTACCCTCCAGTGCGACAGGAGGCTACTTCCGCAGTATCTCGCGGCGGTTTCAAAAGCACCCAAAAAACCGGAAAATATTCCCTGACCTGGCACGATACTCTTCATGCGGATGCAAAGAAATGCCGGGTGCTCACATCATGCGAACATCCGGCATTCTGTTACATAACCCTGAGGGTGAAGGTTAATTCTCGGTGGGCGGAAGGACAGCTGAGAATACCCAGCCATTCCCTCACAATCCCACACCCACTGTATGGATAAAACAACATTCAGCGGGATGCGCGTAACGCACCCGGGCGCCGGTTGCCTTTAGCGAGTAACAGAGCCGTACAGACGAGTCATCGATTCCAAAGCTTCACGTTCACGCTGCGCCTCACTCTGGGCGGCGGATTCATCTTCAACGCCGAGGGCGCGCGCCAGAATCTTCTCCACCTGCTTCGCCTCAATCAAGAAGCCGTCATGACCGTGGTTCGACTCGATAATGTCCACGGGCACCGGGGTGGGCAGCGCCTCCGCCAGGCGGTGCGACTCATGCGGGAAGAACAGGCGATCCGTGTTCACCGCCGCAATCGTCCACTCACAATCGGTGTGCGCCAGCGCCTGCGCCAGGGTGCCGCGGCCACGCGCCACGTCGTGCGAAATCAGCGCCTCATTCACGGCAAGGTAGCTGTTCGGGTCAAAGCGCTCCACAAGCTTGGCACCGTGGTGGTCCAGGTAGCTTTCGATGGCGTAGCGGCCACGCGGCTCACCCAGCGAGCCGCCCACGGTGCTTTCGCCACGGTTCTCTTCGCGGCCGAAGCGGTGCTCCAGCTCGGCGGGGCTACGGTAGGTGGTGTGCGCGATACGGCGTGCCAGGGCAAGACCGTTTACCGGCGCGGGACCGGAATAGTAGTCGCCGCCGGCGAAGTTCGCATCCGAACGAATCGCAATGTTCTGGGTGTGAGCCCACGAAATCTGCTCCGCCGTAGCCGAAGGACCGGAGGCAATCACCGCACATCCGCGCACCAGCTCGGGGTTAGTTGCCGCCCACTCCAGGGCGCGAGCGCCACCCAGGGAACCACCAATCACGTAGCGGAAGCTGGTCACGCCCAGGGCACGTACCAGGCGTGCCTCAGCGCGCACAGAGTCGCGGATGCTCACCTGCGGGAAGCGGGAGCCCCAGTGCTCACCGGCGCCCGGGTAGCCTTCCGGAATGATGCTTGCCGGTCCGGTGGAGCCGTAGCAGCCGCCCAGAATATTGGGGGCAATCACGAAGTAGCGGTTGGTGTCCACGACCGAGCCGGGGCCCACGATACCTTCCCACCAGCCGTCCGATTCGATAGCGCGAATCAGCGGGGCGGGCATGTCGGGGGTGGGTACGCCGCGGGAGACATGCGTGTCACCGGTGAGCGCATGCAGGATCAGAATGGCGTTATCGCCAGCCTCGTTGAGGGTACCCCAGGTTTCGTAGCCGATGGTGACCTGCGGCAGAGTCACGCCGGATTCGAGCTTCAGGTCGCCGATGTTCAGCTGACGCAGGTAGCCTTGCGCTTCCGGATGTTCGCGCTGAGTGCCCGCCACGGGGATGGGTGCGGTGACAGGCTGGTTGATAGTGCCGGGCTGGGCGGTACCAGACTGGCTAGTGCTCTGGGTGGTCATGGGGGTTCCCTTCACTGGGTTGGCCGGCGAGGTGGTGCCAGGTGTGAGCGGGGTACTCGTCTGCGGGTTGAATCTACGGGTTATATCTGAGGGTTGAGGTAGTGAGGCGACGGTGCCGTGCGCTCATGAAATGCTCCGTAACGGGGAATCCGCAGGTGGACCGAAAAGCCGTAGCTTACCGGTCCACCTGCGGGTTACATCACCGTTTAGGAGAGGGTGTCGAAGCCCAGCTGCAGGTCGGCGAGAATATCGTCAATGTTCTCAATACCGACTGCCAGGCGGACGAAGTTCGGGTACACACCAATCTTCTCCAGCTCCTCAGTGGAAAGCTGAGCGTGGGTGGTGGAGGCGGGGTGAATCACAAGCGAGCGCACGTCACCGATGTTCGCCACGTTGGAGTGCAGCTTCAGGGCGTCAACGAAGTTGCGGGTCTGCTCCAGGGTTGCGTCCTTGAGGGTGAAGCCGAGCACCGCGCCGGGGCCCTTGGGCAGGTACTTCTGTGCACGCTCGTACCAGGGGGAGGATTCCACGCCAGCCCAGATGACCTTCTCGACCTGCGGGTTTGCTTCGAGCCAGTGGGCAACCTTGGTGGCGTTCTCAATGTGGCGTTCGATGCGCAGGGAGAGAGTCTCCAGACCGATGCCGATGTTGAAGGCGTTGGTCGGGGAGATGGCGGCGCCGGTGTCACGCAGCAGGGAGACGCGCGCCTTCAGGATGTAGGAGAGGTTCGCGCCAAATGCGGAGTCCTTGCCCAGGTCGCGGGCGTAAACCAGGCCGTGGTAGCCGGGGGCGGGCTGGTTGAACTTGGGGAACTTCTCGGGGTCTGCACCGTAGTCGAAGTTACCGGAGTCAACAATCACGCCGCCGATGGAGGTGCCGTGGCCACCCAGGTACTTGGTTGCGGAGTGGACGACCACGTCCGCGCCGTGTTCAATGGGGCGCAGCAGGTAGGGGGTGGGTACGGTGTTGTCCACAATCAGGGGCACACCGTTTTCGTGCGCAATTGCTGCGATGGGCTCAATGTCGAGCACGTCGTTGCGGGGGTTGGGCACGGACTCACCGTAGAAGAGCTTGGTGTTGGGGCGAACGGCGGCGCGCCATTCGTCCAGGTTATCCGGGTTCTCAACGAAGGTGGTTTCGATGCCGAGGTCGGCGAGGGTGTACTTGAGCAGGTTGTAGGTACCGCCGTACACGGAGGGCGAGGCGACAACGTGGTCACCGGCGCCGGCGATGTTCAGGATTGCGTAGGTGATAGCTGCCTGACCGGATGCCAGCAACAGCGCGCCAACGCCACCTTCGAGGGAGGCGATGCGGTTCTCAATAACTTCATGGGTGGGGTTGTTGAGGCGAGTGTAAATGGGGCCGAGCTCGGCGAGGCCGAAACGGTTCGCAGCCTGCTCGGCACTTTCAAAGACGAAAGAGGTCGTCTGGTAGATGGGTAGTGCCCGAGCTCCCGTTGCGGCATCCGGCGCCTGACCTGCGTGGATCTGGCGGGTTTCGAACTTCCAACCGGCGGGGTTGGCGGGAGTCGGGACGGTAGTGTTGTTGCTCATGCGTGGCTCTCCTAAGGGGATAGTTAGGGGGCCGCATGCCGAAGGTACAGGAATCGTCGTCGAATAATCCTGTCACGATTGATGTACCGTATTCGGTCACATCGGTCCCGCGCTTGCGTCACGCTTGTGCGTGCCGCCCGGTCTTCACCCAGGGCACCCCACCGCGGAGGAGGGTTGCCGGCCAGCTAGCTGGGGCTTATCGCTGGCGCTCTTGACCTGTATTCAGGGTGTCATAGGGCACGGGGCGGGGTCAAGGATTTTGTGGGTGCGCGGCACTTTAAGACATTTCATTGCAAAGATGACGTTTTTTAACGCCTGTAACAAAACGTTAGTGACGATGCCGGGGCAGTCGAGGTGCGAAGATACCCCACCCAAAAACCACCCATATAGTAACTCTCATCACTTTTACATATGCTTTTCGGTACACTGGGACTACACATACACTCACGCAGGGCGCGGTTCACTACACCGTTTGTTCACTACACCGTTTACCCTGCACAGTATCCCTCCGGTATAGGGGCCAGAGGGTCATACCAAAGGTTACCTATATGTCTCTTGTTCTTGATGCGGCGCAGCTCAGCCGTGTCTTTGGCAAAGGTGAAAATACTTTTACCGCCGTCGACCGGGTGTCGCTTCGCGTCAGTTCCGGGGAAATTCATGCTCTCCTCGGCCCCAATGGTGCGGGCAAAACGACGACCGTGCAGATGTGCTCGACTCTGCTTACTCCCACCGGCGGTAGCCTCACCGTGAACGGCGTTGACGCCATCGCCCATCCGCAGCGGGCGCGCCGTCACGTGGGTCTCGCGTTGGGTGGGGATAACGGCTTCTACCCGCGCGCCAGCGCACGCGATAATCTACTGTTCTTCGCCGATATTGCGGGGGTCTCCGGGCGAGCTCGACGACACGAGGTGGAACACGCCCTAGCCCGCGTGGAACTCACCGACGCCGCCACGCGGCCCGTCCAGGAGTTCTCCCGCGGCATGAAGCAGCGCCTACACATTGCCCGCGCTACGCTCGGCTCCCCCGCTCTGCTCCTGCTGGATGAGCCAACGAACGGGCTCGATCCCGATATCGCGCTGACGGTGCGTGCCCTGATCCGTTCTCTGGCAGAAGACGGTGCCGCCATTTTGCTGACGAGCCACCTGCTGGGCGAAATTGAGGATCTGGCGCACACCATCACCGTTTTGGGTGCCGGCTCCGTTGCTGTGAGCGGTAGCCTCGAGGATGTTGCCGCACACGCCGGCATTGCCGCCACGACTGTGGTTCAGGTTGGCGCCAACGCGACCGAGGGTCTTGATACGCTGCGCAGCTTCCTCGGCGATCAGGCGGCGGTACTTTTTGCCCCGCGCGGTTCCGGCTGGGAACTCACTCTCTACTGGCACGGCGAGCGCGCCACCTTCGAGGCGGGCACAGCGCACCGCATCCTGGCGGAGGGGCTTGCCGCCGCACGCATCGGGGCGCGGACCGAGCCGTACACGCGACCGGCGACTCTGGAAGAGGCATACCTGGCAATGGCAGAGGGGCTCAAGCGATGAACGCACAAGGCGCGCACGGTAGTGAAGGTGTGAAAGAGCCCCAGCAGCAGAGCCAAGGGTACGACCTGTGGCAGGAGTGCGCCCGCCAGTTACGGCTGATGGGCTTTAGCCTGCGGCAGTTTCTGACGGTCCCCTACTTCATTCAGCTGCTCATCAGTACGGTGCTCGGGTCGGTTATTATTCAGGCTCTTGCGGTGCACGCGGCGGCGCAGAGCTCCGAGGGCCACTCCGTCGACCCGACCCTGGCATGGACTCGCGCCGGTATTGTGGGCATGTGGTCGGTCTGTATCGTGTCTGCGGGCATCATTAATTTTGAGCGTTTCCGCGGGACTCTCGTGTACCTGTGTTCGGGGTCGATTTCTCCGGTGCGGGTGCTGGCGGCTATCGTTTCGAGCGCCTCCATTGTGGGTCTGGCGGCCCTACCCCTGTCGTGGCTCATCTGGACTCTTGTGACGCTCAATCCGCAGGTCACTGACTTTTCCGTCCTCTGGCCCCGCTACGTTCTGGGCGTTCCTCTGCTGTGGCTTGCGTGCCTGTCGGTCACGTTCATGATTGCGGTGTTCTTCGTGGCGACGCCGAACGCTATCGCCTACGAGGAGCTTCTGCTTGTGCCGGTGTTTATTTTCTCCGGGGTTCTCTTCACGACCGTTGAGGCGCCGGGCTGGCTGAATGCTGCGGGTGTGCTCATTCCCCTACAAGCGCCGGTGCACCTCCTCCTTGGGCGTACCGCTATCACTACCCCGGCGGATGCGTTCCTGCCCATGGCGCAGACCCTATTCGTGAGCTTCATCTGGGCGTTGTGTGCCTTCCTTTTTGCTCGGAAGGCTCTCGCCTCCGCCCGTCATCGCGGCACCCTGGGGGCGATGTAGCGTGCGTGCTCTCTCTTCTGTTGCCCTGCCTGGCGCTGTTGCCCTGCCCGGTGTGATGCGTCGGGCTCTGTCTACCGCCTCTATCGGCTGGTCGTCATCCATTACCTTTGCGACCCTCGGAACGGCTATCACTACCCTTGTGCTCGTGCCGGGCCTCAATGTGCTTTTCACGGTGCTTCTGGGTGCCGACCTCGCCGCAAACGATACGGTACGCATCGGCTGCGCGACCGCGCTGATTGCCACCCTCAGCTCGGTGGCTGCCGGTATTGTCGCGCGCGTCGCTACCGACCGGTGGATCGGCGTCTTCGAGTACGTGTGCACGGCACGCCCCGTGGATGCGGGCTACTGGCTGGGCGCGGCGGCGGTACCGGCCCTGTTGGCGTCCGTGACGGGTCTGAGCAATGTGGGCATCGTGTGGTTGCTGTCCCTCACTGTGCCCTCTACCGGAGCGGTTTCGGGGCTTCTGCTTGGCGCCCTTGCGCTGATGCCGGTTGCGGTTCTGGGCGGGGTCTGCCTGGGCATTTTTGCCGCCGGACTGGGGCTATACCTGTCGGACCCGTACACGGGGTCTAATTTTCTGGCGATTATTCTGCCGGTTAGCGCGGGCGTCATCGTTCCGGTGAGCACCTACCCCGCATGGCTTGCCTGGCTGTGTTCTTGGGTTCCGGGGTCCCGGCTGGTGCAGGCTTTAGATGCTTCTGGCGGTATCGCGAGTAGCACCACCCCGGATATCTTCCTGCTCCTGGCTGCTGATACAGCCCTGGGGATGCTCTACGCCGCGATCGGGTTGGGGCTGACGTATCTTGCTGCCCGCCGCATCCGCGCCGGTGCCCGCGCCTCGCTGCTATAGGGTGTGAAACCCAAAAAGAACGAACCTTTTAAACACCCTCTCCCCGGCGCGCTATCCGGGCATAATAACCAACCAGGCGCCGCAACCAAGAAAGACCACTTCCATTGACTACCTCTCCCGCCGTGTACACGCTCGAGACCCTCGGTTTCGACCCCTCTTGGCAAGGCGCGGCAATCCGCGCCGCGTTCGCCCTCAACGGCGCCCTCGAAGATTTCACCCTCGCCCGTGTGAGCGCCGTGCACCGCACCCGCTGCGAGCTACTGACCTGCGAGCGGGGCGAGCTCGTGAAACTTTCCGCTCCCCTGCGTCCGGTCGAGAACGACTACGGTGAAGAAGAGTACCCCGTCGTCGGCGACTGGGTGCTCACCCAGCCCATCCCGGGAACCGGCGGTGATACCCAGCCGGAGCATAAACCCCTCGCGATTCTGCCCCGCCGAAGCTACCTCGCCCGCCCCAGCGCCACCCGAGAATCCGCGGATCAGCCCGTCGCGGCCAACGTGGATATGCTCTGCGTCGTTGAGCCGTGCTTCCCTGAGCCGTCCATCGGGCGCGTTGAACGCTACACCGCCCTCGCGCATGCTTCCGGGGTGCAGGTAGCTCTAATTCTCACCAAGGGTGACCTGGTCACCGCGGAACAGCTCGCCGGGTATCGGGATTCTCTGGGTAGCGGTATGGATGCGGTGCTCACCGTCTGCACGGATCACGGCTACGACCCCGCCCCAGTTGCTGAGCTCGTCGCCGGACGTACTGCCGTATTCCTGGGCCGCAGCGGCGCCGGTAAATCCACCCTCGTCAACGCCCTGCTTAGCCCAGGGGTTGACCCCCGCGAAGACAGCGCAGAGAACCGGGTACAAGCCACTTCCTCGGTTCGCGATGCTGACGGCAAGGGACGCCACACCACCACCAGCCGCCAAATGATTGTTCTGCCCGGTACTGAAGGATTAGGTACGGAGAGCTCAACCGGTACGGTGCTGATTGATACCCCGGGCGTGCGAGCCCTCGCCGCCACAAGCGATAGCACCGCGATTGATGAGACCTTCGACGACGTCTCCAGTTATGCTTCCGCCTGCCGGTACAGCGACTGCTCCCACAGCTCCGAACCCGGATGCGCGGTGCAACAGGCTCTCGCTGACGGTGCCCTCGACCCCGAGCGCTTCGAACGCTACCGCAGGATGATGGCAGAATCCGCGCGCCTGCGCCTGCGGTCTCAGGAGCGCGAATACCGGCAGAGTAACCGCGCCTTCACGAAGGCGAATAAGGCGGGTCGCCGCACCCTCATGTCCATTAAGGGGCGCGCCAACTAGCCGCTGAACGCACACGTCCCGGCGAGGCTCCGGTGAGGCTTCCACAAGCTGAGCCGGGCAATCCCGCACAGACAGCAATATAGTAGCCTGCCTCACTCTTCGATACACTAGAACTAGGCGTGCCCACACTCCCCCGCACACCCTCACCGCCACCCGGCGGCACAGGAACGCAGGCGCAGACGGCACACACCATTCACAAACCCATAACCCAATGAAAGAGGTGGCAGCATGGCTGAACAGAACCTCACCCCGCCCGTACCGAAGAAGGTCGAGCACCGCCGCGAACACCACGGCGACGTCTTCATCGACCCCTACGAATGGCTCCGCGACAAGGAAAGCGAAGAGGTCCTCAACTACCTCAAGGCAGAAGCCGAATACACCGAAGCTGTCACCGCAGACCAGCAGCCCCTCCGCGAATCCATCTTCAACGAAATCAAGGACCGCACCCTGCTGTCGGATCTGACCGTCCCGAACCGTATCGGTGACTGGTGGTACTACAGCCGCATGGTGCCCGGCGGTCAGTACCCCGTCTTCTACCGCTACCCCGCCCTGCACGAAGGCGACGAGGTGGTGCGCTACACCCCGCCGACCGTCACCCCCGGCGAAGTACTCGAGGGTGAAGTCGTCATCCTCGACTGCAACGAATACGCCAAGGACATGGAGTTCTTCTCCCTCGGCAGCTTCCAGCCTGCACGTAACGGCAAGCTGCTGAGCATCTCCGTGGACGAGAAGGGCGACGAACGCTACGAGCAGCGCTTCCTCAACATGGAAACCGGCACCTTCCTCGAAGATACCATCCCCAACATTGCGGCAGGCTCCTTCTTCATCAACCACGCCGAGCAGCTCATCTACCTCGTCCCCGACGAATCGTGGCGCCCCTGGCGTGTCTACGTGCACGACGTCGGACAGGACACCGAAGACCACCTGATCTACGAGGAACCGGACAACACCATGTGGCTCAACGCAGCCATGAGCTCCGACCGTTCCTCCGTAGTCATTACCAGCTCCAACTCCGAATACACGGAAGTGCGCCTCATCCCCACCCGCGAACCCAAGGGCGAGCCGACCCTGCTCATCCCCAAGAGCGCGGGCATCGAATACTACGCCGAGCCGCTCAACATTGCCGGCGAACAGCACCTGCTGATTCAGCACGACTACAATGCGCTGAACTCCGAGCTGGTCCTCGCAGACATGCCGCGCGAGGGCGAAAGCCTCGAAGAGTACGCGCAGCGTTGGGTGCCGGTCATCCGCCACAGCGAACACGTGCGCCTGGAAGGCTTCACCTTCACCGCAACGCACCTGGTCGTCACCGCCCGCGCAGACACCACCACCCGCATCTTCCTCGCACCGCGTGAGCAGCTGCCCATCCAGTGGCGCCGCCGCCGCCCCGCCGGCGTGACCTTCATGGAACCTGCCGGTTTCGACGAGGAGCTGTACACCGCCTCCGTGCTGCGTGCGGAGAACTACTCCCCCGTGCTGCGCATCGCCTACACCTCGTTCCTGACGCCGCGCCGCGTCTACGACTACTTCCCCATGTCGCAGACCCTGCTGCTGCGCCGTGAAACCCCGGTACTCGGCGGCTACAACCGCGAGGACTACCGCGCCTACCGCGATTGGGCACCTGCGGCGGACGGCACGCTCATCCCGATCTCGGTGATTCACCGCGCCGACCTGGACATGAGCAAGCCGCACCCGGTCATCCAGTACGGTTACGGCTCCTACGAGTCATCCATGGACCCGATGTTCTCCATCCCGATGCTGTCGATCCTAGACCGCAGCGTCATCTACGTCATCGCGCACATTCGCGGCGGCGGCGAGATGGGCCGCTCCTGGTACCAGAACGGTAAGAAGCTCGCGAAGAAGAACACCTTCACGGACTTCGTGGACGTCACCAGCTACATTGCGGCGAAGCCGTGGGCTGATGAGGCGCGTATCGGCTGCTACGGCGGTAGCGCCGGCGGCCTGCTCATGGGTGCTGTGCTGAACCTCGCCCCCGAAAAGTACGCCGCCTGCCTGGCAGCCGTGCCGTTCGTGGATGCGCTGACCACCATCCTCGACCCGGAGCTGCCGCTGTCTGCGATGGAATGGGAAGAGTGGGGCAACCCGATTGAGGACCCGGAAGTGTACGCCTACATGAAGTCGTACACCCCGTACGAGAACATCCGCCCGGTCCGCTACCCGGCAATTGCTGCGGTGACGAGCCTGCACGACACCCGCGTGCTCTACGTGGAGCCCGCGAAGTGGGTTGCGGCGCTGCGTGAGCAGATTGACCCGTCGTCGCCGGTGCCTCTGCTGAAGATTGACATGTCGGGCGGTCACGGTGGCGGTTCCGGCCGGTATACGCGTTGGCGTGAGATTGCGTGGGATTACGCGTTCCTGCTGAGCAACCTGGGCGTTACTGAGTAGACTAAGGCACGCCAACCGCACATTAAATAGAACGCTCCGTCTGTATCTTGAGGGATACGGACGGAGCGTTCTTCGTTTAAGTACGTTGCTCTACTCGAGGGACGGCGTTCGTCCTCGTTCCTCTCACCATGGGAAGGGCGGGGCGCCGCATATTTCCTCCGCGCCTACGCAGGGGCACCCGTCACCCGGAC